>Ga0315294_10004802_pt1 | contig 14808 bp, 15 predicted proteins | sample YL17G13_40_MG_FD_203626 | JGI IMG/M metagenome (GOLD analysis project Ga0315294, IMG submission 203626) | Sediment microbial communities from Yellowstone Lake, YNP, Wyoming, USA - YL17G13_40 | ecosystem: Environmental > Aquatic > Freshwater > Lake > Sediment | place: USA: Wyoming | collected... | reverse complement strand
CTTTTAATGTAGGCCAGCACTGGGCGGCAGCGGATTATATATCGATCGACATCGGCTTAACCCTTCTCATGGTCGAGAACTACCGCACCGGGCTCATATGGAAATATTTTATGCAGAGCCCTTATGTGCGCGAGGCCTTGAAGAAGACGGGGTTTGTCGACGGAAGGCAGGATGAGCCGTCCCGATTGACGTATCTTGCCGGCAATCCGAACGACACGATCGCAGCAGGAAGAACAAAGTCGTCGATATCGGTTGACGGCGAACTTTCAGAATGGAAGGACGCGGCGAAACTCACCCTGACGAGCGTCGACAATAAAAATATCGAGCTGAATCTCGGCTCTGCCAAAGACGACACGGATGTCAGCGGAGTATTCTATGTGGCATGGGATGATAATAATCTCTATATAGCCGGAGAGGTGAAGGATAACGATATCGTGTGCAGCCGGGTCAAGGACAAGATATATGAAGACGATTGCGTGGAGATATTCTTCGATATCAATGAAGACGGGTATCGGTTTGACGGCAATGCGCATGATTACCAGCTTGGCATTGCTCCGTCCAGTCCGGGGAGGAAGCCTCAGTTATGGGCGTGGGGGTACAGAAACAGGGTTCCTGCCGATATCCAATACGCAGTAAGGGATGCGAAGGACGGCTATGCCGTAGAGACGGCGATACCGTTTTCAGAGATCAGCGGATTCACGCCCACCAAAGGTGAAAGAGTCGGTTTTTCGATCTCGATCCACGACAGGGATCGCGACGGATCGACGAAGAAACTCACCTGGTCGATCGACACATCACGCCAGGAGGGGAACATATTCTTCGGTACGCTCTTTCTTGCAGATTAATGTGTTCTACAGTACGGGAGGGCAGACGACGCAGATCAGGCGCGATTCGCCGGCGCCGATATTCTTAAAATGATGGGGCAGGGACGATTCGAAATAGAGGGTGTCGCCTTTGCTGAGAGAATGCTTCTTATCCCCGATGTACGCCTCAAGTTTCCCGTCTAAGACGAAGATAAATTTTTCGACACCGACCTTCGTCTCCTCTTTGTGGGTAGTGCCGCCCTTGCCGATCCTGATGAGGACAGGCATCATCTTCTTCTGCATCGCCTGGGACGTGAGTATCTCTATGGCCGACTTCCTGTCGTGGACAAACGTGTTTGCGCGGGAGTCTTTCGTCTGTACGTCAACGGTCTTCTTCGCGTCATCGAGGTCTTTATAGAGGTCGGGCAGATTGATCTCGAGCGCCGCGCATATGGCTATGTGCGACTCGATCGTGCCGGTCATGCGGCCGTTCTCGATGCGGCTCAAAGAGGCGAGCGCCACACCCGACTTTGCGGAAAGCTCCGCAAGCGTCATCTTGCGCTCTTTGCGGAGCTTATGGATCAATGGCCCAATCTTCATATACTAAGATGATACCAGATATTTTGAATAATGTCAATGGAGACTTGATTAAAGGTAAAAATACAGACGACCCATAAAGGTGGATTGAAAAAAAAGCGGCACCATGATAGAATTAGAACGCCTTGACGACCTTGCCGGCCTTCAGGCACTTGACGCAAAGGGTGATCCTCTTGGTATGGCCGTTCACGAGGGCGCGGACGGTCTTCAGGTTGGGGAGGAATCTCCGGGGGGTGATGCCGGTGATCTTCTGTCCGACGCCGCCTTTTTTCTTGGCCAAGCCCCGACGGACGATCGTCCTTCCGGCAACGGGTTTCTTACCGCAGATCTCGCATATTTTAGACATGTGTGTGCTCCGTATTGTGGGCGATATCGTAACATACGCACGATAGTTATGCAAGAAAAAACTTTTAAAAAAGAAGGCGATCTCAAGACGCCGGTGCGATACCTCAAGGGCGTCGGGCCTAAGCGGAGTACAGAGCTCGAGCGCCTCAATATCAGGACGGTAGAAGACCTCCTCTATTTCCTGCCGCGGCGGTATGAGGACCGTTCAAAGATCGTTGCGATACGCGATACGAGGGTGGGGGAGTATCAGACGATCCAGGGTGAGATCGCATCAACCTCGACCACGGTGACAAAAGGCGGCATGCCGATATTCAGGATGGTGGTGACTGACCAGACCGGGTCGATGCCATGCGTCTGGTTCAACCAGCTCTACCTGAATGATATATTCAGGAAAGGCCAGAGCGTGGTCCTCTACGGCAAGGTCGAGCATTATCGCGAGATCCAGATCGTCCAGCCCGAATACGAGTTCGTGAAGGGCGACGAATCCGATTCGATCCATATCGGCAGGATCGTGCCCGTCTACCATGCCACCGCAAAGCTTACGCAGCGTTTTTTACGTGAGATCGTCCATGCGGCTGTCGCGCAATACGCCCGGCATGTGCGTGACCGCCTCCCGACCTATATCATCGCAAAAGAACATCTTGTCGATATGAAATTCGCCGTCCACAATATACATTTTCCGGTCAGTTTCGAGAACCTCGAGAAGGCGTACGCGCGGATCGTCTTCGAGGAGTTTCTCCTTTTGCAGGTCGCGCTTACCATGAAAAAACGTGGCGAGACGACGTCGGCCCCGGGCCTGCGCCATACGCCTGCGGGGGAAAAACTCGAGACGTTCAAGGCGTCGGTGCCGTTTGAGCTTACCGGAGGGCAGAAGGCGGCCATCGCGGATATCGAACGCGATATGTCATCGGGCACACAGATGAACAGGCTCCTCGAAGGCGATGTGGGCAGCGGCAAGACGGTCGTCGCGTGCCACGCGATCATCCTGACGGTCGAAAACGCCTTCCAGGCGGCGGTCATGGCGCCGACCGAGGTCCTGGCCCGTCAGCATTTTGTCGTCTTGAGCGAGCTTCTCATGCCCCTGGGCATCTCCGTGGCGATCTTGGCCGGCGGCATCGATCCGAAGACGCGCGAGGCGTTCTATAGCCAAATCGGCGAAGGGAAGATCGACGTCGTCGTGGGGACGCATGCGCTGATACAGGAGGCGGTGACGTTCAAGCGATTGGGCCTCGCGGTGATCGATGAGCAGCATAAATTCGGCGTGGCGCAGCGGGCGGCGCTCAAAGAGAAGGGGTATACCCCGCATATACTTATCATGACGGCGACGCCGATACCGAGGACGCTCGCGCTCACTGTATACGGCGACCTCGACATATCTCTTATCAAAGAGCTTCCGAAAGGGCGTAAGCCGATCGTGACGTATCTGGTCGAAGACAACAGGCGCAAAGAGATATACGAGTTTGTGCGTGAAGAGATCTCCAAGGGCAGACAGGCGTACGTGGTGTGCCCGTTGATAGAAAAGAAGGTGAGGGGTCTAGGGTCAGGGGTGGGGGATAGAGACCAAACTCTGTTCGATCAGCCGAAAGAAGTCCAGAGCGCAGAGGAGATGTTCAAGACACTGAAGAACGAGGATTTCAAAAACTATCGCGTTGGGCTTTTGCATGGCAAGATGAGCACAAAAGAAAAAGACGCGATCATGAAGAGATTCAAGAAGGGCGCGATCGACGTCCTGGTGGCCACGGTCGTGATCGAGGTGGGGATAGATGTGGCCAATGCCACCGTGATGGTGATCGAGAACGCGGAGCGGTTCGGCCTTTCGCAGCTCCATCAGCTGCGCGGAAGGATCGGACGCGGCGCGCACGAATCGTATTGCATCCTGCTTGCGCGCCCTTCGACGGATAGCGCGATGCAGCGGTTGAAGGCGATCGAGGAGACGGTGGACGGATTTGAGATCGCCGAGGCGGACCTCGATATCAGGGGGCCGGGAGAATTCTTTGGCACGCGGCAGCACGGGCTGCCCGAGATACGGTTCGGCAATATCGTGAAAGACGTCGGGATCATGGAGCAGGCGAAGAAGGCGGCGCTGTCGATAATCACGCTCGATCCGGACCTAAAAGAAGAGAGGCATATCCGTTTAAAAGAAAGTCTCACGTCACGGTATAAGGGCATTATGGGGCTCCTCAATGTTGGGTGACGTTGTAGAAGTTCAATAATCAGGTAACGTTTTAAGCGAATATCCGGTTATCAGGGGACCAGGATAAAGGATATCAGGATACCGGGGGATCAGGTATCCCATTAGGAAACAATAAGTTAAATCTGATATTCTGATGATCTGATACCCACTTTCTGATACTCTGATATCCTGATTACCGTTTTATCGTTACCAGATTATTGAATCAGAGCACCTGTAACGAAAGAAGAGATCATGCGTATCATAGGCGGTGAATTCAGAAGCAGGCAGCTCATGATGCCAAAAGGCGTCGAGATCAGGCCGACGCAGGATAAGGTGAGGCAGGCGATCTTTAACATCGTCCGTGATATGAACGGCAAGAGGGTGCTCGAACTCTTTGCCGGCACAGGAGCGTTCGGGATAGAGGCGCTTTCCCGCGGCGCAGATTTTGTAACTTTCGTTGATAATAACATACGTTGCATCGAAACGATCAGGCAGAACCTCGATTCGTTAGACGTCAACGAGATCAGATATGAGCTGATCAGGGCCAATGCGATGAGCATCATGCCGCGCATCTCCAAAGAGGAAGAGAAGTACGACATCGTCTTCCTCGACCCGCCATATCATGAGGGCTTTTCCAGAAAATCCTTGATTAATATAGATGATTATGATATAGTATCCGACCATAGTGTCGTTATAGTCGAACATTTTAAGAAAGATAACCTCACTATCGACCTAAAGAACCTCGTATTGGAGACTGAGCGGAGATACGGGGACACGCTGGTCACCATATTCCGAAGGGCGCATGAACAAACAGAGGATAGCCATATATCCGGGGACGTTTGACCCCATCACCTACGGGCATATCGATATCATCACGCGCGCGGCAACGATATTCGATAAGGTCGTGGTCGCGGTGGCGCACGACTCCGCAAAGGATACCCTCTTTTCGGTCGAAGAACGCGTCGGAATGGTCAAAGACGCGACCGGATCGATGAAGAACGTCGTGGTCGATGATTTCAAGGGCCTCATCGTCAATTATGTCAAACGATCGGGCGCGAAGGTGATGATCAGGGGCCTGCGCATGATCTCCGATTTTGAATACGAATTCCAGATGGCCCTCACCAACAGAAAGCTCTCCCCGGATATCGAAACGATCTTCATGATGCCCCATGAATCATATTCCTATATTTCGAGCAAGCTTATCAAAGAGGCCGCGCGGCTCGGTGCGAACGTCAGCACGTTTATTCCGAAGAAGGTACAGAAGTTATTGAAAGAGAGATTGAAGTAGGCGAGGAGGAGCGGTTTGGCCATTCTGGAAACGATAAGGATCAAGGCGTCGCAGAGGCCCAGGACGATAATCCTGCCGGAGAGCGATGATAACAGGACGATCGATGCGGTCAATATCATCCTGGACAAGAGAATCGCCAAGATCACCCTGATCGGCAGGGAAGAGATCAAAAAGCGTATCATCTCGAGAAACGCGAATGAGGTGACGCTCATCGACCCCGCAACATATGCCGAGACGGACAAGATGGTTGCGCAATATTATGAGATGCGCAAATCCAAGGGGATGACCGAAGATGAAGCAAGGCAGGTGGTGACCGGAGATTATGTGACCTTCGGCGCGCTCCTCGTCAGGAACGGTCTCGCAGACGGTTTTGTCGCAGGCGCAAACCATACGACGCCGGACGTCATCAGGGCGGCGCTCAGGTGCCTTTCGATCGACCGGTCTGTCGGCACGGTCTCGGGCGCATTCTTGATGGAGGTGCCGAATTCGCCGTTCGGGGAAAAAGGCGTCTTCATATTTGCCGATTGCGGCGTCAACCCCGACCCGAACGCAAACCAGCTCGCGGGGATCGCGATATCGTCAGCGCGGCTCTTCAAAAAGCTCACCGGCGCGGAGCCCCGCGTCGCGCTCTTGAGCTATTCAAGCAAGGGGAGCTCCGGCGGGGAGATGGTCAAAAAGGTAGTAGAAGCCGTGAAGAAGGCGCAGGAGTCCGCTCCGGAACTCATCATAGACGGAGAATTTCAGGTCGATTCGGCGCTCGTGCAGGAAGTGGCGAGGACCAAATGCGCTGAAAGCCCTGTCGCGGGCAGGGCGAACGTACTCATATTCCCTGACCTCAATTCGGGTAATATCTCGTATAAGATCGTGCAGCGCCTTGCCAATGCGCGCGCCGTCGGGCCGATCCTCCAGGGGTTCACCAAGTCGTGCAGCGACCTCTCGAGAGGATGTATCGTCGATGATATCGTGGATGCGGCGGCGATCACTTCGCTGATGGCGTCATAGCGGAAATTTTACATGCGTATATTAGTGGTCAACTGCGGGAGCTCATCCGTAAAATATCAGCTCTTTGATATCAAAAGCTACAGTTCTTTGGCACGCGGCATCGTCGAGCGCATCGGCACGCGTGAGGCGCTCCTGAAGCACAGCCCTAACGGCGCAGGACATTTCCAGATGAAGGTCGCCTGCCGCGACCATTACGTCGCGCTCCAGATCATCGTCGATATGCTGACCGACGCGACACACGGCGTCATCGCGTCGCGGCGTCAGATCGACGGGGTCGGCCATCGCGTGGTCCATGGCGGAGAGGAGTTCAGCGCATCGACCATTATCACGAAAGACGTCATCGCGTCGATCGAAAGGTACAGCGAGCTTGCGCCACTCCACAATCCGCCGTCTCTGCGCGGGATCCGCGCGTGCGCGTCAATCCTGAAAGGGACGCCTCAGGTCGCGGTTTTCGATACGGCCTTCCATCAGACGATGCCGGAGACGGCGTTTCTGTACGGCATCTCATACCGGTACTACACGCAATACGCGATCAGGCGGTATGGTTTTCACGGTACAAGCCACAGATTCGTGTCCGGAGAAGCTGCCCGGATCATGAAGAAGCCGATCAGCCGCCTGAAGATGATCACCTGCCATCTGGGCAACGGGTGCAGCATGGCGGCCGTCGATCGCGGCATATCGGTCGACACGACGATGGGCTTTACGCCGCTTGAAGGTCTGATCATGGGGACCAGGTCCGGAGATATCGATCCGGCGGTCGTCCTCTTTTTGACGAAAAAAGAGAAGATATCGCCCATGAAGGCGGTCAACACCATTCTCAATAAGGAGAGCGGACTCCTCGGCATCTCTGCGGCGAGCAACGATATGCGTGACCTCATGAAGAATATGAAAGGCAGAGGCCGGAAGGCAAGGCTCGCGAAGTTGGCGCTGGATCTTTTTATATACCGGATCGAGAAGTATGTCGGCGCATATTTTGCCGCGATGCGGGGACTTGACGCAGTCGTCTTTACTGCGGGGATCAGCGAGCACTGTCCGTGGCTCGTGAAGAGGATTTCGGACGATATGAAGGACGTTGTGCCGAAATCGACAAAGTTCATGGTCGTTCCGACGAACGAAGAGCTTTTGATCGCAAAAGATACCTACGAAATCATCAAAGGTAAAAAAGGAGAGTAACATGCCGAATCCAAAACGTAAACATTCTAAAGCACGACGAGACAAGAGGAGATCCGCCAATAGCAAATTGTATGGCCAGACGCTATCGACGTGTGCCAATTGCGGCAAGGCGAAGCTCCCTCACCGGATCTGCCCGCATTGCGGATATTATAACGGCAAGCCGATCGTGATCGCGAAGGTAAAGGAAGAGAAGAAGAAATAATTCTCGAGAGAGGATATTGCGTATGAGAATAGTCGTTGACGCGATGGGCGGGGACAACGCGCCTGCTATCGAGGTGGAAGGCGCGATCCAGGCGGTGCAGGAGTACGGATACGAGATAGTCCTCGTCGGAGACCAGGTCAAGGTAGAGGAAGAGCTCAGGAAGCAGGCCGGCGAGATACCGGCCAAGATCACGATCGTGAATGCGTCGCAGGTCATCGCGATGCATGATCCGGCGGCGATATCGGTGAGGAGAAAGCGCGATTCATCGATCGTCGTTGGGCTCGAGCTGTTGAAGAGGGATGAGGCGGACGCGTTCGTGAGCGCAGGCAATACGGGCGCGGTCGTCTGCGCGGCGACCCTTTTTTTGAGACTCCTGCCAGGGATAGAGCGGCCGGGTATCGCCATTACGATGCCGAGTATAACCGGTACGTCGGTGATCATCGATGTAGGGGCCAACATCAATCCGAAGCCGATACATCTCCTCCAGTACGGCATCATGGCCGATGCATATTGCCGGTACATCCTGCACAAGGAAAATCCCACCGTAGGGCTCTTAAGCGTCGGGGAAGAAGAGTCGAAGGGGACCGAGTTTACCAAAGAGGCGCACACGCTCTTGAGCGAATCGAAACTCAATTTTATCGGTAATGTGGAAGGACGCGACGTCTATGCGGCGAAGGCCGACATCATCCTCTGTGACGGATTCGTCGGGAACGCCATCCTGAAGATATCGGAGAGCGTGGCGGACACGATCATGCAGCTCCTCAAGCGCGAGATCAAATCGAGCCTCATAGCGACATTCGGGGCGGCCCTCTCAAGCTCGGCGTTCAACGCCCTCAAGAAGAAGATGGACTATTCTGAATATGGCGGCGCCCCGCTCCTGGGCGTCGACGGCAGGTGTATCATATCGCACGGATCGTCGAGCGCCAAGGCGATCAAGAACGCGGTACGCGTCGCGGCAGATTTTGTGACGCAGGATGTCAACAAACATATTATCGAGGAGTTGGGAAGCTATTAAAAGCAGTACAGCGTTCTGCGTACAGCGTACTGCGTAAAATCTAAAGAGAGAATGATATGTGTGAGAAAAAGAAAGTCGGGATATTGGGATTGGGAAAGTACCTTCCCGATCGGATATTGACCAACGCGGATTTGGAGAAGATGGTCGATACGACCGATGAGTGGATCATGACGCGGACCGGTGTCAAGCAGCGCAGGCTCGCGCGCGAGGACGAGGCGACGAGCGACATGGCGACCATTGCCGCGAAGAAGGCGCTCGAGATGTCGGGACTGAAAGCCGAGGATCTCGATCTGATCGTGGTCGCGACGATCACCCCCGATATGTTCTTCCCCGCAACGGCGTGCATCGTCCAGGAGAAGATAGGAGCGCGCATGGTCCCGGCATTCGATATCAGCGTGGCCTGTTCCGGATTTATATACGGGCTTGCGATTGCGAACCAATTTCTCGCGTCAGGCACGTATAAACACGCGCTTGTGATAGCTGCGGAGAAGCTGTCATCTATTACGGACTGGAGCGATAGGACGACGTGCGTTCTCTTTGGAGACGGCGCGGCCGCTGCCGTGCTTGGTCCGGTCGAGAAAGGCGGGATCCTTTCGACGTATCTTGGGGCCAACGGCAAACAGGGAGATCTCATTAAGCTTCCCGCGGGAGGATCACGTTATCCCGCCACAAAGAAGACGGTCGAAGACGGGTTACATTTTATCAAGATGAACGGTGCTGAGCTCTTCAAGCACGCGGTGAAGATCATGGCCGACGCGGCGCTTGAAGTGACGCGGCCGCTTAATCTTAAAGCCGAAGACATCGCGCTCGTCATACCTCACCAGGCCAATGTGAGGATCCTCAACGCCGTTGCCAAGCGCATGGGGTTGACAGAGGACAAAATCTATCTCAACATCGAAAAGTACGGCAATATGTCCGCGGCATCGAGCGCGGTCGCGCTCGTTGAGGCGGTCGAGGAGGGGCGCATCAAGAAGGGCGATAAGATACTGCTCGACGCGTTCGGCGGCGGTTTGACGTGGGGCGCCATGGTGATCGAGTGGTAGAGAATACACAGATGAGCACAGATAAAATACCGCAGATGCTCACAGATGTTGCGTTGATATTCCCCGGGCAGGGCGCGCAATACGTTGGCATGGGCAAGGACCTCTACGAACAGTATCCTGCGGCGCGCGATGTATTTGACAAGGCCACAGCGATTCTGAAGCTCGACCTCAAGAAGCTTTGCTTCGAGGGGCCGCAAGAAGAGCTCTCGACGACGAAGAACAGCCAGCCCGCGATCTTGACAGCAAGTATTGCCGCATTGAAGGCATTCGAATCGACGCCGCTCTACCAGCAGTATGTGCCGAAATTCAGCCTGGGATTGAGCCTGGGGGAGTATACCGCGCTCGTCGCGGCAGGGAGCATATCCTTTGAAGACGCGCTCGTCCTTGTACGTAAGCGCGGTGAATATATGGAGGACGCCTCGAAGAAGACGCCGGGGAAAATGGCGTGCGTGATCGGTATGGAGCTGAAGGCGCTCGAGGAGCTCTGTAAGGGGTTTGGGTGCGAAGTGGCGAATCTCAATTGCCCGGGGCAGATCGTCATATCGGGCAAGACGAACAATGTCGAGCTTTTTGCGGGCCTGGCAAAAGATAAGGGCGCGAAGAGAGTGGTTATGCTCGACGTGAGCGGTCCGTTCCATTCGTCGTTTATGACTCCCGCAAGAGACAAGCTGAAGGACTATATCGATAAGGTGAATTTTGTCGCGCCTACCCTGCAATTCGTGAGCAATGTCGATGCGGCTATCCAGATCGATCCGAAGGTCATTAAAGATAACCTGATCGCGCAGGTGAACTCCAAGACGATGTGGGAGGCCTCGATCGCGCTCGTCGCCAAGAGCGGCATAAAGACATTTCTTGAGATAGGCCCCGGCCAGGCGCTGAAGGGGTTGTTAAAAAAGACCGATCCGAAGCTTGAGGTCAAGAATATAGGCACCACGCAGGATCTCACGTTCACAGAAGGAGTCGTCAATGGCCACGTCGCTTAAGGGAACGAAGACTGAACAGAATTTATTGAAGGCGTTCGCCGGAGAGTCGCAGGCGAGGAACCGCTATACCTATTTTGCGAGCGCGGCCCGCAAGGAGGGTTACGAACAGATCGCAAATATTTTTATCGAGACATCGGAGAACGAGAAGGAACACGCAAAGATATTCTTCAAGCATCTTGAGGGAGGAGAGGTCGAGATCACCGCAGCGTATCCGGCAGGTAAGATTTCCGACACAAAGTCAAATCTCGAAGCCGCCGCGGCAGGCGAGAAGATGGAGTGGACCACGCTCTATGCAGATTTTGCAAAGGTCGCGAAGGCCGAAGGATTCACTGACGCCGCACGCTCATTCGAACAGGTTGCAAAAGTCGAGAAGTTTCATGAGTCGAGGTATCGTACGCTGATCGAGAACGTCGTGAAGGGAGAAGTGTTCAAGAAAAAGACGAAGGTCCTCTGGCATTGCATCAACTGCGGGTACGTCGCCGAGGGGACAGAGCCTCCGGCTGAATGCCCTGTATGCAAGCATCCCCGGTCGTTCTATGAGATATTGGCGGAAAATTTCTAATCACGGGCTTCACGTTCCTGCCCTGGCACTCGTTATCGTCATGAGCCTTCTGGCGGCCATGCACGAGGTTCCTTCTGCAGCGCAACAAGAGGAGACGCTTCCCATGAAGATGAAACTGACGAGCCCCGCGTTCAAAGACGGCGAGATGATCCCTAAGGTCTACTCCGGCGACGGAGAGGATATATCGCCCCCTCTCGAATGGTCAGATATCCCCCCGGGAACACAGGGCCTTGCGCTCATAAGCGACGATCCTGACGCGCCTGCGGGCGACTGGGTACACTGGGTCGTGTATAACATTCCGCCCGGAGAACGGCTCTTATCTAAAGCGGTGCCTCCTGACAGCGTTCTGCCCAACGGCGCTTTGCAGGGGATAACCGATTTCCAGAGAATAGGATACGGCGGTCCTATGCCGCCTTCGGGAACACACCGGTACTATTTTAAGCTCTACGCGCTCGATGCGCCGTTAGCATTAGGCCCAGGGGCAACAAAGAAACACGTCTTGCGGGAGATGGAGGGACATATCCTGGGAAGCGCCCAGTTGATGGGAAGGTACAAGAGATAAAGGAATATGGGATATGGAAAAACTTCCGGCACTCGGGAAGATACATCCCGAGTTTTTTCATAAGGTCATCTATCCGCAGCTCGGCAAGGATGATAAGACGGTCATCGTCAAGCCGCAGCATGGCGTCGATTTCGGGGTCATCGACCTCGGCAAGGATGTCATGGTCCTTTCGACCGACCCTTTTTACATCGCCCGGGAGCTCGGCATCGAGAGGGCAGCCTGGTTTGCCGTGCATATCATCGCAAGCGACGTGGCGGTGAGCGGGATCCGGCCCAAATATCTTGCCATCGACCTCAACCTTCCTCCGGAGATGACCGAGGATGAGCTTGCCGGGATGTGGGAGGTTGTGCACCGCGAATGCAAGAAACTCGGTATCGCGGTCGTGACAGGCCATACGGCGCGCTATGCCGGATGCACCTATCCGATGGTCGGCGGCGCTACGATGATAGGCATCGGTAAGAAGCGGGACCTCATCCGGCCGAAGGTGGGCATCGGTGACGCGATCATCGTATCGAAAGGACCGGCGATCGAGACGACCGGCCTCATGGCCGCATATTTTCCGAAGTATCTCGAGGAGATGTACGGCGCATCATTCGTCAAGAAGGCTCAGGACGTCTATTTTCAGATGTCGACGGTCAGAGATGCCGAGATTGCCGCGCGCGTCAAGGGCGTGACCGCGATGCACGACGCGACAGAATGCGGTGTCTTCGGAGGCCTCTTCGAGATGGCAGCCCATTCGCGTGTCGGCATGGAGATATGCATCGACGATATCGTGATCCAGGATGAGGTGAAGAAGACCTGCGCATGTTTTGGTATCGATCCGTATGTGGCGATAAGTGAAGGCACGCTCCTGGCAACGGCAAAGAAGGGAAGGGCAAAGGCCGTCGTTGCCGCACTGAAGAGCAAGGGCATCCCCGCAAGTATAGTCGGCAAGGCAGTTCCCGCGAAAGAAGGTGTTCACGTGATCGAGCAGGGCCGCCAGAGACGCCTCGAACACCCCCGCGTAGACCCGTTCTGGTCGAAATTCGAAGAATACCTCGGGAAAAATCACAGATTAGCACAGATTTAAAAGCACAGATGATCGCAGACATTAGTGTTTATAACACGCTTTCACAGATGATCGCAGACATGACTTTATCTGTGATTATCTGTGAAAACGGGTAGTTTTCACAGATCTGTGGTCATCCGTTCATGCATTATTTCAGCATTAGAACCGAAATTTGTTTGACGAAGTCCCAGGCGCTATGCTATAGTATAAGCTCTTATTCTTATAATTACATACATATATGCCTAAACAGGCTACTGAACGTCTTTGTGTGATCGGTGACGGCGGGTGGGGGACGACGCTGGCCGTGCTCCTTTCGAAGAAGGGGTATGATGTCACCGTATGGGGTGTATTCCCAGATTATATCGAGGTGCTGAAGGCAAAGAGGGAGAATATCAAATTTCTCCCCGGTGTGGCGATCCCCCAAGAGGTGCGGATCACGTCGTCTCTCGATGATGCGCTTCATACGCATGACCTCGTTATTCTGGCAGTGCCGTCGCTATACGCGCGCAGCGTATTGATGCGGCTGAAGATGCACGACCTGTCACGCAAGGCGGTCGTGAGCGTCGTCAAAGGGATAGAGACGAAGACGCTCATGACCACCTCTGCAGTGATCAGGGATTGTATCGGCAATATACCGATTGCAGTCATGTCGGGTCCGACGATAGCGCTGGAAGTGGCACACGGCGTGCCGACGAGCGCGGTCGTTTCGTCAAAGAAGCGTGACCTGGCCAACAGAGTGCGGGATCTCTTCATGACCGAGCGTTTCAGGGTGTATACGAATAGCGACATCCTGGGCGTCGAGCTCGGCGGCTCTTTGAAGAACATCATCGCGATCGCCGCAGGGGTGTGTGACGGTATGGGTTTCGGGACGAACTCGAAAGCGGCGCTTCTGACGCGGGGATTGGTCGAGATCGTCAGGCTTGGCGTAGCGATGGGAGCAAAAAGAGAGACGTTTTACGGATTGAGCGGCCTGGGTGACTTGACCACGACGTGCATCAGCCAGTATTCGAGGAACCGGTGGTTCGGCGAAGAGATCGGCCGGGGAAAGCATCCGAAAGAGATAGCCAAAGAGACCGAGATGGTCGTTGAGGGCGTCGCGACCGCCAAGGCAGGATATGAGCTCTCGAAGAGACGCCGGGTCGATATGCCTATTACGCATGAGATATACAAGGTGTTGTACGAAGGCAAGGACCCGAAGCGGGCGGTGCATGATCTGATGACCCGCGCCCCGAAGGCGGAGGGGAAGACGTAGGTCGGGTTGAGACAAAAAGTGCATATGGCGGGGCGTAGCGCAGCCCGGTTTAGCGCACTTGCTTGGGGTGCAAGGGGTCGACGGTTCAAATCCGTCCGCCCCGACCATTGAACATTTTTTGTCAGCGCGGCGAGTATTGTATGCGTCGTCGGGATAATCCGTTCGCCCCGACCAGTTAGAAATATTTGCCAGATTACCATGTAATTAGCAGAACAATGGTGTCTCTATGAAAAGCATCAAAATAGGATTGGTCGGATTCGGCACGATCGGCGCGGGCGTCGTCAAGGCGCTTCAGTCGAAACGCGCGTTCCTGAAGGCAAAGACCGGCATCGACGTTGTCGTTGCTGCCATCTGCGATAAGGACCTCAAGACGAAGAGGCCTGTAAAGGTGGCGAGAGCGATCCTGACAAAGTCGATCGGCAAGATATTGTACGATCCCAAGATCGATATCGTCGTTGAGCTCGTCGGGGGTGTCCACCCGGCTAAGGATATCGTCATGGGGGCGCTCCGGCAGGGTAAGCATGTCGTCACTGCGAACAAGGCACTCCTGTCAGAGCACGGCGCAGAGATATTCAGCCTCGCAAACGATCTCAACCTCTGCGTGGGATTCGAGGCGAGCGTGGGCGGTGGTATCCCTATCATAAGGGCGCTGAAAGAAGGATTCATCGCCAACCGTATCGAGCTCATCTACGGCATCATAAACGGCACGAGTAATTTTATACTCTCACTGATGGCGCGCGGAGGCCATGCATTCACCGAT
>Ga0315294_10004800_pt1 | contig 14810 bp, 13 predicted proteins | sample YL17G13_40_MG_FD_203626 | JGI IMG/M metagenome (GOLD analysis project Ga0315294, IMG submission 203626) | Sediment microbial communities from Yellowstone Lake, YNP, Wyoming, USA - YL17G13_40 | ecosystem: Environmental > Aquatic > Freshwater > Lake > Sediment | place: USA: Wyoming | collected... | reverse complement strand
TTTCTACAACAATTAAAATTTATGATAGAGAAAAGAGAATTTATTTTTATGTATTAAAACATCCAAAATATGAAGAAGTTTATTATTTCTTTTCTTTTAACGGTAGTGGAGACATCTATAACACTCTACCAAAGGTGATTGATTCTGTTTCAACCCTATTTTATCTTTGGTTACCTCCTAATTATTTCGATTCCTTAAAAGAAAATATTTTGAAAAAAGAGGGTAGTTATATAACCTATTTTCACGGTAAAAAATTAGATGACACCGGACGACAAGAATGCAAAAGAAGACCGATGTTTTCTCGAGATATTAAATATGAAGGAAATGATGCAAAAATATCATCAGAAGAATTTCGCTTTGAGTATGGAGTTATGCCACAAAACATAGAATTTGTTATTCCTGCTGTATCGCAATTTAGAATAAATAAAAATGGTTGCTATACTTTATTTTTTGGTGATGTAGGAGAATTTTTACACAATATTATAGAAAATGCGATAGAGATGGTCATTAAAGACAATCAAGAAATTGAAAAAGCAAAATTTGATATTACAAAGAAAGATGAATTGGAGGTTTTAAATTCGAAAGAGATTAATTTTATTCTCCAACAAGAAATCAGTTATGAAGAATTTGAAGAATTTATAAAAATTATGGAGAAAAGTGATTTCGGTGTCTACAATGTTAGATTAACAGAAGGTTCAGTAATTTTTAGTGGTAACGTAGTAGATGAATTAAAAGGAAATATTTTTTCAGTTACATCAGATGGAAAACGATTCACTATTATTCCTAAATATGATACAAACACAATGTCTATTATACGATTTCAAAAATTCTTAATCGAAAAAATTGACCAACTTGCCAGAATCACATATCAATAATCAGATGAAAATGTCAGTAAATAAACTTACAAAAGAGAATAAAAAGAAATACAAAAAAATATTAGAAAAAAAGAAAATTGAGTTGGAAGAAACATTAACAAAACAATTGGACGGAAGTATCAAGAATCAAATAGAAGTCAATAAGGATGAGATAAAGGACATAGGTATAATAGTATGTGCCTTTGATAATCAAAAAGCACCACTGAACTTTATACGAACAGAGCCATTATTCTCTTTTAAAGAAAAAAATTTTGACGTTTTGTTATACGGAAAAAAAACAATGATTTTAGTTAGTGTTAAAGATTCTCTTGTTTCCAATCCAGTTTCTAAAATAAAAGAATTAAAACAATATTCTCAACAAGTAGAAGATAACATCGAAATTTCAAATCCAATCGAAGATAAAAAAATGAAAATTCTGGAATATTTTCAAACAATAATTAAAAAAAATATCGATTTTAAAGAATATGTTTTATCAAGCCAAAAGGTCCATATAGATACAATTCGTAAATCTGCAATATCGGAAGAATATAATTTCTGTTTATGGCAATTATTAGAAAAAAATGCCAAACTATTTTTAATTTATTATTGTATAAATGGAAAAGAAGATGAAAAAAAATTTGTGGGTCATCGAGATTCAGAATTAAGAGAGTATTTACATAAACTGAGTTCTCAGGGTGAAGTTTATACTGACCCTTTAACCTTCATCTACTCTTCAAGTAGATATCTTAAAGCGATATCAATTAGTATACCTCTTTTCATGATAGAAAACAATGATTTTGATTATATTAAATGGTGTAAAAGATTTAAAACTGATTTAATGAATTGGCACGAGGAAGAAAAAGAGACTATTTTTAGAAATTATATAGAGTATGGAATAAGATGTAAATTCATCAGATGTATAGAAGATAAAAAAGATATTTTCCTTAACCGCTACTCTATAATATCAAGACATAGTAAGACAGCATTGTTGCAGAGAGATTTAATATCAAAAATAGTTAAATGCGAAGTATGCGAAGAAATTAAAAAAGAATTTCCAAAATTAAAAAAACAAATTATCTCAGACTTGCTAATTGAACAAGCAAAAGAAAAAAAAATTAGACCATTAAAGACAGATTAACATTTGCCTTCAAATGATTTAAGTTTCAACATCATTAGGATGATATCGTCGTTTGTAGTCATTTATTACCTCTTATGTTGTTCGCAAACTTTCAACAATGCTATTGAATTGTTCCAGAGCGGATTCAAGGTTTTCAGCGATTTCACTTGCGATAACATCTGGGTCTGGGAGGTTCTCTGTATCTTCGAGGCTTTCGTCTTTAAGCCAGAAGATATCAAGGTTTGTTTTGTCTCTACTAATAAGTTGTTCGTAGGTGAATCGTTTGAATCGCTCTGATTCTTTCCGCTCGTGCCTGTTTTCAGCGTGATAGCATTGTATGAACTCCTGAAGGTCGTCAAGTTTGAGCGGGTTCTCCTTCAATGTAAAGTGCTTGTTAGTTCTGAGGTCGTATATCCAGAGTTCTTTTGTCCAGGGTGTTTGGCTTGCGGGTTTTCGGTCAAAGAAGAGAACGTTTGCTTTCACACCTTGAGCATAAAAAATACCTGTTGGTAATCGGAGAAGGGTGTGAACATCGCATTCGTGGAGCAGTTTTTTTCGTACGGTTTCTCCTGCACCCCCCTCAAAGAGAACATTGTCGGGGACAACGATAGCACATTTACCATTGATTTTTAGAATTGTTTTAACGTGTTGGAGAAAGTTAAGTTGTTTGTTTGAGGCGGTTGCCCAGAAATCCTGTCGCTCATAAATGAGATTTTCTTTGCCTGCTTTACCTTCACCGTTGATGATGGTGATGCTGCTTTTATTCCCAAATGGTGGGTTGGTGAGTACTATATCAAATCGTTCACCCGGGTCAGAAGCAAGGCTATCTTTTACTTGAATTGGACAGTCGTCACCACCGATGCCGTGGAGATAGAGATTCATCGTGCAAAGTCTGGCAACGCTGTCAACGATGTCTATTCCTTTGAATGTAGTGTATTTGAGGTGTTTTTTCTGCTCCTTATCTAAATTATAGTTCTTTGAGATGTAGTCGTGTACCGCAAGAAGAAAACCACCGGTGCCGCAGGCGGGATCGCAAATGGTTTGGTTTAGTCCTGGTTTTATGACATCAACCATTGCCTTAATTAGCGGTCGTGGGGTGAAATACTGTCCTGCACCACCTTTGACGTCTTCTGCGTTCTTCTGCAACAATCCTTCATAAATGTCTCCTTTGACGTCGATGTCCATGCCGACCCAGACTTCACCGTCAATCAATTCAATAAGTCGTTTGAGTTTCGCTGGGTCTTGAATCTTGTTTTGTGATTTGCGGAAAATCACCCCCAGCATCCCTTTTTCTTTTCCTAATGTCTCAAGGATGTGACGGTAATGTATTTCGAGGGCGTCTCCATCTTTTTCTTTAAGGCTCTGCCAGTCGTATCCTTTAGGTGTCATACCGGTTTTATTGAATGGTGGTTTGGTCTGCTCGTCAGCCATCTTCAAAAATAAGAGATACGTGAGTTGTTCGACATAATCACCGTAACTGACACCTTCATCTCGTAACACATGGCAGTAGTTCCATACACGTTGGACTATTGTTGCTGATTCATTTGACATACGATATCAACCTCTGTTGCTTTACTTCTCCTTTCGGTTTTTTCTCGCCAGTTGGTTTCATTCTTTCTTTTTCTGCTTTGATGCGTTCAAGTAACTTGGACGCTGGCTCATCGGTTGGGTCTTGAGGGACGAGTTTACCTTCAAACGCTCGTTTCAAAATGCTTTGTCGTAGGCGTTCTGCTTGTTCAATACTCTGTGTAACTGTTTTTGTTATATCATCAATTACAGAAAAACGTCGTTCAATCTCCTCAGATATTTTCTCTTGTTCACGCAAAGGAGCAAGAGGAATTTCAAAGTTTGTTAATTGTCCTCCAGTTATTGCATTAAAAGTTGTTCCAGTTCCTTTTCCAGCAAGGATAGATTCCCGTGAACGCATTAGATAGAGTAAAAAATTCGATTGAATTTCACTCAAGCCACGAATGGCAGCAAGACCACGACCGGTACAAGATTTTTCAGGACAGATATTTGTGGGACCAACAGGTGCTCTAACAGATATCAGAACATCTCCTTTTTCCGCAATTTTTTTAGGTTCATTACACCATTTTTTAGGTGTTGGGTAGATATCACCAAACTCTAATTTACCCTGATAAAATGGCAGACCTTTGAACTCATCATTATATGTTGAAGATGGGGGAGATTGTCCCAGAATTATCTCAGTAATCTGACCTAATCTCGCCCACATCCATCTTTCAGGCACTTGAGGTAAGTTTGATATATCAATAGGTGGCAGTTCCTTGTATTTATTCCCAAGTTTTTTCTTCCGTTCTTCTTTAATTCGTTCAAGAAGAACCGATGCTAATTCTAACTCATCTTTGTGCTCTTTTCTCCATGGCTCAGTGAGTTTTCCTATCATCGCTGCTTTCAACACAGATTGGCGATAGACTTTCAACTGAGATTGAATCGTATATAGTGCTTCGACCCCTGCATCCAGTTTGGTGAATAGTGCTTCGATTTTGGTGACGATGCGATTTTGTTCTAATAGCGGGGGAAAAGGAATATTCTTTTGACGTAAATAATCTGTTGGAACTCGGAGTTGACCTGCTGTTCCTTTCATATTTCTTTGTGCGTCTCTTCGGAAATCTTCCTGGATTACGTAAAAAAAGAAATATTTTTTAGGTATTTTTTTATCTAATAAACGAATAACATGGAATTCTGTTGAGCCAAAACCTATACCATTTTTTAATTTGTTTACTATAGCAACCTTGCCGTTTTCCATACAAGGGGTAATTTTAGCAAAAATAATGTCATCGTCGATAAATGAAGTAAAACCCTTTTTTACTTCAGACAATTTCTTTACTATTGATAGATTAACTTTTCCACTTAACTCTTCAACTGCTTTCATTGGTAAAAAGGAAACTTCCATATCATCTGAATATTTCTCAAGGTGTAATCGTGGATTAATTTCAGCAATTATTTCAAATTGTGTCCACACCCAACCTTTAGGCAGTACTGGCAACGTCTCCCCCGTATCTCTCATTTCGTTAGAACCTCGTTCAACTCTTCTAAAAGCTTGGTAGCATTCTTCCCGAACAACTTCTGTAGTTTAATCATACCGCCCTTCTCGTAAAACGGTGCAAAATCAAAGTCCTCAAGTGCGATACACACCGATGCAGCGATATGATTTTTAATCAAAATAAGCCACTCCATCTGCTCCGCTGTGAACTCCTGTCCTGATTCCTTCTGAGCAACAACCCACTGCTGGAACTTCCGCTCCACCACCTCCGGAAACGGCTCCAACGTATCAGACATATCTAACGCAAACCGAACCAGAGAAACAATGTTCGTTAATAATTTCTGTGGTCCTGCTCGCCGCACCTTTGCTTTCTCCAACTGCTCATACGCTTGCCACAACAGTTCGGGGGTGAGATTATACGGTGGTTTCCTAATTGCTTGAGCCAGTTGCTGTATCTGCTCATAGGTGAGATGTCGTTTCCCATACGGTTTACTATACAGAATCTGCAACGCATCCAACTCGTTCTTATGCTCTTTAATGAACGTCTCAAAGGTGTCAACAACCGTTCGTGCTTTCTTCTTTGAATCCGCATCATAACCAACAAACGTAACCTCATCTTTACTCACGTTGTCGATAATTTGTTCACTGCGTCGTTTAACCTCGCAGATGGTATCCCGTACAATCGGCTTATCAAAAATCTTGCAAGCATCATCCACTAACGATTTCGTCGCCTGTGCAATCTCCCGCTCGGTTGGTGCGTCGGTGTGAAACATCTCCTTTACTTGGTCAATCTGTTTATCAGGGTCCACCGCATCCAACAATTTGTTGATAATGACCTTCAAGGGTTTCCCTTCGGTTACCTCTTCGATTTCCTTACGCTCTCCATCGGTCAACTGTCTATCCACTCGTGCAAGCCGTCCTGCAAGCGAGGTAATAACATCCTCATCACGATTCCCAGAGGCAACCGCCTGAAGAAGTTTTTCAAATGAGACATTTCGTTTCCGCTCCAACGGTCGTGAATCTGTCTTATCGTTCTCACACACACCAACGGCATCAACGATGACGAAATGGGTCTTATACTCAGCATCAGGGGTCACACCTTTGAGGTCCGTTGTGGAAATTGTTCGTGTTCCACGCCCTTTCATCTGCTCAAAATACACCTGTGATTTCACATCACGCATAAACAAAATGCATTCAATGGGTCGAATATCGGTTCCTGTAGAAACCATATCCACCGTGACTGCGATGCGAGGATTGTAGGAGTTACGGAAACTGGCGATTAAATCCTCAGCCTTCTCACCATAGGTTTTATATGTTATCTTTTTACAAAAATCATCTCCTTTCCCAAACTCCTCTCGCATAATATGAACGATGTCCTCTGCGTGGGAGTCATCCTTTGAAAACACAAGGGTCTTGGGGACTTCGGTTCGACCTGGAAACATCTCTGTGAATAGTTTTTCTTTAAACGTCCGTACAACAGTCCTTATCTGGTCTGGAGCCACCACATCTCTATCAAGTTGTTTCGAACCGTATTCAACCTCGTCATCGAGCAGCATCCATCGAACCTTTCGAGTGAGTTTATCCCGTTTATCCACGTAGAAACCAGCAGGGACCTTACTCCCCTCTTTGGAAATCTTCGTCTGAATGTTATAAACTTCATAGCCGACATTCACACCATCAGCCACCGCACGCTCATGACTGTATTCCATCACCAGATTCTGATTGAAATACCCAAAGGTCTGTTTCGATGGAGTCGCTGTAAGACCAATAATAAACCCATCAAAATACTCAAGCACCTGCCTCCAAAGATGGTAAATCGAACGGTGACACTCATCAGTGATAATAACATCAAACGTCTCAATAGGAATCTGCGGGTTGTACACCACCTCTTTAGGTTTCTCATCAAACGGTGATAGACTAAAAAGTGATTGCTCCTCACTTTCGCTGTCAAACTCCTCATCGGACTGCCCTCTTAGCATAGAATACAATCGTTGAATCGTGGTGATACATACTTTACTGACGGGGTCTAATGTATTTGATTTCAGATGCTGCACGTTATACAACTCAGCGAATTTCCGTCCATCATCGGGTGTAACATACTGCTCAAATTCAGTGCGTGTCTGCCGTCCAAGATTATTCCTATCAACTAAAAACAACACCCGCTTCGCACCACCGAATTTAATCAACCGATACACAAAACTCACGGCGGTATAGGTCTTCCCAGACCCGGTCGCCATCTGGATAATTGCCCGTGGTCTTGCCTCAGCAAACGATTTCTCAAGGTTCTGTATTGCTTCTTTCTGGCAATCACGCAAACCAGTCGTCACCAGCGGCGGGAAACGCCTCAGCCGTGCTCGAAGTGTATCACTTTGAGCGAACCATTCACTAAATGTCTCAGGCTTATGAAAGGCAAATACGTGACGAGAACGAGGATATGGGTCTCGTAGGTCTCGGAATAATGTTTCAGTACCAGTGCTCTCATAGACAAACGCAGGTGGTCGTACAATATGAGGAAAGGTCTCATTGATACCTTCAATGTATTTCTTTGATTGCTCAGAAACACCACTTAACGTGGTTCCCTCTGGCTTTGCTTCGATGGCACCGACAGGTTGTCTATCTATAAACAAAACGTAATCTGCTTCACCGGTGGAAAGTGGATATTCACGAACCGCAACGCCAAGTGATGTACCGAGATTTAACTCATCCATATCTTGGACGGCCCATCCTGCTGCGGTAAGAAGTTCATCAATCTTCTTTCGTGCTTTTTCCTCTGGTTTCATTTAAGCCTGCCATGTTGGACATATGTCCCTATAATCGTTATCTGTCATTCTATCTAAACATAAAAAGTTAATCGATTATAGTTAACAAAAGTGTGGGTTAACCTACTCTGTGATGAAATTCGAGCCGAAATCACAACCACGCAATATGGAAGAACAACTGGTTCAGAAACTTATCAACGGTGAGATAACCTCTGAAGCGTTTTTAGAAGCCAGAAGATTGATCCCGCTTGGACAAGAAGACGTAAGTCGGAATAATCATCAGGAGAAGACCGGTCTTCTGTCTAGCCAGAACCCTAATTTTTGAAGACAGAAGGAGGTCGCTGAAGACGTAAACCGGTGTTTTGAAGACGTAAATGCTGGGTGTAGGCCGTAAGCCTCTTTACGACAGGAGAAAAATGCATTTTTTTATGAAAATATATGACAGAAGAAACGTGAGGAAATCCGTCATTAACATATAAAACAATAATTGATTATTAAAAAAAACTCATTTATTTATTTTCTCTGGATTTTTAAGTAGATTATCGATGTTTTTTAGTATTATCTCGGCTCTTTTTTTTCCAATGCCGGTTAGGGCAACGATTCCGTCTAATTCGATCTTGGAGATTTCTTCTATATAATATATTCCTCTATCCTCAAATTTTTTAACTGTTGCTGGCCCAATATTTTTTAATTTGATTATATATTTAATTTCTGTTTTTTGTTTTGGAAAGTGAAAATATTTCAAAATTATCATGAGACAAATAAAAATAATAAGAGTATATAATATCCAATCTTCAAAGAAAAAAATGAAAAATGTTGAAAGACCTATTGTCTCATTAGGATTATAAATAATCCAATAAACCGGATATCCATAAGCGTTAATATTATTAATTGAAATTGGATTTTTTATTAAACCAGTTAATATCGTTACCAGTAAAGCACCGATAATGCTATTCCTTATTTGAAAATTATATCTATTTAGAGCTTTTGCGAACAATTTTTTATTAGAAAATTCTATCATTTTTAAAATTACTTTATTTTTACCAGTATAACGTTTTTTAGTATCCGAATCTACTTCTATCAACAATTTAAATCTTTTATAATATTTGACACGTACATTATTAAAAAATATTACAGAAAAGAAAAAAGTAAAAAATAAAATCAACACAGCGACAATATTATCCACTGGATGAGGCGGAGTGATAGATTGGTTAATTAATTCAAATAAGAATATTATTAAAGTCATTATTGACACTACAATAACATAAAAAAATGAAATGCCCAATACCCTTAATTTAAAATTATTTTTTCCATAAAATATCGAAAGTACAACAAAATACAACATCGGAAGATCAAACATTAGTAACAGACCAGCAATTAATCGATATAATATATCAAAGTAATTTCCAGATATGATTATTGTAATTGAAAAAATTAAGATAGAAAATAAAATAGCTAAAAGGGAGTTTTGTACTGTTGAAAAATCTTGCATTTGAATTAGGGAATCAATCTTTTTGGAAATATCTCTCATTTCAGCTTGTTTAGGTTTTTTATACGCTTTATTATTTTTCATCAAATTTCACTTATGAATACTTATCACAGATATTATATGTAATAGTTACAATGTAGTTAAATGCTCTCGAGCGGAATGATAGATATATAGACAAATTTTACCTCTCCTCCAAGAAATAGTTAATCAATCTAAGAGAAGGGGTAAAACATATACATGCTCAATGACGTGTTTTGTTATATCAAGTATTTTCTTATCCTCACCAGGTTGAATAATTGAAGTTGGCGAAGAATGAGCCCCTATATTTCTCAAAGTTCTTATTTTTGTAAATGCATTATACAAGGTATCGGATATAACATCGTTATCATGCAGATTTTTAATTTTTTCATTTAAAGTATTTCCGCTTGCTGATTGTTCATTTGTTAAACCCTCCAATGATCTTCCGCACATGACAATACATGCTTTTGGTGCTCTATTAGAATAGCAGATAATAGCTTCCTTAAAATCTTCTAAAATGTAATTAGGTATTGGGGGAGATTTGAAATCAGGATTTAGTGAATATACAAGTTCTGGCGTTGTTGTTAATCGTCCACCACTTATTTCAATAGAACAAGTTCTTTTACAACCTTGACATCTTACGAGGCCTTTATAGTTCCAGTATGGAATTGAATCTAAAATTATATTTTTTCCGCATTTGGGACAATTTATTTTGATTTCTTTGATATCCATCGTTATCCATCCTCCATTGATTAAGTTATTAAATCCAATAGGGGATAAATCAATCTGGAGGGTTGTAATTAAAGGTTAGTAAATTACTTTAAATATATCCTTTCTTGCATTTTCTTCTGCCACAATTATAAGAGTATTTTCAATAAAATCTAAATCAGCTTTATGATAGTCTACATATAATTGTTTCTTCTCTAAAAGGAGAGTTATTATTTGGCTGTCATCACCACTAAAAGGCTTAAGACAATCGAGAATTAATTTTGGGTAGTTGTCTAAATCTGTACCTTCAAATTTCTTTTTTCTCAAATAAAAACACAGATATACAAATATTTTTAATCCTTTAAATTTTTCAAGCGCATCTCTATTTTTTTTAAACTCCTCTGTTATATAATCTTTATAGATATTTCTTTGTTTACTCTGCTCGTTTCCACCCTTTCTTTGTAACGTTTTTGGTTTTGGACTTAATGTAAACATAAACATATTGTATTTACCAAGAAGATTTCCCTCTTTACCGATATAAGATACGCTATCACGAATTCGAATGATATCCTGGGCAATCTGTGGATGTAATAATCCATCCTTTTCCCTATTTAATCGTTCTCTATGTGAATTATCAGGTTCTTTTTCCGGCCAATATTTAATTATTTGACCAGCGGGAATTTCAATTTCATTTACAATATTTCCCGTTTTTCTATCACGAATGGTTATCTTCCCTCTTGTAATCTTAATTTCGCCCATTTTCTCGTATCATTAATTACGCTATTATCTTTTAACTTGTTGGTAGGAAGATTAAAAGTATTACATGTCTTCGTCTTAAAAGTAATTATTTACCTCGACCTAAAGAGTATTTTTTTTTAAATCCTTTTTGTAAAAATTCTAATCCCTCATTGAAAATGTCTCTAGAAGCATTGAATTGATCTTCACCCGAAATCTCAGTTAATGTACATTGATTTTCCAATGAAATATCACAAATATTCTGAAATACTTTATCATTTATTATTTCCATTAATTCAATATTATGAGTATCATACTTTTTAAAAAAATTACCATTTACATCATAGAATAAGAGGTACGCATCAATGTAATAATCAATGTCTTTACCTTTTTCCATCCAAATTTCTTCTTTTCTTTTTATTGTAATATTATCAATATCGAGAGGTACACTAATATCTACCCAAATTTCTTCTTTGGTCATTATTGGATTTAATTTAATTTCTCCTTTAAAATATTTATTTTCTTTTTCTTTCCTTGCTATAAGAAAAATATTTAATCTTACGGATTTAGCGGACCCCCTACCAATATTTCGTAAATATAAAAAAAATCGATTTATCACCTCTTTTTCATAATGTGTTTTTTTTCTTTGAATTATATTAATTTTTATTTTGTCTTGAGGGACTAAATATATAGTTTGTTTTTCCACTTTTTTATAACTTCTAAAAGCAAAATCCGGTTTTATTTGAAAAATTTTATCTTGTTCCATTAAACTTAAAGTAAGAGAATTTGTCCATGCATAGTAAACGGTTGCAATAACTAAAAAATATGTTAATGAGATGGTTAAGGAATCTCTTAGATCTAAATAAATTGATTGAATTATAATGCCTGATCTGATTACATAAAAACTAAAAAAATATAAACCGATCGAAAATCCAATAAATAATCTTGTTTTTCCTTTTATTGTAAGAATAGTTATCCCTCATGATCAGATTATTTTATTATTAATTATTTTGTATTTTTATAATGTTTAATTAATCTTTCAATTACTTCTGAATAGGTTTCCCCTTTTTCCGCGATCTCAAAAAGTTCGTTTTTGACATGGCTCATAACACGAATAGTTGGCATCTTTGTATCAATAGGGTTTTTTGTACGTTGTGGTTTTTGAGTTAGCTTACGTACCATCGATGCTGTATACAGTGTAGAGGTTATTAGTTTTTCTAAAAAGCCTCCCAATATAATAAGATAATTTTAACTAGTAGAAAGAAAATCTCTTATCCATTCAATTTCCAGCTGGAAAACGATTCTAATTTTACTCCAAGAGTGGTTAGGACTTGCTTCAGATAATTTTGCACTTTTTTCTCATGTGTAATGAAGTTTTCGAATTCTCTTTGGAAATCAATTTGTTGTTCAAGGTTCTTTGGATTTAACGAAACCTCTTCACCAGATGGCTGAACAAAATTTGGGTCATAGTGAGCAAAAATATTCCTAATTCTCCCGATATCTTTTAATTTTCCAATCATTTCTTGATTGGTATCCTTTAACTTTGATACAATATTGATTTTCAAGCTAAAACTAAAGTATGGATCGTACAGAACCTCGAAAATAAAATCATTATCTAAATAACCAAGATATCTTTGGCTTATTAAGATATTTAAATACCATTCGATATTAATAGATTTTTTAATAACTTCGGCGCGATATTTTGCTATGGTTGTTTCATCCATAATGCACCTTCCTTTTTTTTATATGAATTCTTTTTTCCAGTGTCATAATATAATCTTAGGAAACATCCTTTCAAGAAATGACTTACTTCTTAAATGCTCCAAGGATAGAACATAAGCCCAAGGGCTATTTTTTTTACTCTGATAATACTGTAAAGCTCCTTTTGTTCCTATCACGAAACCTGCGGCAATAAGACCAATTGATGTAATAACGATTTCATTTTCTGGGAACTTCTCACCTATTTCTGACGCCCATGAAGGAAGAGAAATCCCTAATGTTCCAACGGTTGTTCCTATTCCAACATCTCTCAATGCATTCTTATATTTTTTAACTTCAATTTGTATTAGGTCATTATGATGTTTTAAACAATCTTTGAAGGCATCGGGATTTTTTACATTTTGAAATCCTTCCGCCATTTCGTTAATTTTTTCATAAAATAGTAACCTTTGCTCTTGATTCTTTTTTCGAAATTTAATAATTCTTTCAAAAGGAATATTTTCGATTTTATCAGGGATTATTGTTTCAATTGCTAATGATGCGAGTATTAAGGCATCATCGGAATACGATTGATTCATATTACTTGATTGGAAGTTTCTAATAAAAGGTTGATAATCTGGATCATCTGAAACAATGTGGATACCTTGTTCCTGAGCAATATTATTTGCTAAGCAAGTCATATAGATTGCTCCAGTGGCTGGTTCGAATTTCAAAGAATACTCACTGGTTCTTTGTGCTAATCCCAAGCTACATATTTTATCTGCAAGATTTTTATCTACCTTATCAATGAGAATCTCAAACGAAGAATCCTGCGGGATTTTCGCATTCATTGATTTTAAGATTTTTTTTCTGTTTGTTTCACTAGTTAATTCCTTTTTTGTAAAAGTCCGAAACTCATCTGCTATTATAGCTGCTGATTTTTTGGGATCAATATTCTTGATGAATTCGTGTTCTATTAATTCATTAACAAAAGAATCATCATTAGTCTGGAAATTATGAGGAACGATTCTATACAAACCATCGTAATATAAGGCTGCTGTTTTTAACCAGTTATCATCTTGGAAATGTAGATACGGGTAGTATAAGGAATAACCATATGAATTATTCATAAATTGCCCCCAAGTTTTAACGTAATATAGATTGTTACTAATAACCTTTGTTGAATTGAAGGGATAAAGGAATCAGTTGAACGTTGACTACTTTCTAATTTCAAGCAAAAAGATTATAAATACACACTGTATACAGTGTATATGTAATGGGGGAATTAACCTGAAAAACCAAAAAACCTCGAAGAATTTGAAAATTACTTATTGAGTAAAAATAGTTCAATTTCTACGATACAATCCTATACAAGAACAATAAAACAATTCTTTGAGATAATAAACAAGAATTCTGAAGATATCACAATTAAAGATATTGAACGTTTTAAACTTCATGTAGTCCAAGTCAAACAATATGATGTTAACACATTGATCCCAAAATATTGTGCAATCAATTCTTACATGGAGTTTTTAGACAAACCTTTGAGGATAAAACCTCCTCGAAAGCGCGTCAAAAACAAAGTGCCATTCACAATCGAAGAGATAAAACAACTCTTTCATATCTCTCTAGATGATTTACGAGATAATGCTTTGTTAAAAGTCTTTTATTATGGACAACTCAGAAGAAACGAAGTCATAAACCTCAATGTAGAGGATATTGATTTTCAACGGCAAAAACTAAGGATTAATCACGGAAAAGGTAACCAATACGACGAAGTCAATATCCACCCAGATGCACTCCAATCAATAGCAAATTATCTACGGATAAGAGATGTTCCAATAATTGGTTATGAAAAAGCCCTTTTTCTCAGTAGGGAAGGACGAAGAATTAGTCGAGCAGATATTAATTCAACAATAAAAAAATATGCTCAAAAAATCGGGATTCAAAAACGAGCATACCCACATCTTTTTAGAATTTCAAGCATTACACACATGGCTGAAAAAGGATTAAATCTCGAAGAGATACGACGACAAAGTAGACATAAAAGATATGATACTCTGCAGAGTTATGTTCAAATGTCGGATCAACACGTCAAAGAAACATATATGAAGGCAATGTCATTAGACACAAAACCAGAAAAACCAATGACACAAGCAACATCCAATCCTGGAAATATAGATCAATCAATTTCCTCTGCTGATATTCAGTTACAACTCCTACAAAGACTTGCTCGTGGGGAAATATCACAAGAGGTTTATTTACAAGCCATAAGCTCGCTAAAATCTTCTGTTCGGTCAGAAGCAGTATACACCTACCAGTAGTAGCAACGGTTTCTGGCAAGCCATAAGTAGTATTTTTCAAGACAGAAGCATTTGAATCTGACCTTAGAATGTCATAAGGTGCTGGGTGTAGGCCGTAAGCCTCT
>Ga0315294_10004799_pt1 | contig 14810 bp, 13 predicted proteins | sample YL17G13_40_MG_FD_203626 | JGI IMG/M metagenome (GOLD analysis project Ga0315294, IMG submission 203626) | Sediment microbial communities from Yellowstone Lake, YNP, Wyoming, USA - YL17G13_40 | ecosystem: Environmental > Aquatic > Freshwater > Lake > Sediment | place: USA: Wyoming | collected... | reverse complement strand
CCGTTGAGATCGAGGCCCAATTCTCTGGCGGCCTCGCGGGTGACGTAGATCCCACCCCGCGCCGTGGCATCCCCCCGACCCTCGGAGCCGCCCAGGGGGATGGGCTTCCCCGTGATGACCCCCGGATGATGCTCGCCCACGATGGTCTCGTATTCGTCCATCATCCAGGCCATGATCTGGGGCGTGGTGTAAACGTCGGGTGCGGGGACGTCCTTCGAGACCGAGAGGATCCCGGCCACCGCACGGATGTACCCCCGGGCCAGGCGCTGCTTCACCCCCTCGGACATCACCTTGGGGTTGCAGGTGACGCCGCCCTTCGAGCCTCCTAGGGGGATGTCCACGACCGACGTCTTCCAGGTCATCCAGGCCGCCAGGGCGCGCACCGTGTCGAGAGTCTCGTCGGGGTGCCAGCGGATCCCGCCCTTGTTGGGGCCCCGGGCACAGTTGTACTGCACCCGGTAGCCGCGGAAGATCTTGACTCCACCATCGTCCATCTGGACCGGGATGGTGACGGTCAGCTCCTTCTGGGGCCAGCGCAAGAGTTCGTGCGTGGCCGAATCCAGGCCCAGCCTGGCGGCGGCCGTATCCAACTGCTGCTGCGCGATGGCGAACGGATTCAACTCGGTCATGGGGGAGTTCCTCCTCTTGCGGGTCAGTGCATCGTCCAACGTGAGCAATCCCGGACAGTCATCGGGGGTGGTCGGCGCAGAATCTGCCAGTCTGCTGGATTAATAGTCTATGCGTAATCGTTCTGCGAAGTCAATGATCCTGGCGAGGGTCTATGGCGAGGGTCCTGGCGAGAAAGGAGTGGGTGACCAACATCGTGGGACGAAGGGGTCGCCCGGCCAAGAGAAGGGTTGCGGGCGGGTGCCAGCGGGGTTACCCTCTTCCGGGTGTTCAGGAACTTTCGAGGCGGGAGAGAGTAGCGCGAGAAACGGAGGGTAGACGACATGGTGGGTATCGGCGCATTCCATGCGAGCGGAAAGTTCGGGAAGGTCGTCCCGGTGCGGCTGCGGCCGGGGACGGACGTGATGGGCGGGATCCTGCAGGTCTGCGAAGCGGAGGGGATCCGGCACGGGGCGGTGCTGGCGGGAATCGGCAGCCTGCGGCAGTTGAGCTACCAGGTCCTGACGCCGAAGGCGGACACGAAGCTCGGGGCCGGCTACACGGAGCCGGAGGTCGTGCCGGGACCGGTGGAGATCGTGGGGCTTCAGGGGGTGCTCTTCCAGTCCGAGGCGGGCGAGCGACTGCTGCACCTGCACGGCACCTTCTCCGACCAGCACGGCAAGGTCTATGCGGGGCACGTGGTGGCGGGCGCGAATCTCGTGCTGGCCACGCTGGACGGCCTGGTGGCCGAGGTGGTGGACGTGCGATTGACGCGGCGGATGGAGGTGGAGGCCGGCCTAGCCCTCTTCACGCCCGAACGGCTGGGATGACGAGCGACGAATGGCCAATGGCCAATCACCAATGGCCAATCGGGGATACAGCTAGCGACCGACGGGGAAGCGGGAGCGAAGGGCGCTTCCGAAGGGGGAGCCATGCGGGAGCCTGGTGGAGTCGCGAGCGACCCGCCGTCACCTCAGGCCGTCATGGAGCTGGTCTCGGCGTTCATGCAGAGCCGGGCCCTTCTCACGGCCTGCGAGCTAGACCTGTTCACGGTCCTGGGTGGGGGAGAGCGTTCCGCGGAAGACGTGGCCCGAGCCCTGGATGTGGACGGCCGGGCGGCCGATCGCCTGATGAATGTCCTGGTGACCCTGGGGCTGCTCGAGAAGCGCGCGGGGCGGTTCCGCAATGCACCGGCCGCGTCCCGATTCCTGGTGCGCGGGGCGCCCGACTTCGTGGGGGGCCTCGGTCACTGGGCAGACCTGTGGGAGAGCTGGAGCACGCTCACGCCGGCCGTGCGGAAGGGGGGCACGGTCTTCGCCCGCCCCGCGGGAGAGCGGGGGAAGGCGTGGCTCGAGGCCTTCATCGCGGCCATGCACTGGCGGGCCACGCAGCACGCACCATCCGTGGTGGCCGGGCTGGACCTCACCGGTGTCTCGCGGGTCCTGGACGTCGGTGGCGGGTCGGGGGCCTACGCCGTGGCCTTCGTGCGCGCCCGACGGGAGATCACGGCTCTCGTCTTCGACCTGCCGAGCGTCCTGCCGCTGACCCGGGCCTACGTCGAGCAGGGCGGCCTGTCGGACCGGGTGCGGGTGGTGGCCGGGGACTACGACCAGGACCCGCTGCCCGTCGGATTCGACCTGGTCCTCCTATCTGCGGTCATCCACAGCAACTCGCGGGAGGCAAATCGCGCGCTGATCCGGAAGTGTGCCGCCGCGCTCAACCCGTCCGGGCAACTCGTGGTTCAGGACTTCATCGTGGACGAGGAGCGTACGGGCCCGCCGTTCGCCGTCTTGTTTGCCCTGAACATGCTGGTGGGGACGCCGGCGGGGGACACTTACACGGAGAGCGAGGTCCGGTCGTGGATGGAGGGGGCCGGCCTCCGCAGTCTGCGTCGGCAAGATATGCCGTTCGGTACGAGCTTGATCGTCGGGCGGAGCGCGTGAGAGGCGCATGGCTGATGGCTCATAGCTCGTAGCGGATGGTGACCGAGATGTGCCATGCGCCATGAACCGCATGCGCCATGAACCATTTGACCGACGTTTCCATCTGTGCGATACTTTCGATCCCAATTCCCCAACTGGTGTCCCGGGTGCCGAATATGTGGGATGGACTGGATAAGCTCCTCGAGCTGCAGAAGCTGGATGTGGAGCTCCTCAAGCTGGATGCGGAGGCGCGGGCGATCCCCCCGGTGATCGCGGCGCTGGAGGCCCAGCTCACGACCGCCCGGACCGGGCTGGATGCGGCCCAGGCCAAGGCGGAGCAGTTCCAGAAGGAGCACCGGGCGAAGGAGCGCGAGCTGGAGGAAGCGACCCAGCACACGAAGAAGAAACAGGCGCGCCTCTTCGAGATCAAGACCAACGAGGAATACTCGGCGGTCCTGAAAGAGATCGATGCGCAGAAGCAGAAGACCTCGAAGCTTGAGGAAGAGATCCTGGAGCAGATGGAGCGGGCCGACGCCATCTCCAAGGCGGTGACCGATGCCGAGGCGGCCCTCAAGGGGGCGCAGGCGGTCCAGCAGAGCGAGCGCCAGGCCAAGGAGGCCCAACTCGCAGCCGTCCAGAAGGAGCTGGCCAGGCTGCAGGAGACCCGGAAAGGGCAGGCCAGCCGATTGAGTGCCGACCTCCTGAGGCTCTACACGCGCCTGATGGGGTCCCGGGACGTGGCCGTGGTCCCCGTGGTGGACGGCTCGTGCCAGGGCTGCGGGATGGCCCTGACCCCGCAGGCCTACACCGAAGCCCGGCGGAACGACCGGATGTTCACCTGCCCGAACTGCAACCGCATCCTGTACTACCCCGGGTAGCGGTGTGGACCCCGCCACCTTCATCCCGCTCCTTCGTCGTCTGAGCCGTGCCCGCGCCGGGGACGGCGTCCTGCATCTGCCGGCGGGCCTCTCGGCCCAGGAAGCACTCCAGACGATTCGCGCCGCCCTCAAGGCCCTGGAGCCGGCCACCGCGACCCCCAGCCGTCTCGACCCCCGGCACACCGGGGCCCGAATCCACATTGATGGAGCGGCGCGCGGCAACCCCGGCCCGGCGGGCATCGGGGTCGTGCTCGTCGGCCCGGACGGCACAGTGCTGGAGCGGATCCACCGGTACATCGGCCAGGCGACCAACAACGTGGCGGAGTACCAGGCCCTCCTCGCCGGCCTCACGCGGGCGCAGGCGCTGGGGTGGAAGGAGCTGCACATCTACTCCGACTCGGAGCTCCTCGTCCGGCAGATCGAGGGGCGGTATCAGGTCAAACATCCAAGCCTCCGGCCGCTCCACGCGTCGGCCCGCCAGCAGATGGCGGGCTTCCACCGCGTGACCATCCAGCACGTTCCGCGCGAGCAGAATGCCGAGGCGGATGCGTTGGCCAATCGGGGGATCGACGAGGCGCGGGGCAGCGCGGGTCGGAGTACGGCGGGGCTCGGGCGTGACGGGGGAGAGAGGTGAGCCCGTCCGTCTGGCGCCAGCCGATACGGATGGTCGATGCGGTGTCGGAGACTCTGAAGCGCCTGAACCTGGAAGGGCGGGTGCGGCAAGGCGAGGTGTGGCGGGTCTGGCCCGGGGTCGTGGGCGCGCAGATCGCGCTCCATGCGCAGCCGCACGGCATCTGGCAGGGCCGCCTAGTCGTCCACGTGACGGACTCGGTCTGGCTGCACCACCTGAGCATGATGCGCCACCGCCTCCTCACCGCGCTCAATGAGGTGCTCGGCGGTCCTCCCCTTCATGAGCTGATCCTCCGCGTGGGGGAGCTGCCGACCCTTCCGGCCCAACCAGCCGGCCAGCCGGCGGCGGATGCGACGCTCCCGCCACTGCACCCGGCCCTCCTCGACAAGATCGAGACCTTGCTTGCCCCGCTTCAGGATGCCCCGTTCCGCGAGGCGCTACGCCGCCTCCTGGTGCGGGCCGCGCATGCGAAGCCCTCCGACGCGGATTCGCCCCGGTAAAATCGCCACAGACCGTTGCAGTCAAACCACGACGAGCCTCCTGCTCTTTCCAGCCGGAATTCCGCGGAACCAAAAAAGAATTTCCACCCAATGATTTCCAATGGTTATATGAAGAACAGGACGGCCAGACCGTTGAGAACTGGTATCAGAATTGCAAACAGACTCCTACGGTTTATTTCATACCCAGACGATAGGCCACGCAGCAGGGAGGACCACTTGAGCCACCAACGGACACTGGATAGAGCGGTGCAGTGTGAGGGGATTGGGCTCCACACCGGAGAACCCGTACTCATGACCTTGCGCCCGGCGCCGGCGAACCGCGGCGTCGTCTTCCGACGAATAGACCTCCCCGGGACGCCCGCCATCGAGGCTCGTCCGGAACGCGTGGTGGACACCCAGTACGCGACGACGATTGCGAGGGATGGGGCGTCGGTCAAGACGATCGAACACCTGATGTCCGCCCTGGCCGGCATGGGCGTGGATAATGCGCAGGTGGACCTGACGGGGCCCGAGGTGCCGGCCATGGACGGCAGCGCCCTGCCCTTCGTGGATTTGGTGCGCCAGGCCGGCCTCCGCCGCCAGTTCGCCCCCAAGACCTTCCTGAAGGTGCGGCAACCCATCACGGTGGAGGTCGGGACGCGGAGCCTCAGGATCGTGCCCTCCGAGCGGCTGAAGGTCATCTACACCATGTGCTTCGACCACCCGATCCTGGGCGAGCAGACCTCGGCCATGGACGTGGGGCGCGAGCGCTACGTGCGCGACGTGGCGCCCAGCCGGACCTTCGGATTCCTCAGGGACTTGGACATGCTCCGGCGCATGGGTCTGGCCAAGGGCGGGTCGCTGGACAACGCCATCGTCGTGAGCGAGGACGGCATCCTGAACGGCCCCCTCCGGTTCTCAGACGAGCTGGTGCGCCACAAGATCCTGGACCTCATCGGGGACCTCTACCTGCTCGGCAAGCCGCTGGTCGGGACGATCATCGCGCAGGGAGCCGGGCACCAGTTGCATCTGCAATTGGTGCACCGGATCCAGGAGCAGCTCGGGGCCGAGGCAGAGCCGTTCAGCCTGTCCGCCGCCGCTGTGGAGCAGTGGGTTTCCCCCCTGCTGCCCGCCGCCCGTGGTCTGAAGGCCGCCATGCTCTGACCGAGAGGCGACCGCGATACCCGACAGCGAGATCCGGGAAGAGCCGCGAATCATTTCCACGGTTGTGGTCGCTGTCGGCAATCGGATATCGCCCGCCGTCTCTGCCCCAGTCATCTCGGGTTGGGCTTTGCCCTTGCCTTCCCCCGGGCCCCCCCCTATACTCGTCGGCGACGTCCTCCACCGTGGTGCAGCGCACTCCCCTTGGCTGGCTGTCCTGCAGACCGGCCGGTACCGGCAGGCGACCTGAACGGCTGACGTCCTGACCCATGGAGCAACCCGCAACGCAGCCCTCGACGCAATACCCCGTGACGGACGGGCCCGGCAGAAGCCGGCGGAACCGCCTCATCCTGGCCTCGGTCCTGGCCCTGGTGGTGGGTCTCACCGCCGTGCAGGTGGCGATCCAGCAGCTCCGGTTTCCCACGCCCATCGCCTCCAACATCCTGATCTTCGCGCTGGTCAACATCAACATCGTCCTGCTCCTGCTCCTCGTCCTGCTCGTCTTCCGCAGCCTCTTCAAGGTCTATCTGGAGCGCCGCGAAAACGTCCTCGGGTCCAAGATCCGAGTGAAGCTGGCCGTCGCCTTCGTGAGCCTGGCCCTCTTGCCGGCGGGGGTGCTGTTCCTCGTGGCCAGCAACCTCATCACGACCAGCGTGGACAGCTGGTTCAACATCCAGGTGGAGCGATCGCTGGAGAGCGCCCTGGAGGTGGCCCAGACCTATCTCCGGACGAGCCAGGAGGACATCCTGGCGCAGGCCCGGCAGATCGCGGCCCGGGTGGGCGAGGTCCTGCCGTCCGAGGGCGGGGTGGCGGCGGCCCGTCGCCTGGGCAGCGAGAAGGTGCGCGAGTACGGGCTGGACAGCCTCCAGCTCTTCAGCCGCCAACGGGTGGAACTGGCGCACTGGCGGGGATCGAAGGTCCCCGAGGATGCCATGCTCTCGCCCGCCTCGCGGCTCGTGCGCCAGGCTTTGGACGGGGAGACGGTCGTCACCATCCACAGCGTGGCCGCGGGCAACCTCATCCGGGCGGTGGTCCCGGTCTTCCGGCCCGGACAGCGGGAGATCGTGGCGGTGGTCGCCCTGGCGGCCTGGGTGCCCGAGGGCCTCGCCAGCAAGGCGGCGGAGATCGAGACCGGAATCAAGGAGTACCAGCAACTCCGCATGCTCAAGAATCCCATCAAGGGCATCTACCTGATGCTCTTCCTCACGGTTACTTTAGTGATCATCTTCGGGGCGATCTGGGTGGGCGTGTACCTGGCCCGGGGGATCACGGTGCCGATCCTGCAGCTCGTCGAGGGGACGCGCAAGGTAGCCGCCGGGGACCTCGGCTTCCGGGTCCACGTCAAGGCGGATGACGAAATCGGCATGCTGGTGGATTCCTTCAACAAGATGACCGAGGACCTGGAGCGGAGCAAGACCGAGCTCACCCGCGCCTACCAGGAACTGCAGCGCTCCAACGTGGAACTGGATCGCCGCCGCGATTACATGGAGACGGTCCTGGAGAGTATTGCCGCGGGCGTCTTGTCGCTGGACGCCGAGGGGCGCGTGAACACGGTGAACCAGGCGGCGGCCCGCATCCTCGGGCGGACGGCGGACCAGATCCTCCATCGGCCGTACGCGGAGGTCTTCGGCGGGGAGCCGCTGACCCCGCTCCGCCGGCTGGTGACGCGGCTCGCCGAGGGGGGGCGGGAGAGCGCGGACCAGCAGGTCACACTGATGCTCAACGGCCGGCCGGCCACGCTGATGGTCATCGTCAGCGCGCTCTCGGGTCCGGGCGGCGGCCGCCGCGGGCTGGTGGTGGTCCTGGACGACATCTCGGAGGTCATCCGGGCGCAGCAGGCGGAGGCCTGGAAAGAGGTGGCCCGCCGCATCGCCCACGAGATCAAGAACCCCCTGACGCCGATCCAGCTCTCCACGCAACGCCTCCGGAAGAAGTTCGCCGAGCGGGCGCCTGACGTGGGCGTGGTCTTCGACGAGTGCACGCGGACCATCATCCAGGAGGTGGAGGGGCTTCGCAAGCTGGTGGATGAGTTTTCCCGCTACGCCCGGATGCCTGCCCTGCGGCCGCGGCCGGCAGACCTCCAGCAGGTGGTCCAGCAGGTGGCGCAGCTCTACGCGGGGGCGCACGCGCGCATCACGCTCCGCACCGAACTGGATCCTGCCGTCCCCGTGCTCAACCTCGACCAGGACCAGATGAAGCGCGCCCTCATCAATCTGGTGGACAACGCCGTGACCGCGATGGGGGACGAGGGGGGCGAGATCGTGATCGCCACCCGGTACCTGGCCGCGGCCGGCAAGGTTCGCCTGGAGATTGCGGACACCGGCCCCGGCTTTCCGCCCGAGGATCGCGACCGGGCGTTCTTCCCCTACTACTCGACCAAGCGGTCCTCCGGGGGGCTGGGCCTGGCCATCGTCAATCGCATCATCGTGGAGCACGGAGGAGAAGTCCGGATCGAGGACAACCAGCCGCGGGGGGCCCGGCTGGTGGTGACGCTGCCGGCACCGGTTCCGGCCGCCGTTTGACGCGGAGCACGGCGACTTGGCAATTGGGCGATTCGGCGACTAGGCAAAATGGAGCTCCACATTGCTGCCGATCGCCCGATCGCCCGATCGCTAAATTGCCTGATTGCCGGATTGCCAAGAAAAAGACATGAGCCGCGAAGAGATCCTGATCGTCGACGACGAGAAGAACATCCGCAGCTCCCTGGAGGGCATCCTCAAAGATGAGGGCTACCGCGTCCGCGGGGCGGCGACCGGGGAAGAGCTGCTGAAGCAGGTGGCGCAGGCCGCCCCCGACCTCGTCATCCTGGACGTGTGGCTGCCGGGGATGGACGGCCTGCAGGCCCTGGAGGAGGTGAAGCGGCTCCACCCGGGACTGCCGGTCATCATGATCTCCGGCCATTCCAGCGTGGAGACGGCGGTCAAGGCCACCAAGCTGGGCGCCTACGATTTTATCGAGAAGCCGCTCAGCCTCGAGAAGACGATCCTCACGGTCAAGAACGCCCTGGATCGCCAGCGGCTGGAACTGGAAAACCTGGCGCTCCGCAGCCGGCTCGAGGAGCGGTATGAGATCGTGGGGGGCAGCCCGGCGATCCAGGTCCTGCGCGTCCAGATCCAGTCGGCCGCCCCCAGCCACGGCCGGGTCCTGATCCGGGGCGAGAGCGGGACCGGGAAGGAGCTGGTCGCGCGGGCGATCCACGGCCAGAGCCTGCGCGCGGACAAGCCGTTCGTCGAGGTCAACTGCGCCGCCATCCCCGACGAGCTGATCGAGAGCGAGTTGTTCGGTCACGAGAAGGGGGCGTTCACCGGCGCCACGACGAAGCGGCGCGGGAAGTTCGAGCTGGCCGACGGCGGGACGATCTTCCTGGACGAGGTCGGGGACATGAGCCTCAAGACGCAGGCCAAGGTCCTGCGGGTCCTGCAGGAGCAGACCTTCGAGCGGGTCGGGGGCAGCGAGGCCCTCAGCGTGGACGTCCGGGTGATCGCGGCCTCCAACAAAGAGCTGGAGGAGGAGATCCGGAAGGGCACCTTCCGGGAGGATCTCTTCTATCGGCTGAACGTGATCCCCTTCGAGATCCCGCCGCTCCGCGAGCGGAAGGAGGACATCCCCCTCCTGTCGTCGCACTTCCTGCGCCGCTTCTCCCAGGAGTACGGCAAGCGGGAGAAAAGGCTGGCCGCCGACGCCCTGGACCTCCTCGTGCAGTACGTCTGGCCGGGAAACGTCCGGGAGCTCCGCAACGTCATCGAGCGGATGGTGATCATGGTCCCCCAGGACGCCATCGCCGCCGCCGACCTGGGGCCGTCCCTGCGGCCGCGCGGCGGGAGCGGGCCCGAGGCCCTGCCGGAGGAGGGCGAGGAGTGGGACGGAACCTTGCGCGAGGCGCGGGACCGCTTCGAGCGGGAGTACATCCTGCGACGCCTCAAGGAGGCGCACTGGAACATCACGCGCTCGGCCGAGCGCATGGGCATCGAGCGCAGCAACCTGCACCGCAAGATGAAGGCGTACGGGGTCGAGGCGCCCAAGGACTAGAACGGCTCATGAGCCACGATCGGGGCGTGATCTTCGACATGGATGGGGTGCTCATCAACAGCGAGCCCCTGCATCTCCAGGCGACGCAGGAGATCCTGGCCCAGCACGGTATCACGCTGACCGAGACGGACTACTTCACCCGGTACGTCGCCTACTCCGACTGGGAGATCATGGAGCTCCTGCTGCCGGACCGCGCGGCGCGACCCGGGGCCGCCGCGGCCAAGGGCCGCCGCTACCTGGAGCTGATCACGGCCGGCATTCCCAGCTTCCCGGACGGTCTGGATCTTCTCAGCCGGACGGACGGCTGGCGCGTGGGGCTGGCGACCGGGTCCATGCGGAGCGAGGCGGAGCTGGCGCTTGCCTCCCTGGGGATCCGGCAGCGGTTCCACGCGGTCGTCACCCGCGAGGACTGCGAGAAGGGGAAACCGGACCCGGAGCCCTTCCTCCGGACCGCCCGAGGACTGCGGCTTCCTCCCCGCCGGTGTCTGGTGGTCGAGGACACGCCCGGGGGCGTGCGGGCCGCCAAGGCGGCCGGGATGACGTGCGTGGCGGTCACGCACTCGTGTCCTCGGGAGAGTCTCGCCGAGGCGGACCTCGTGGTGGACGATTTGCGCGCGGTAGACCTGGCCGGGTTCTTCGCGGTGTCGGGAGGTACCCATGCGCGATGAAGCCATCCGTGACCGCGTGCGCGCCGTGCTGGCGCCGCTCCGCGTGGTGTACGGGGCCATGGTGGGGTCGGTGTTCGTCTACTGGATCGTGGTGCAGGTCATCCGCAAGGTGGGGCAGATCCCGCGCGGGCGGGACATCTTCGCCGCCGTGGACTGGCTCCGGTACCCGCTCTACGTCCTCGGGGTGGTGGCCTGCATCGCGATCCTCATGATGCGACGGCGACTCTTCGATCCTGAAGCCGTGACGGAGCGCGCGCGCGGGCACAGCCTGCCGGAGGTCCTGTCCACACTCTCCTCGAACCAGATCCTCATCTTCGCGGCGGCGGAGATCCCCGTGATCCTGGGCTTGGCCCTGTACTTCGTCGGGGGGTATCTCCTGGACTTTTACGCTCTGGCCGCCCTGTCGCTGCTCGGATTCGCCTGTGCCTATCCATCGGTCGGCGAGTGGGAGGAAGCCCTCGCGGGCCTGCGCGCCTCGCGTCCGGAGCTCTTCACCGCCTCCGGCCCCTCCGACTGAGCGCATCCGGTGCCCGGTCCTCACTCGACCGGGAACCGGGGGGCACGGGAGCAAGGGGGGCACGGGAGAGGGGGAGCGGAACGGTGCCTGAGCTGCCGGAGGTGGAGGTCATTCGGCGCGGACTGGAGCCGCATGTGGTGGGCCGCCGCATCGCGTGCGTGCGCATCCTGGAGCCGCGCCTCGTGCGCCGCCGCGGGACGCCGCGCGAGGCAGAGACTGCCTTGGCGGACCGGACGGTGGCTGCCCTGCGCCGTCGGGGCAAGTGCATCCTCTTCGACCTCGGGGGAGACACGCTCACCGTCCGGTTGGGGATGACCGGCCAGCTCCGCTTCTGGCCGAGCGAGGTGGAGTGTCAGGCGGACGCACACACCCACGCCTACCTCGTCCTGGACGACGGAGGCGTCGTCACCTACCGCGACGTACGCAAGTTCGGCGAGATGTTCGTCCTGCCCACATTCGCGGTGGAATCCGCGCTCCGGGTCGGCGTGGAGCCGTTGGAAGACACGTTCACGGTGGCGGCGCTCGAGCGGATCTGCCGCGCTTCTGCGATGCGGATCAAGCCGCTCCTCCTGGATCAGCGGAAGGTCGCCGGGATCGGGAACATCTATGCCGACGAGGCGCTCTTCCGCGCGCGCATCCGACCCGCACGGCGCGCCTCCTCCCTGCGCGCGGGGGAGGTCCGCGCCCTGCGGCAAGCCATCCGGGCCGTCCTTCGCGCCGGGATCCGCCACCGCGGCAGCTCCATCTCCGACTACCGGGACGCGTGCGGGAAGCCGGGGGACTTCGCGGCCCTCCACCGCGTCTACCACCGGCATGGGCAGCCGTGTCGGCAGTGTGGCACGCCCATCCGGCGGATCATCCTCGGTCAACGCAGCACGCATTTCTGCCCCACCTGCCAGCGGTAGCGCCGCACCCCTTCGCCCGGATGATTCACAAACGACGCGTGCATTATCCGGGTCGAATGACCCATGACCTGTCTGCCGTGCCGAGCACGGCACAGGCAGATCAATTTCCAATGACCGATGGCGTAGGGGAAATGCGGCCGTTCAGACGGGCGGCGCACGCGTTGTGGGCGCCGGCGCGGGGTGCTAAGATGTCGCCCTGGAGGGCGCGATGGCCTGGCCGGCATATCTGGAGCTCCACCGGGCGGGAGAACTCAGGGAACGGATCGAGGCCGCGGAGGAGTTGCTCCGCGAGTGCCGCGTCTGTCCGCGCGGATGCGGCGCGCGACGCCTGGAGGGGGAGACGGGTGCCTGTGGCGTCGCGGTCGAGACCGTGGTGTCGAGCTACGGGCCCCACTTCGGGGAAGAGGCGCCGCTCGTGGGGACGGGCGGCTCGGGGACGGTCTTCCTCGCGCGCTGCAACCTGGCCTGCGTCTTCTGCCAGAATGCCGACATCAGCCACGGCGGGGAAGGCGAGGTTGTTTCTCCCACCAAGCTGGCGGACCTGATGCTCACGCTCCAGCGCCTCGGCTGTCACAACATCAACTGGGTCACGCCGACGCACCAGGTCCCGCAGATTCTCCGTGCCCTGCTGATCGCGGTTGCGGGCGGTCTCTCCCTGCCGCTCGTGTATAACTGCGGAGGGTATGAATCGCTGGAGATGCTCCGCCTCTTGGACGGTATCGTGGACATCTACATGCCGGACATGAAGTATGCCGATGCGGAGGTCGCCAGGCGCTACTCCGGCGTGGAGCACTACCCGGAGGTGGCGCGCGCCGCGCTCCGCGAGATGCACCGACAGGTGGGGGATTTGGTGATGGATGCGCGCGGGATCGCCCGCCGGGGACTGCTGGTCCGTCACCTGGTGCTGCCCAACGACCTCGCGGGGACCGCCGCGGTCGTCGAATTCCTGGCGGACCTGTCTCCGAACACGTACCTGAACGTCATGGCCCAGTATCGCCCGTGCCATCGCGCGCGCGAGCATCCACCGCTCGCCCGCCGGCCCACGGTCGGGGAGATAGAGCGGGCGCTCCGGCTGGCGCGCGCCGCCGGCCTGCATCGTCTCGACGGGTGGAGTTGATCCCCTCTCCCCACGGGGGGGGAGAGGGCAAGGGTGAGGGGTGCGGGCGGCCTTGCGCCTTTCGAAGTCGAACGGCTCCAGACTCGGAACGAGTGAGGATCCAGCGTGATGAAGAATCCAGAGATCGCGGCCCTGTTCAACGAGATCGCCGACTTCCTGGAGGTCAAGGGGGAGAACCCGTTCCGCGTGCGTGCGTATCGCCGCGCGGCGCAGGCAGTGGAGGGGCTCACCGAGGACATCGCGGCGGTGGCCAGACGCAGAGGCCTCCAGGCGATCCCCGGCATCGGCAAGGACCTGGCGGCCAAGATCGAGGAGTACCTGGGTCACGGTGCCGTCGCATATCTGGAAGGATTGCGGGAGGAGATCCCCGTCGGCGTGATCGAACTGATGAGAATCCACGGGGTCGGACCGAAGACGGCCAAGCTGCTCTACGAGCAGGTGGGCGTGGACTCGGTGGAGAAGCTGGAGGAGCTGGCGAAGGCGCACAAGCTGGCCGGCCTGCCCGGGATCAAGGAAAAGACCGAAGAGAACATCCTCAAGGGGATCGCCGTGTGGCGGAGCGGGCGCGAGCGGAAACCGGTGGGCGCGGCCCTGCTCCTCGCCGAGGCGATCCTGGCGGAGCTGCGCGCGCTCCGAGAGGTGGACCAGATCTCGGTGGCGGGGAGCCTGCGCCGCATGAAGGAGACGGTGAAAGACATCGACATCCTGGTCACTTCGTCGAGACCGGCCCGGATCATGGAGATTTTCGTCGGACTTCCCAATCTGGCCGAGGTCTTGGCCCGCGGCGAAACGAAGTCGAGCGTTCGCCTCCGCGAGAACATCCAGGTGGACCTGCGGGTGGTCGAGCCGGAGAGCTTCGGTGCCGCCCTTCAGTACTTCACCGGGTCCAAGCAACACAACATCCGTGTCCGGGAGCTGGCCCAGCGGCAGGGGCTCCGGGTCAGCGAGTACGGGGTCTTCGACGAGAAGGCGAACCGACGACTGGCGGGCGCGACCGAGGAGGAGGTGTACCGGGCGGTCGGGCTTCCCTACATCCCGCCCGAGCTGCGCGAGGACAGCGGTGAGATCGAAGCCGCCCTGGAAGGCCGTCTGCCGGTCCTCGTCTCGCTGGAAGAGATCCGGGGGGATCTCCAGCTCCACACCACGTGGAGCGACGGCGCCCACTCGCTCCCAGAGCTGGCCGCGGGCGTCCGGGCCAAGGGCTACCAGTACATGGCCGTGACCGACCACTCGAAGTCGGCCACGGTCGCCGGCGGGATGGACGAGGAGCGCGTCCTCCAGATGATCGCCGAGGTCCGGGCGGTCAACCGGCGGCTCCCGGGATTCCGGGTCCTGGCGGGCTGCGAGGTGGACATCCGGGCGGACGGGAGCCTGGATTTCCCGGATGAGATCCTGCGGCAGCTGGATCTGGTGCAGGTCTCCGTTCACTCGCGCTTCAAGATGGCCCGCGAGGAGATGACGGCGCGCATCGTGCGAGCCGTGTGCCACCCGCTCGTCCACATCCTCGGACATCCCACGGGACGCCTGATCGGGGAGCGGGCGCCGTACGAGGTGGACATCGAGGCGGTCCTCGAGGCCGCCCGGGCGGCCGGCACCGCGGTCGAGATCAGCGCCGCGCCGTCCCGGCTGGACCTCAACGACCTCCACGCCCGGCGGGCGAAGGAGCTCGGGATTCCCATCACGATCAGCACCGATGCGCACGCCATGCCCCAGCTGGACTTCATGCGCTACGGCGTGGCCGTGGCCCGCCGGGCGTGGCTGACCCCCCAAGACATCCTGAATACGCGGCCGCTGAAGGCGCTCCTGTTGTGGTTGGATCGAAAAAGGGGACGTTAGCTGAACAACTTTTTGAGGCAGTCGTATGAACGTGAACGTCGGATGCTGCGGATTCCCCATA
>Ga0315294_10004795_pt1 | contig 14811 bp, 7 predicted proteins | sample YL17G13_40_MG_FD_203626 | JGI IMG/M metagenome (GOLD analysis project Ga0315294, IMG submission 203626) | Sediment microbial communities from Yellowstone Lake, YNP, Wyoming, USA - YL17G13_40 | ecosystem: Environmental > Aquatic > Freshwater > Lake > Sediment | place: USA: Wyoming | collected... | reverse complement strand
CATCATCGGCTATTCTTGCTCCCAAAAGACTCCCATCCCGCGCTTCCACAACGGTCGAGAGAGGAGCATTGAACTTCGGCATTGGAGAAACCAAAACCGGGATAATAATTACCCCGGTTATAATTAATAGTATTTTGAGCTTCTTATTCAATTCACTGACCGGTAACAATCACTCTGTTCCCCGGAACTCTTGAATAACAATTTTCCGTGTACATCGCTTCGCACCAGATTGAAGGCTGCCAGAATTCACCCTTATATGCTGCATTCAGGATCAGAACGAATGTTTTTGTCTCACCCTGGTTAAGACTGAAATATGTGTTAACCCTGTCGTCCCTAATATCGCGGTAGTCATAAGCACTCTCCCTGATTCCGTAGGTTGCCTCAAACAACCGGGTATTCTGAATCTCCCATCCTGAGGGGACCATCTGCGTGAGTGCAATATTATCAACCCGGCTGAAGGTTGTATTTGTAACCTTTGCCACCATCATAAAGTCAGTACCCTGGACAAGATTCTTAGGGTCGACAGGTCTCATTTCGGTATTCATAAAATCGATTTTCATGCTTAATCCCTTATCGGAAACCGATAAGTCAGAAACCAGAGGTATCCCTTTTCTTACAAGGTTAAAGTACAGTGGTTTATCGGAGTTGTTCTCAGCAACAAGGGTATTTGGTCCCTTTTTCACATTCAGATTTCTTGCCAGGATTTTCTTTGGTTCAACGCTCTGTTCAGATCTTTCGCCATTGCAGGTTAAATAGAATTTTGCCTTGACTGAATTATCCGGTGGAACCATCTCTGCAAATTTCATATAAGAGAAAAGCCCCCAGGCGAGCGACTGCGTGCTGTACCAGTTTTCGGTATTCAGGTCATCGCAGATTGCTTTAAGCAGAGGCAGGGCCTCTTCTTCTTTTTTGAGAATTGACAGAGTGTAAAGGATGATTGCTTTATCGCGCATCAGGCTTCCATAATAATAACCGGAATATTCATTTTCTGTTTCAAGATTTCTCATGTCGAGAAGATCTCCTGCAATTTCAGGTCTTCCTGCAGTTGCAAATGCTGCGGCCAGGAACCACCTGGATAACCGCGGGATATCGGAAGATTCGCGAAGCCTGTTCATTGCGCCTCTTTCAGGTTCTCCTGCAAGTGCAAGTGTGAAAAGTCTGTAGGCCTGGTCATTTGCCGATTGTTTGAATTTAGGATCAAAACGCCACTCCTGTGATGTTTCTTTCTGATAGCTGATCCATTTCCGCCTGAAATCCGACGGGATGCTGTAGCCTTTTCTTTCGGCTTCTGTCATGAAATGACCGGCATAGGAAGTGATCCAGTTATCAGGCTGATAGTTTCCGGGCCAGAGCGCTATTCCTCCGCTGTTCATCTGCCGTGTAATAATTCTGGTGACCGCTTCCCTGATATTTGCTGAAGCAGTCTCAGCAGTTTTGGCATCATTAACGGAAATATCCTTAAGCCAGAGCTGAGGGAAAGCAGCTGATGTAATCTGTTCAGTGCATCCGTGAGGATAACCGAGGAGATATCCAAGACGTTTTTCGAGATTTACTGAAGGCAGGAGAGAAGCTTCAAGCACTGCAGCATCAGAACCATCCATCCCGAAAGGAACAAATGATGTTTCCCATTTTTCTCCGGGTTTCAGAAGTTTAAGTTCCGCTCTTGTTTCAGGCGGATTCGGACTCCGGACATCAAGTTCAATTTCATAAACTGCTGTTTCTCCTCCGCCAGATGCAGTCAGCTTGATCTTTGCAACGCCTGTTATGTCGCCTGCAGTGAAAGTAAAGTCAATGTCCTTTTCCCCTGTGCCGGAAACAGATACGGTTTTAACTTTTTCAGCAAAAGTCACGAGATCGTTTCCTTCGGCTATCAAATCAACACTTCTGATCTTTTCCTTCTGGATGAACAGTGTCACAGGCAGGGCAACCTTTTCTCCCGGACTCACCACCCTCGGAACTGTTGCAAGGATCATAAGAGGATCTTTCACCGGAACGTTTTTTTCAGCATATCCGAACGCCCTGTCGCTTCCAGCTATTACCATGGTCCTTACCGAACCGGTGTACTGTGGCAGTGATATGGTATGAGTTGCGGTCTTTCCGGGTCCCAGGGTAAATGGTCCCAGGAACCTTACCACTGGAATAAACCGCTGGGCTTTATTTGCTGCCCTGTCAATAACAGCTTCATCACCTCCGATGGCAAAAATTCTTTCAAGAGTTCCGCCAAATGCTCCTAATACCATATCATAAAGATCCCAGGTCTGCACACCAAGAGCTTCGCGGGCATAGAAATATTTCCACGGATCAGGTGTTTTGAATCCTGTGACATTAAGTAATCCTTCATCAACTACAGCCAATGTATAGGTCATCGGTTTCCTTTTTGCCTCGCTGACTCTGATCTCAAACTTCTGCTGTGACCTTATCTGATCGGGCATTGAAATTTCGGGTTCCAGACGGGTGTCACGATCTTCGACCATTACCGGAATGACTCCGTAAAGCCGCATCGGCATGTCATTAATTGTCTGGTGATGCGGCTGGATTACAGTCACGTAAGCGTAGACATTAGGAGCCATTTCAGGTCTGGCTTTGAAACTGACAACACTATTTCCCTTTGTGCTGACCGCACGGATCTCTTCAAAAACCGATGTCGAATTTTCGAGAGTTACAATTATCCTTGAATTTTCAGGAGCCGGGAAGCTCAGTCTGACTTCATCGCCCGGATTATATTTTTCCTTATCGGTATTTATTGCAAGAAGAGTTGCTCCTTCTGTATTTCCCTTCATTCCATATTCATATGGCCAGTCAACCAGGATAATTTTTCCTGTGGAATGACCATCGGGCGATGATACCCTTATCAGATACCTGCCCCATTCATTTCTCCCGATATTGAACGAAAATGAACCTTCCCCGCCCGATGTCCGGATCTTTTTAGAGATGACAGGTTTGTACGAATTATTTGAAATATAAGCTGCAAGATCCTCCTGGTCAGATTCCCACCACCATCTGTACGAGATCTTATAGACAGTCACTTCGGCTTCAGAATTGACAGGATTGCCCTTTGGATCAACAGTAACGATGTTTACTTTATTTTCTTTATCAGTAAACAACATTCTCTCTTTTCCTTTTAATCCGGGCAGTTCAATACCTGCAAAAACCATATAGGGAGCATATTTATATACAACCTGTGTAATGCTCTCGTCGCCTCCCTTCTCAGCGACTTTTGCAGTGAAGATGGCATTGAGCATACCGGGGGCATTGATCTCATCACCCGGATTAAATATAACATCAGCATCACCGTTTTCGTCAACCGATCCTTCAAACATTTTTGAAGTCTCAGAATAAAACTGTATTGCCGGATCGTCAAAATTGTACTGACGGTATTTTGCAAATTCTGTTTTTGTTGGTTTCAGGATATACTCGACCGTTGATTTAAGATTACCGGCAGTGGCACCGTTGAGCCATTTGACCTTCAGCGTTCCCTTTGATGCAGCTCCTGATCCCCCTAAGATCTCCACGGGGAAATTCAGGTCAATTTTCAGCCTGTTCGGTTTGATGGTCTCAACCCTGACTCTCTTTGTAAACAGGGCTCCTCCTATCCTGAACTGAGCTTTATAATCACCTGTTACAGCATCAGGAACTGTCGCAGTCTTGAAAACAAGCAGATTTTTACCTCCTGATTTCTGTACCTGGTTATCAACCTTCTGTTCCATCGGACTGATCAGTTCGAAGAGTACCGGATGGTCAGGCGGAAAAGCGTTATGCATGTCTTTCAAAAAGACTGAAAGATAAATGGAATCACCCGGACGCCAGACATCTCTTTCACCGTAGATAAATGCTTTTATCCCTTTCTCCGGTTGCACGCCAGATACATCAAACGAGCTCAGTGAGAGAGAAGATCCCTCATTTATCTTGAGGTAATTGCGATCTTTATCCTTTTTTGCAATTATCAGAAATGGTTTCCTTTCACAGGCAAGGTTGACCGATCCATTCTGATCGGTGTTCCCTGAGATGATTTCCTGGAGCTGAAAATCATACACACTGATAGCTACTTCACTCAGAGGCAAAGCAGTCAGGAGATCATTAACAATCACATGAAGCGTATTATCCGAACCTCTTTTGGCAACAATCCCGAAATTTGAAGCCAGTATATTCCGTGTTACTTTCCTTTCGGGATTGAAATAGGCAGCTTTACACGGATTGTCTCGGTCGCGCCAGTTAAAACCAAACGAATAATAAATATAATCATCGCTCTCGGAATAATAATTCTCAGGATCATCCCAGTATTCCTGGTTTGTTTCTTCTGCCAGCTTAAGCATCTCCTCAAATTTCTTCATATCTTCAGCATCGGAGCATGGATACAGGGAATAAGAAGGTCTCATCGAGAGTTCCACTCTGTACAATATACCAGGCTCAACATCAATATATTCAGAAAGATCGACAGTATAAAGATTCCATCCCGCTGAATTCTTTCCTGAAGGATTCACAAGATCAACTTTTCCGGAATATAATGGCCGGCCGAATCGTTTTACGGAATACCCTGTATTTATTTCATTCTCCTGAAGAAACCAGGGAAGATTGTTTTCAAAGATCCTGACGATCTTAAGATCAACAGCATTAAGATTTGCCGCTTTAAAGGGGAAAATAAGATTCTGTGATGCAGGGAGTATAACCCCGTTGCCGATAAGTTCAATAGCGGGCAAAACAGGTGTAAAATCAAGCTCTGTTCTGAAAGGTGAAGAGAGAGAAGCTCCGTTTTTATTCTTTAGTGAAGTTTCAATATTAAGCTCTGTCTTGCCTTCAGGTCTTGAAGCCGGGAAGATGCTTACTATATTTGAATTAATGCTTACCGACATTTCATTTGCAGGAGAGAGCCATATAAGCCCTTCTGTCTCCTGGGATGCATCGACAGGATCAGAGAAAATTATATCTATATTCTGATTTTCTCCCTGGTCAATAATTAAATCGATGACAGAAAATTCACCGGAAGGAGGGATGTTAACCGATGCAGTTCCTTTTTGTTTTACTTTTGCCTGTGTCCCGTCCCACGAGAGTTCGAGTTTCTGGGATTTGTCGGACCTGTAAATATCCAGAACACTGAATTTATGGATAAGCCCGTCGGAATGGTCCCACATCACAACCATCTTCTTTCTTCCCAGCTTAGCCTGCAGATATGCTTCGACCTCTTCAGAGGCAATATAATCGGAAGCTGTTATCTGGCCATGCAGGGAATATTTATTCCCTTCCTCAGAGCTTTCAAGTGCCCCGGTAGTAACGATGAAATCTTTCTTAATTGTCTGGAACCTTATGGGAAAAGTTTTCAGTGATTCTTTGACTTCGGTCAGTCTGTCAAGATTAAGTTTGCCCGAGTAAACAGTTCCGGGGTCAAGTGTTTTAGCCGGCTTGAATGTAAGTGTTACATCATCGGTCCATTCTGCCCTGCCTCTGATAACCGGTTCGAACATGAACAGACCTGCCGGTGTCTGCTTGTTTGCCTTTGCGGCAAATTCAGGAGTAAACCGTATTTCTATCGGTGAATTGACTGATACAATCCCCGATGTATATCCTGTGATTAATTCACTGAATCCCTTCTCAATGGGAACAATGACCTCAGAAAGATCTTTTGGTTTTTTAAGAGCCAGTTTGACAGGAGGTTTCTCAGTTTTTCCGCAGGAAAAAAACAATAATGGAATAAGCAGCAGAAGTAATAATCTTGGAGATTTCATAGAATCATTTTGATGAAGTTAGCAATTCAATCATAGTTTATCTCACTGAGACGGGAATCGGAAGTAAACTGATAATAAAATTACGAATTTTTGTTCACCCTAACCACCCTGAAGGAGGCTAATTATCTTTGAAGAATTATATGGGCTAAAGCCCGGATCCATAGATGTCTGTTAACCACGGCTTTAAAGCCGTGGTTAGAGGATGGAATAATTGTAAGGGCTAAAGCCCGGATCCATAGATGTCTGTTAACCACGGCTTTAAAGCCGTGGTTAGAGGATACTCAAAATATAGGGACTTTAGTCCTTATATTTTTTCACAGCAAAATCCTGTTCCCCAGCTGTCTTGAAATTAAACCCAGCGCCGTGCTTAGTGTGTTGTATCTTTTCTGAAGAGAAAGAATTTTCTCCTTTTCTCCGACTTTAACAGCCTCTTCCAGCAGAGTCATGATATCTTTTCTGGCCGCTATTATCTTATCGCTTTTGAACTTGAGGACTGCATCCGGAACTATTTCCCGAAGCTTCATTTCTTCAGTTTCGACGAAGGTTTGTTTGTTCTTCCAGATCAGACTCAGCTCATGGGAATCAGACAGAAGATCAGCTGAAAATCTTGAAATTTCAGGATCTTCATGCTTTACAAAATGCTTATCACCAGGAAAAAGACCCTGTTCTGAATAGAATCTGAAATCAGCGAAGATCTTTGCACAGATCCTGTCATCGAAGGAGAGATCGTCGGATGTTATTTCTTTAACAATATAATCGGAAACAGCTATTATTTCTTCCTTGCCATCCTCGCTACTAACCCTGCGGTCGAGTTCATTGCTTCCGTATTTAAGAAGCAGCCGGATGATCTCTTTCTCGGAATAAAATGAGACAGTTTTGTACTGTACGGATCTTATTGGCTGTACAGGAGGAACGGGCAGATCCCCGGGACCCGGATATTTATTCCTCTCCTGGAAGGACTTTTGCTGTCTCAGCTTGTTAACCTCATGATAGAGAACTGGTTCTGAGACCTCCAGAACAGTACTGCACTCTTTGATGTAAACTGTTCGTGTTATTGCTTCCGGTATTACTGCGATCGATTTTACAACATCCTTTATCAGGTTGGCCTTAAGTGTAGGGTCATTATTTGATTCTGAAAGAAGAAGCTGGGTTTTAAACCTGATGAAGTCAGTCTCTTTTTCCTTTATGTATTTTGTAAAATCCTCGTTGCTGACTTTTTTTGAATATGAATCAGGATCTTCCCCATCCGGCAGAAGGACGATCTTTACATTCATTCCCTCTTCCAGAACCAGGTCGATACCCCTTACAGATGCTTTTATTCCTGCGGGATCACCGTCATAAAGGATGGTTATATTCTGCGTAAATCTTTTTATAAGCCTTACCTGTTCCTGGGTAAGTGAGGTCCCGGAAGAGGCAACCACATTTTCAATGTTTGCCTCATGAAGAGACATTACATCAGTGTAACCTTCAACAAGATAGCACTTGTCTTCCTGGGTTATGGCCTTTCTCGCCTGAAAGATGCCATAAACGATCCTGCTTTTATGGTAGATCTCCGATTCTGGCGAATTAAGGTATTTGGCACTTTTGGGATCGGCTTTGAGGATCCTTCCGCCAAATCCCAGGACCTGTCCTGAGAGGGAATGGATCGGGAACATCACCCTGCCGCTGAACCTGTCGAAGATACGCTCTTCGTGCTGAATTGTGAGGCCTGTTTTTACAAGTAGGTCCTGCCTGTAGCCGTCGTCAAGGGCCTTTTTCGAAAATGAATCACGCTGTTCAAAGCTGTAGCCGATCTCAAATTTTTTGAGAGTATTCTGCCTGAAGCCTCTTTCCTTGAAATAGGCAAGTCCGACAGTCATGCCTTCATCCGACTGAAAAAGGTTCTCGGTGAACTGGCGTGCGGCATAGGTGGTTATGATAAGCAGGCTTTCACGTTCATTCTGTTTCTCGATTTCCTCCTGACTACGTTCTTTTTCGACAACCTCGATGTGATATTTTTTAGCGAGATATTTCAGGGATTCCGGATAGGTCAGGTGCTCATGTTCCATGATAAAGTTGACCGAATTCCCGACCTTTCCGCAACCGAAGCACTTGAATATCTCCTTTGAGGGCGAAACAGTGAATGAAGGAGTCTTTTCATTATGGAAAGGGCACAATCCAAGGTAGTTAACCCCTCTCTTCTTAAGAGGGACAAACTCCTGGATTACGTCGACTATCTGTGCTGCATCGAGGATCCTGTCTACGGTCTGACGGTCAATCATAGTTCAAAGATATCAGGAAAATGGTGAAACGGCAGTACTAATTGGAATTATATATTAACACGGAAAGGAAGCAATCCTCTCAATTTAATTCAAGTAATCTTGCAGTCAGAATTTCAACACCTTTGCTTGCGGGTTCCTTTATTACGGCAACATTTCTGGTAACCGGTACATATACATGGTTCGGGTCAATAAGCCATAATGAAGCATTCCCTGGTGCATATTCGATTAATCCTGCCGCAGGATAAACATTAAGGGATGAACCAATTACAACGAAAAAATCAGCAGCGGAAGTAATCTTCACTGCCTCATCCATCATCGGAACTGCTTCTCCAAACCACACGATGTGAGGCCTTAACTGACTACCTTTTTCACATTTATCACCTGGCTTGATATCGTTATATCCGATATCATAAATCAAAGATGGATCTGTGCTACTCCTTGCTTTTGTAAGTTCGCCGTGCAGATGAAGCACTTTTGTACTGCCTGCCTGTTCGTGAAGATTATCAATATTCTGAGTGATCACATGTACATTAAAATACTTTTCAAGTGCTGCCACTCCTGAGTGGCCTCTGTTTGGCTTGCATTCTGCCAGCTGTCTTCGCCTGTCATTGTAAAATTTTAGTACAATCTCTCTGTTTAAGGCCCAGCCCATTGGTGATGCCACCTCTGTAACATCAAACTCTTCCCATAGGCCTCCCGATTCACGGAATGTCTTAATACCACTCTCGGCACTCATGCCTGCTCCGGAAAGGAAAACAAGATTTTTCATTTGCGCAAAATTGAATGGATTAAAAATAGTAAAAAACTTGATCCAAGTAGTTGATCGCTGATGGCTGATTGGTGATTGGTAATTAGTTATTGGTGATTGGTGAGGCAAGCGAAACAAGATATTTGCTATTTTTACATTTCGATTGTTACTTTATTATGATTATGATAAGTTCAAACTATAAGATAATCATCGCAATTACCGGTGCAAGCGGATCAATCTATGCGCTGAAACTGCTCGGGAAACTAAGTACTCTTAAAGCGCCTCCTTCAGAGATTGCAATAGTATTTTCTGATACCGCAAAAGAGATCTGGGAATATGAAACCGGGAAGAAATTCTTGCCGGAACCTCCTGCGAAGGTTTATGATAACAACAATTTTTTTGCACCACTCGCGTCAGGTTCTTCAACTTTTAACTCAATGATAATATGCCCTGCATCGATGGGAACAATGGGACGTATTGCCAATGGGCTTTCCGATGACCTCATAGGCAGAGCTGCTGACGTTATGTTAAAAGAAAGACGTAAATTGATCATGGTCCCAAGAGAGACCCCATATAATCTTATTCATATTAAAAATATGGAGACACTGACCCTTGCAGGAGCTATAATTTGTCCTGCAACTCCCTCGTTTTACAGTAAACCGCAGACAATTGACGATCTGGTTATGACTGTTGTAAACAGGATCATTTCGCTGGCAGGGTTAGAGGGTGATTCATACCATTGGATGGAAAATGATTGATTCCAGAATTATCAGGTTTTTCAAAAAACATCATGTTCTCACGATTGCAACCTGTGTGAATGATGAATCCTGGTGTGCAAACTGTTTTTATATTTATCTTGAAAATGAAAATGCGCTGGTATTTACAACTGATCCTGAAACCAGGCATGGAAAAGAATTCCTGAAGAATAATGCTGTCGCAGGATCTGTTGTTCTTGAGACACCGGTAATCGGAAAGATAAGGGGAATTCAGTTTCAGGGGGTAGTGTCAGAGCCCGAAGGGGAATTATCAGAACGAGCAAGAAAATCATATCTTAAACGGTTTCCTGTTGCCATGCTGATGGATACTCACCTGTGGATAGTCGAACTCACGCACATCAAAATGACAGATAACAGGCTGGGGTTCGGGAAGAAACTGATATGGACAGAACCGGTATGAGGTACGAGGTATGGGGTATGAGGAAATCCAATAAGATCCCCTCCTGGGAGGAGCAAGTGGAGGATAATTATGGATGCGGATTCAACCCCCCTTCAGGGGGGCAGGGGGGCTAAGTTGCTGCTTCACGATCTTTGCGATGTATTTCCCCAGGATATCAAATTCGATATTCACCACCGTTCCCTTTTTGATCTGGTGGAAATTCGTCACATCATAGGTAAATGGTATAATGGCTACCTGGAATGATTTGGACTGTGAATTTACTACGGTGAGGCTTACTCCATTCACGGATACGGATCCCTTCTCGACGGTTATATAATCATCCTGGAGCGGCTCATATTCAAAAGTATAGTACCAGCTTCCACCTGCTTCTTTGACATCTGTACATACAGCTGTCTGATCGACATGTCCCTGCACCATGTGTCCGTCGAGACGGCCGTCGAGCCGTGCGCTTCTTTCAAGATTTACCTTGTCTCCCGGTCTGAGCAAACCAAGGTTTGATTTTTCAAGTGTCTCCCTGATTGCAGTGACAGTATAGGTGTGCTTATCTTTTTTCACAACAGTCAGACAAACGCCATTATGCGAAATGCTCTGATCGATCTTTAACTCATTTGTAAATGAGCATTTCATTGTTATGTGAAGGTTATCCTTTTCTTTTTCGAGTTTTACGACAACCGCAGCCTCTTCTACTATACCTGAAAACATTGCTTTATCAGTTGGTGCCTGGTAAAGGTAGAGAAATTTGCTTAATTACGAAGAAGTCTTGCAAGACTTGCATGACAATTTTCAACCTGCCCTTTTCCGTTTAATCCTGCCCTTGACGACGGGCATCCCATCCTTCCTCCATGCAGTAATCCCGCCTTTAAGATTATAAAGTTTCCGGAATCCTTTGTCGTACAGTTTTACTGCGGTTTTGGAGCTTCTGAAACCTGATGTGCAGTAGAGGAACAATGAAAGTTTTTTATTTATAGTATCAGCGGCTTTATCAAGATTTCCGTAAGCAGGAATATTAATTGAACCTTTAACCCGGTTGCTTTTAAATTCGAAAGATTCCCTAACATCAATCAAAATTGCGGAGTCTGTCCTGAGGTACTGGAGTTGAAAATCGTTTGGGTCCAGTGATAAGTATTTAGCTGAGTCTGGAACCTGTCCTTCAAGTCGAAGAAGGCTTATCATGCAGAAAAGGAGAAACACCGGGAATAATTTCATTTTTAATAAGCTTGTTTGCAAAGTAAATGAATTTCTGAATCACATAAAATCCTTTTTTAACCACGGGGTCACTCGAATTTGACACGAAGTTGCACTGTTTTTGCCCTGCGCCCCCAGCCCTGTGTGAACATTAACCCACCCCCAACCCCCCCAAGGAGGGGAGCCTAAATAATTCTTCCTCATACCACATACCCCATACCTCAAACCTTTTCACATCGCCTATAATACATAAGACATAATACATTCTTTCAGCGTTTTTACTATCTTTGTGCCGCTTTTTGAAAATTGAAAACATTAATTGATTGATTCGATGGGGAAACGGTTTCCTGAATATAAAAACCTTGATCTCTCGCAGGTAAACAAGGATATTCTTAAGATTTGGGATGATAATGATACTTTTCACAGAAGTGTGCGTGAATTAGATGGAAAGGGTGAATACGTGTTCTATGAGGGACCTCCTTCAGCCAACGGTATGCCCGGGATCCATCATGTAATGGCCCGTACTATAAAGGATGCAATCTGCCGTTTTAAAACACAGTCCGGATATGAGGTTAAACGTAAGGCCGGATGGGACACCCACGGACTGCCGGTTGAGCTCGGAGTTGAAAAGGCGCTTGGAATTACAAAGGAAGATATAGGAGCAAAGATCTCTATTGATGATTTTAATAAAGCCTGCAAGATTGATGTGATGAAGTACACCGATATGTGGGAGGAACTAACCCGTAAAATGGGTTACTGGGTGAACATGGATCATCCTTACGTGACATACGACAACCGCTACATCGAAACGCTATGGTGGCTTCTTAAACAATTATATTCGAAAGGATTTCTTTACCAGGGATATACGATACAGCCATACTCGCCTGCGGCGGGAACCGGATTAAGTTCCCATGAACTCAATCTGCCCGGTTGCTACAAGGATGTCAGGGATACAACATGCATTGCACAGTTTAAGCTGCTCAGGGATTCAAAATCAGAACTCCTTTACCGGAACATCGATACAACTGATATTCATATGATGGCCTGGACGACAACTCCATGGACGCTTCCTTCAAATACTGCTCTGGCCGTTGGGAAAGAGATCAGGTATATTAAAGTCCGCAGTTTCAACCCTTATTCGGGCAATCCGATAACTGTTATAATTGCAAAGGATCTTCTTCACTCAATGTTCCCGGAAGCAAATGCATCCCTTGAGATATCAGATTATAATCCTGGTGATAAAAAGATACCATTTAAGGTGCTTGATGAGTTTCCGGGAAGCTCTCTTGAAGGAATAAATTATGAGCAGCTGATCGACTGGATTAAACCTGATCCGGGTGCTTTCAGGGTTGTAACAGGTGATTTCGTGACCACTGAGGATGGTACCGGAATTGTTCACATTGCTCCCACATTTGGTGCTGACGACTACCGTGCCGGCAAAGAATTCGGCATTCCCGGGATGATCGTTAAGCGAAAAGACGGGACCACGGGGCCGATGGTCGACAAAAAAGGATACATGGTGCCGATCAGGGATCTCGATATTGCTTTCGTCAGAGAGAGAGTCAATACCGGCACCTACACAGGTTTTGAAGGCAGGCCCGTAAAGAATGAGTATGATGAAAATATACCTCCGGAAGCCGATACCCTCGATGTTGATATAGCAGTTAATCTGAAACAGCAGGGAAAAGTATTCAGGATTGAAAAACAGATACACAGTTATCCTCATTGCTGGAGGACAGATAAACCGGTTCTGTACTATCCGCTTGATTCATGGTTCATCCGCACTACGGCATTCCGTGAACGCTTGATAGAACTTAACGACACCATCAACTGGAAACCTCAGTCGACCGGGACCGGAAGGTTCGGCAAATGGCTCGAGAATCTTGTTGACTGGAACCTTTCACGTTCAAGATTCTGGGGAACACCTCTTCCGATATGGTTTACCGAAGACAGGAAAGAGGAAAAATGTATTGGCTCGGCAGGTGAGCTGAAATTTGAAATTGAAAAGTCAATGGATGCAGGATTCATGAAAAAGAATCCTCTTGAACAATTTGTGGATGGCGATAATACATCTGAGAATTATGAAAAGTTCGATCTCCACAGGCCATTCGTTGATGAGATAATCCTGGTGAGCCCTTCCGGCAAAAAAATGTTCCGCGAACCTGATCTGATTGATGTATGGTTCGATTCGGGAGCTATGCCTTATGCACAGGCTCATTATCCTTTTGAGAACAAAGGAAATTTCGGTGAAATGTTCCCGGCAGATTTTATTGCCGAGGGTGTCGACCAGACAAGAGGATGGTTTTTTACCCTTCATGTTATCGCCACAATGATCTCGGATTCAGTTGCATTTAAAAACATTATCTCAAACGGACTGGTTCTTGATAAGAATGGTAATAAAATGTCGAAAAGGCTCGGCAATGCTGTCGATCCTTTTAACACTATTGAAGAGTATGGATCTGATCCTCTGCGCTGGTATCTTCTTACAAATGCCCAGCCATGGGATAACCTGAAATTTGATGCAGCAGGTATTGATGAAGTAAAAAGAAAATTCTTCGGGACCCTTTATAACACCTATTCCTTCTTTGCCCTCTATGCGAATATCGATAATTTCAGATTTTCGGAGAGGGACATACTGGTTAACATGCGGCCTGAAATTGACAAGTGGATCATCTCGCTTCTGAATTCACTTGTAAAGGAGGTTGGAAGATGTTATGAAGATTATGATCTCACAAGAGCAGGAAGGGCCATCCAGGAATTTGTGACAGAGAACCTGAGCAACTGGTACGTGCGTCTTAACAGGAAGCGTTACTGGGGAGGTGATTATGATAGCGATAAGATTGCTGCTTACCAGACACTTTTTCAGTGTCTTGAAACAGTGAGCAGGCTTGCAGCTCCGATGGCCCCATTCTATATGGATCAGCTTTTCCGCGACCTTAATATTACCACAGGAAGGCATAATGAAGATTCGGTTCACCTGGCCGTTTTTCCGGAACATGATCCGGATCTGATCGACAAGGATCTTGAGGATAGGATGGATATTGCCCAGAAGATCTCTTCGATGATACTCGGGTTGAGGCGCAAAGTTGGCATCAAGGTCCGTCAGCCGCTTGCCAGGATCATGGTACCTGTAACTGAAAAATCTTTCAGGGATAAATTTGAGTCGGTAAAGGATCTGATTCTTGCTGAAGTCAATGTAAAGGAAGTTGAATATATAGATGATACTTCTGCGATCCTTGTCAGGAAGGTCAAGCCTGACTTTAAAACCCTCGGACCACGTTATGGCAAAATGATGAAAGAAATCAGCAAGGCAATATCTGAATTGTCGCGTAATGAGATAGCTGATTTTGAAAGCACAGGCAGTCATAAAATGGTTATTGACGGAAAAGAGTTCGTTCTTACGACAGCCGATGTCGAGATCATCTCAGAGGATATTCCCGGCTGGCAGGTTGCCAATGACGGCAAGCTGACTGTTGCACTTGATATTACTGTCACTGACGAGCTTCGTTATGAGGGTATTGCCCGCGAATTTGTAAACAGGATCCAGAATATCAGGAAAGAGAGTGGTTTTGACGTGACAGACAAGATTACTGTTCTTATCGAAGATCATGATCTGATCCGTGAAGCTGTAAACCGGCATTCAGCATATATAGGCTCGCAGACACTCGCTACCAAAGTGGTTATTGTTAATAAATTCACAAATGGGAATTTCCGGGAAGTT
>Ga0315294_10004794_pt1 | contig 14814 bp, 12 predicted proteins | sample YL17G13_40_MG_FD_203626 | JGI IMG/M metagenome (GOLD analysis project Ga0315294, IMG submission 203626) | Sediment microbial communities from Yellowstone Lake, YNP, Wyoming, USA - YL17G13_40 | ecosystem: Environmental > Aquatic > Freshwater > Lake > Sediment | place: USA: Wyoming | collected... | reverse complement strand
CGAATTGCAAAAAGTATCGCAAAATAAACTCCAGCAATCGTTCGGAAGCCGAACTCCGTCCAGTTAAAGGCTGCTGTTCTGCCGAAGTGCCCTTCCACAAAGACTACATGATGATGAGCACTGAACAACGCCGCGGAAATAAGAACTGAAAGTATGAGCGAGTTCCTACGAGTGAGCCGCAGCACATCCTGAAAAAACAGCATCAAAAGGCAAATCAAAATCAGCCGAAAAACGAGCTCCTCATAAATTCCCGCTCCTAACCCGGTGACAATGTCAGCTAACAGTGATTTACCTGCCGCCATTCTGTGCCCCAGCTCTACAGCGGCCAACGATAAACTATTCGCTTCAACCAGGAAACATCTCGGCACCACTTCATTCCGTATTCGGGCTGCACTATCAGCAAACCGGCCAATATCGCCTTGCGGCTCTGCCGGGCTATTCAAAAACAGACTCAACACAATCAACGGCACCGCGAGAAGGGTGCACTCGATTGCCATTGGCAAAAAATCCTCGGGGCTGAAATGCCACTGTTTGCCTGACGCTACCTGCAGCCCTATTAAAATAATCACAACTACTAAAGGCGGCGCAACCCACGCTAATCTGCTGCCGCCACCAAGATATTCGAGCAGGTGCTGCAACCATACAAATGCCACCACACGAACCTGAGATTGGTTTAGAACATCGGTGTTTATTAAAATCGTTCCCACCTCATAAAAAATAATAAACGGCAGCAGGAAAACGATGGCGTAAACCGGCCGGCTCGTCCGCTCAAGGTAGGAGTTTCGAGCGAAATTAAAGAATTGACCTGTGTCGTACCTGCGTTTGCCTTCCATTGGCTGACAACTACCCGCTTAACCGCTCTGACCGTTCGTCCCTGAACCCCGTTAGAAAAACGACTTTCTCTTCTTACGGGGTGAACATCAAGAATTAGTTGACCACATCGCTTAAATTTTGCAGAGTTTACTCCGTTAGAAAGCCCTGCGTTTCTACCTGTGGCAGAGCCACGCGGCGTAAAACATCCAGAGCCCACACGGGGTTTGAAGCCTCGTGTGAACTTTCTAACGGAGTTTACTTTAATCCGCCCGGAATTACAATAGTCAAAAATGGCCGGTCTTCCCAGCCGTTGTGAACACTGGGAATGACCAAGTGCGAAACGGTAAATTTCCCACTTGAGAAACTGCCGAAATGATAACCGAACAATTAAACGAAATTTATCAACTGCTCTTTGAGCGATTCGGGCCACAACACTGGTGGCCGGGCGAAACGCAATTCGAGATAATCACAGGCGCCATACTGACCCAGAATACAAACTGGGCCAATGTCGAAAAGGCAATAGCAAATCTGAAATCCGCCGGCTGCTTAACCCCGGAGAAACTTTATCATCTTGACCTTTCACAACTCGCGGAGCTTATTCGACCGGCCGGCTATTACAATATAAAAGCCAGACGGCTTAAGAACTTTATAAACCGGCTTTTCGACAATTACGCCGGTAACCTGACGAACCTTGCAAGCGTTGATACCGATAAATTAAGGGCCGAACTTCTGGCCATAAAGGGTATTGGCCACGAAACCGCCGACTCGATTCTACTTTACGCCTTTAACAGGGCTGTTTTTGTTGTGGATGCCTATACTGCGAGGGTTGCTTTTCGTCACGGACTAATTGAGCCGGACTCAGATTACGAGCAGTTACGAGAGTTATTTCAATCGCATCTGCCCTCCGATACCAAGCTTTTCAACGAATACCACGCGCTTTTGGTGAGGGTCGGCAAGGAATTCTGCAAGCCGCAGCCCCGGTGCGCCGGTTGCCCGCTGGAAAAGCTGCCCCATACAATTGACATCGAATACATCTGACGCTGGTCCCGTTACGCCTCGTGTTACCGCCTGACCAAACACCATTTCGTGCAGACGCGGTGCAGCACTGCAATAAAGACCAACCAGCTCAAAAGTAAAAGAAGTCCAACAGAAAGCGGATTTATCACTACACCCAGCTCAAGCCGCCAAATAACTGCCACTGCCGCAACGAGGTAAGACAGAATTATAAACGACAGCACCTGCAAAACCACCTTGTCAAAAAAGAGCAACTGGACAGCAACAACAAAAGGGCAAACCAGAAGCGGGCCAAGCAGCAGTCGTGCATCAATCGGCTGAAAGCCAAAAACCATGCCGCGAAGCGTAACAGCCGGTATAACCTTCGCGAGCGGAATCGAGAGGGCTGCTACCAAGCCTACCATCGCAGCAGCAGCCACGGCTATGACGGCCACCAAAACAAGTGTAACTGCAAACCTTTCATGTCTGCCTCCCGAAATAAGCATAGTAGAGTAAACCGGAGGCCTCATACAGATGAACAACGCCGCCGGTGCGATAAGGATGACAAGCCAGCCGCCACCGGGGCCTATATAGCCAGCCAGAATCAGAAAGACCATAAATGCAAAAATGGTTTGCGGCCAGCGGGACAGCATCATTCCAAACGACGTATATAACGCGCCCCATAAATATCGTCCCATACTGCGGCGGCTGGACGCGACCATACGTCTGAGAAAAAATTCTTCCACGGCCGGGCTGGGATGTCCCTTTAACTTTGGCCACAGTCGTGCGGCCCTGGCCTGACTGTATCTTTGTAACTTTTCCCTGTTCCAGACATCGAAAAGACCCATATACGGGACGCCGCAGAAGCGTCTCGCACGGCGGTCGCCGCCCAGCCAAAACCACGTGACAACACTCGTAAACGCCCCCGCGATAATGACCGCAAGCGGACTGGTTACAATCACTCGCTCCACCGCAACATTCAGGCCGAATAGCTGCACCGCAAAAATGAGCAAAGGCAGAAACCCGATATAGTTCGTCGAACCGTGGGCCGCAAAAGCAACTGCCGCACCAAGCAAATACGCAAGCATACCGGCAAAAAAAGCCGAGCAAATCACCGGTATCGTTTGTTCCGGTTGCAGACCCGGGTACGCAAGAAAAATGAGGGCCCCCAAACAATTGAGCACCACACCCACCACAAATACAAATTGCCTCGGTATTCTGCGGTGGCCGGGCAGGCAAAAAGAAAACGGCCTGCTCAAAACCTCTACCGGCAATGCCGCCGCCAGCAGGCCGAAGACCACCGCCAGCATCAAAAAACCCACGAACCGTCCCCTGAATAAAAAGCACCCTAACAACAGATATACAAACCAAAAGGCGCGACGCTGATAAAGATGCTTCAAATTCACAGCCAAAATACTCATCTTGTCACCTTAGTTACAAGCCCGTAAGTTATGCTTCTTTGTCCATTCAATTACGACCTGCAGTCCCACACTACGAACGATGAACTACGCACTAACCACTATCTTGTATATCTCTTCGAGCGGCAGAGTTTCTATCTCAACCCAGCAGTTCAGGTCTCTGGCCTGCTGCTGGAGGCGCTCGCGCGGGCAGTCGCGGACGGTAAGCACGGCCTGGCCATCGCTTCTTTCGCAGTGCACTATGGTTGCAAAAGGCAGGGTTGCCGGCAAATCGCCGCTCAAGGCGCTGATACGCACCCTGCTGAATCGCTCCCGCAGGTCGTCAAAACCGGACTCGAGAATAATCCGCCCTTCTTTCATTATCACCACGTGGTCTATCACCTTCTCCACATCGCTTAGAATGTGCGATGAAATAATAATGGTGCGGTTTTCATTCTGGATAATTTGCAGCAACAAATCCAGAAATTGCGCTCGCGCCAGAGGGTCCAGGGCGGAGGCCGGCTCATCAAGTATCAAAAGCTCCGGCTCAAAACCGATTGCAAGGAGTATTGCCAGCCGCTGTCGCTGCCCCGGCGATAAGGCCACTACCCTTGTCCGGCTCGCCAGCTCGTATTCCTTCATATATTTTTCCTCGAGCTGCCGGTTCCAGTTCTGATAATATGAACTGACATAGCGGACCAGGTGCCCCACCGTCATCCACTCCAGAAGCTCCCCGTTCTGGTGAACATACCCTATTCGCGCAAGCTCATCGGGTCCCAACTTTGCGGCATCACAGCCAAAGGTGATACATCGCCCCTCATCAGGCAGATACAGCCCTATGATATGTCGAAGTAACGTGCTTTTGCCCGCGCCATTTGCGCCCAACAGGCCGATTATTTTGCCGGGACAAATCTGCAGGTCAACATTATCCAGAGCCGTCGTCCTGCCAAACCGTTTGTGAACCCCGCGAATTTCCACTATTGGACTTTTATCATTCATTGAAGTAACTCCTCGATTTCGAATTATATTTTCTATACAAGTCAACCAACATATCTCTTGCTTTTTCTTCGGGTATCCCGAATTGGACCGCTGCTATTGCCGCCCTTCTTAGAATATCTTCCAGCAGTTTTCCTTTTGTCCGCGTTTCGTGGTCTTTCCTGATTCTGGCCGCAAAAAGTCCAATCCCGCGCCGCCTCTCCACGAGTCCCTCAAGCTCAAGCAGGGCATAGGCCTTACTGATTGTCATAGGATTGACACGAAGCTGCTCGGCCAGCTCCCGCACCGACGGCAACTGCTGTCCTTTTTTGAGCTGGCCTGCCATAATCTGCCGCTGAATCTGCTCGATAACCTGCCGGTAAATCGGCACGCCGCTGTGATGGTTAATGTCTAAAAGCATCCGTTTTCATTCCTTATGTGTATCACTGTATTATTATATCAATACAGTATAGCCACTGCAAATTATCACTGCAATAGAAAAACAAAAAATTTTTGGCCGGCCTCAAAATGATCCCTAACTGCTTATTCAAAAATAACTTACAAGCAAAGACTTTTTTTGCTTTGTACGTTTTTAGAGGGGGAAAAACAGGCAGTGCGGTGGGACGAGATTGCCAACACCCCCGCAGTTTTGCTTCGCAAAAGTGAGGCGGCGCGGGGGCCCGCAATGACAGACTTTCAATGCAGGTCCCGCCCACAAACGTGATTCGCACCCCTCAGGACATTACTGCTCGGTAATCTCTTGACGATTCAACGTTTTTTGCAGACAATTTACGGTAATGGATAAAGTCCTTCTAAAAATGAAAGGTTTGAATTTCACTTGAAAGGCGACAAGCAATGTCCAAAAAAATGCTATGCTTAATACTATGTGCAGTTACGCAGCTTGCGTCTGCACAAACAAGCAGTTATTTTGACAGTTCATACGGCCAGAAGCTTCCGGCATCCAGCGAGCAGGTCGGCTTGTGGTGGTCATCGTCCGGCTGGAAAATAAGTCAAGACAAGCCGCTACCCGAGGCAACTGCCCCAGCTATTACAATACGTGCCGCCCGCAACGAAGCCGAGGCAGCACAATTGGTAATCCAGCCCAAAACCGTCTTAAACGGTTTCGCCATCCACCCCGAAGCACTGGCCGGACCCGGTGGAGCAGTTATCCCTGCCGAAAATATCGAATTGCTCAGGGTCCAATATGTTACTACCACCCAGCCGACCGACAAAAGTTCGGTGGCGGGTCCGTGGCCGGACCCACTGCCACCATTAAAAGGTTCTATTAACGTGGAGCCAAACAAGAATCAGCCGCTCTGGATTCGTGTGAAAGTCCCGCGTGACATCCCCGCAGGAATGTACACCGGCAAAATTCATCTCGCAGCACAAAATTACAATGCCGATGTTACCCTGCAAGTGGAGGTATATGATTTCGCGATTCCGGACCGGATGACATGCACTACTGCTTTCGGATTCTCCCCGCACGAGGTATTCCGCTATCAGAAGCTCTCAGACCGCCTACAGAAGCAGCAAGTGCTGGATAAGTATTGGGCCAGCTTCAGTGCCCATCATATCTCGCCCTACGACCCGGCCCCTCTCGATGAAATCAAAGTCTCCTGGCCTAATGTCACTGACTCCACCACACCCGAACAGCTCAAACCCACGTTCGACTGGACTGACTGGGACAACGCGATGCAGCGTGCGCTTGACCACTACCATTTTAACTCCTTTATGCTCCACATCCCGGGCCTCGGCGGCGGCAGCTTCCACTCCAGAGTCGAGCCGGAGCTTCTCGGCTTTAAGGAAGACACACTCCACTACAAGGCCGCATTTACCGCCTACTGTCAACAAGTGCAGGAGCATCTGCGAGCAAAGAGCTGGCTCGATGAGGCATACGTCTATTGGTTCGATGAGCCGGAGCCCAGGGACTACCAGTTTGTTATGAATGGTTTTGCAAAGCTCAAGGCCGCTGCCCCTGACATCAACCGTATGTTGACCGAACAGGTCGAGCCGAATTTAGTTGGTGGGCCAAATATATGGTGTCCTGTAACCTATAACTATAAACACGAACCCGCCGAAGAGCGCCGCAAGAATGGCGAGAAAATATGGTGGTATATCTGTTGCGGCCCCAAGGCACCCTACTGCACCTTGTTTATCGACCACCCGGGTACTGAGTTGCGGGTGTGGCTGTGGCAAACCTGGCAGCGCAAAATCGACGGCATCCTCGTCTGGCAAACGAACTACTGGACCAGCTCCGCCGCCTATCCCAAACCTAATCAGCCTCAGAACCCCTACCAGGACCCTATGAGCTGGGTCAGCGGTTACAGCACACCTGAAGGAAAAAAGGAACCGTGGGGCAACGGTGATGGGCGATTTATTTATCCACCCGAAGAGGCAGCCGATGCGAAGCCTCCAGCGTCCGTTCTTGAAGGACCTGTTGAGAGTATCCGCTGGGAAATGCTTCGTGATGGCATCGAGGACTACGAGTACTTATCCATCCTGGATAGGCTTTTGAAAGACAAGAAAGATAAACTGACAACTCAGCAGCACCAAGAATACGCTGCTTTGCTTGAGGTGCCAGAAAATATTACCAAGGATATGACAACTTTTACCAAGGACCCAGCTCCTATCGAGGCACGCCGCGACCAGATAGCTCTCGCCATAGCTAAGCTCAACAAGTTATGAGCTTATGATTTTGTTGTAAGTTGCAAAAGGTTTATGAAGAAATTCCGCTTGTGAAAGAGGTATCCATCCGCTAAACTACAAACTTAATATTCGGAGCAGCATCGTCGATTGAGTTAATTTCTTAAATTGATTGAAAGGGGAAGAATATGGGGTCTTGTGTTTTTGTCCAGCATGGTCCCTCAGAAATAGCACCTGCGGTTTGGCTCGCCCTGGCCTTGCTCACTGCATTTGTTACATTGGTCGTGATTGCAATAAAGCTCTTGATTTGCTGCAAGATTTTCTCAAAGGCGGGCTATAGCTGGGCGCTGGGCCTGCTGATGCTCATACCGATAGTTAATATAATTATGGCCTTCTTCATTGCCTTCGCAGACTGGCCTGTCCTGAAAGAACTGCGCCGGCTCAGACAACAACAGCCGCAATCTTAGACCGCAGGTCGCCAGTTGTGTTTAGTGGATAATAAGGCAAATTACGAACTGCAGGTTGCAAAAAACCAAATGCCGGAGATGCATATAAGCAGAAGTAAGCTATCATGGCTCGCCTGGCATCTGCATCAGCCTGGGGCTTTTCAGGGAAACCAAAAGGTGCAGCACAAAATAATTCTCGCCGCTTGTGTCGTTATTCTGTCGGGGGCAGCGCTGCTCCACATAAGCGCTGACGAACTTTATTTTTTCGGATATAAATGGCCTGTGAACTGCTTATTATATCAAACTTTCGGGATAAAATGTTCGCTCTGCGGCCTGACCCGCTCATTCTGCTCACTGGCACACGGCGATTTCCGGGCAAGTGTAAAGTTTCACTCCCTTGGGCCAGCGGTTTTTGTCTTTACTTGTTTCCAAATTCCATATAGAATTTACCACCTGATTATTAAACCTGGTGGAGCGAACAGAATATTAACACGACTAAATGTGGGTTTAGTCGTGATACTTGCGACAGCGATTTTGGTGAACTGGTTTATTTATCTTGGAGGGCTTATTTATGACCTCGCAATATGCTAAAATAAGTGTACTTGACCCCCTCGCACCCGCCATCGAAAGGGTAAAGGCAATTCTTTTCAAACCCTTCGACCTCGGCAAGTGGTTCGTCATCGGCCTCTGCGCCTGGCTGGCATACCTCGGAAAGGGTGGTGGTGGCGGCGGCGGAAATGGTCCTAATTTTCAACGCCACGGTGTCAAGCCCGAGCAGGCCCTCGAGCAGGCAAAACACTTCGTAACGGAAAACCTCTTCTGGATTGTCCCCGTAGCCATCTTCGTGATGATGCTGATAATAGTTCTGTGGCTCGTCGTGGTCTGGCTGAGCAGCCGGGGCAAATTTATGTTCCTTCACTGCGTCGCCGAGAATAAAGCCGAGGTCAAAAACCCCTGGACAAAATTCCGACAGCACGCCAACAGTTTGTTTCTATTCAGAGTTGTACTGGGTCTAATTGGCTTTTTTGCAGTTGCTCTGCCTCTCCTGCTTGGCATTATCGCTTTAATCACGGTGTTCAGTGCCGCCCCGCGTGTTGGCCTTGTTCTGGGATTGGTGACACTCTCTCTGGTTCTGTTTGTCGTCTCGATTGTGCTGCTGCTTATATCCAAATTCACTACGGACTTTGTCGTCCCTATAATGTTTCTGCGAACGACAAGCTGCACCGCCGCCTGGCGGGAATTTCTCACGCTGCTGTCGGCAAACAAGGCCCGTTTCGCACTCTACATCCTTTTCCAAATCGTTATAGGAATATGTATCAGTGTAATTCTTTTTGCGGTTATGTGCCTGACGTGCTGCTGTGCCTGCTGCATTATGGCTATACCTTACATCGGGACCGTTCTGCTTTTGCCTATCTTTGTATTCAAACTTGCTTATTCTCTATGTTACCTGCGCCAGTTCGGCCCGTCGTTCGATGTTTTTACACCGTAGCTCAAACTTTAGTTGACGTAGAAATGTAAAAATTTTTACTTTTCGCTTCTTACTTTTAGTTCGCGCGTCCGGTCCTCTTGTCTTACGCCGTGGTATGTTGTCAGGATATACTCAAACTTCTTCGCCGACCTCGGCTCCAGGGTAAGAGTGAACTTTACCGTATCTACATCGACCTTCTCAAACTGGCCAAACTCGCTGCTTTTCTGCAGCTTCCAGTACGGCGTATTAAAATTACGCTGAATCTCAATCTTCGCAGGAATTTCACGGGTGTTTCTAACCTCCATTTTAAAAGTATGAGTCTCATCCCAGCCGGATATGTTGCGGTTCCTGTCGAAACGGTAATTGTCCGTCTTAAAATCCATCAGCTTGGATTCGACAACGACATCACCTACCGCCCCTAAATTTAGCTCCACATCCTCATCGACGGGGATATACTTAAACTCCGATTGGCCTACGTAAGATAGTTGTCCCTTATCATCGGCGGTCCTGTAAACCTTCAGCATTCCACCTGGTATGGGCGTATCGCCAAGCTTGTGCTCTTTATCGTTTTTGAAGCTAAGGAATCTGACGACACTGGGGCCGTATCGCTCTTCTTCATACTTATAGAGATTTACAACCGGCACCTGGTCAACATCAAAACTTTGCAGGCGTTTTGACCAGCCATTCGGGATTGTCTCAGTTCCTTCAATTGTATAGAGGAAATATTCGCTAAGCCCTTCTTTCTTAATTTCCTTGGGCGCCGCTGGTGCCAATACTTTCGCAAACGCAACTTCCTCTGCTCGCTCCATCGCCCGTTTAGCGTCTCTAATAGCTGGAAATTTTTCCTGTTGGACAACCTCTCCAGGCCTGCCGTAGGGATATTGCCTTCGGGCAAGCTCAGCAATCTGGTCGAGTATGTGGACCTGGCCGACAATAAGGCGGGTCTGGGCGTTCTCATAATCCTCGCCGCTATTATTTGTAACTACTACATAACCCTGCAGACGCATCGTCTTTTCGTCTTCGGTGAGTGTCCCCATATAGAACGCCCGCCAGGATAAGCCGCTGGTCAGATAAGAAATCTCTACAGGCACTTTACCGCTCACGCCGCTATCGATATTCCACAATCCCAGGTTCTGCACTCTTGGCGGATAGGTCAGGTCGGAGATGTCTATCTTATCTGCGTTGGCCTTAGCTAATATTTCCAAGCTGGTCGGGTCAATTAAGGTGTTTACCCAGGAGAATTGGAGCTTATTTTTGCCTTTTTTTAGCGTCAGCGCCCTACTTTCGCGAACCAGCGTCATATCAGCCGAGTTATAAATCGTAAGCTGCACGGTATCTCGCGTCGGCAGTGTCACCAAATCGACCTTGGCCTGGGCAGCACTTGCCATTGAAAGAATCGTCAGCAACAACATTATGCGTTTCATATTGCTGCTCCTTTATTTAGTTTTGTGCTTTCCGGTATCTATCTTCGTTACTGTGTTATTTACGGTCTTACATTGCGGCGGTGGTAACGCATCGTCAGCTCTTTAGTAGCGGGACCGGCCTGAGTGCGGGCAGGCAGTTTAATCTCAAACTCAAAGGTATCGGCGGTCTTGCGGACGTACTGCATATTGCACTCTTCCATATCCCACTGGCCTGGAATGTGCTGAACCATCGTAAGAACCGCGGGACTGTCCTTGAAGTTCTCAATCTTGGCGGTGATTATCTCATCGGTGTCATAGAGAACAACCTTGTCATCGTTGTTTTTTTGCAACTTGATTTGCTCATCCCTTTGCTTTCGCTGAGTGACCACAATGTCGCGGCTGTCACCGATATACAGCTCCATTTTCTCACCGACCGGCACAAGCCCTGTAACGTCCTCGCCTAAAAAGATAGTGCTGTTGTGCCCATCATCCTGGAAGAGCCGTGCCTTGCCGCCCCAGAGCGCAAATTTGCCCAGTTTGCTATTGGGGTCATTTACAATCCAATAGCTTACCGGAATGCCAACGTTCTTATTTTCCAGTTTTTCCGGGTCCCACGGCTGCACAGCGGCATCGAACTTCCATACCTTGATAATGGGCACCTTGTCGGCTTTCAGGAACAGCATCTGTTTTGTCTCCTCGTGTGAGATTCCCTGCTCAAAGGCCTCACCATAATCCAGAAGGACCCGCGCCTTGTCAAAATCCTCGCCTGAGAAGTTTCGCAGCACCAGGAAACTCTGCAAATCCACAAAGGTCTCGGGCTTGTCCGCGACCGCCTTATAGGTAATCAGGCGGTCGATATTGCTCAAGAGATAGCTGATTCGCACCGTCTCGGCGTAGTCGCCCTCGCTGCCGATGTCCCAGACAAGGGCGGCCTCATTGGGCGGGTAACTGACACTTAACAGTAGCACTTTATCCGAGTGGTCAAGGGGCCGCAGCCGAATCGAGTCGGCATCAATGCTCACGCCCTTCCACGAAAAGTCCACCGAGTTTCGGCCCTTCTGCAACGTCAGCACCCGCTCCTCTTCAATCAGCGTGGCCTGCGGGTTATCCAGCCGAATCACCGTCGCCGCGCGTTCAGGCAGCGCCACCAATTTAATCCTCGCCTGAACCAATCCGCCACAGACAAGCAACACAATTACCATTAGCATTAGTTTGTTTCTTTTACTACTCATAATTCAATCTCCTAAAAAATAATCGATGTTATTTTCATAACCAATAATGTCTTTTTCTTTTATTTGACATACAAAATTATGTTAAAAACATTCGTTTTGTTGAAGCCATTTCTCCTAACTCTATTTGGGCGTATCAATCCCATAATACTCCATATCAACAGCACTGAAGTAGCGTTCCATGTCAAAACTAATCGTTGTCTTGCACGTCTCACGAAATTTCTGAGCCCGCTCTATCATCTTATGCTTGATATAAAAGGCATATAGATCTCGCGGCTCCGATGACCCCCAGAACTTGGTCTTTTCCAGCGCGTCGAGGGAGCGGTCCAATTTGCCGGTCTTTAGCAGATCGGCGTCCTGACCCTGAATATACGTGAAAAGAATATGCCAACTGAGTGTGTAAGGGGCTTGCCCTCCCCAAAAGTTTCTGGGCTCCAGGCGCTTTTCGATAATCTCCGCAAGATCACCCAGGTACGGTTCTGGATTTTTCTCAGCGAGCGCATTGACAAAAACAGACCTGAAATCTTGGTTATCGATATTTGCCTTGAGGACATTCTCAGCCTTGGATGGGGCAAACGAAACGAGGCTGAGTGCAGCCGCAGTGCGTACATTGACATCTTCATCCTGAAGCAATTTATCCAAAAGCGGCAGAAGCGCATCGAATTGGCCATAGCCAACAGCATGAGCCACACCTAACCTGACCTCACTCTCCTTGTCTTCGGAACGGTCCGTGAGAATTTGCGAGGTCTCCTTGCAAGGAAAGTCTGACAAGAGAATGACAGCCGCCTGTCTGATGAGCGGTTCCGGGTCGTTGACCCATCGCACCACATGGTCAAAGATTTTGGTTTCGCCCGACCGTCCCAGAGAAAGTATTGCCAAGGAGCGGACTTGCGTTACAGCATTTCCATCAGCCACTGATACCAGGTGCCTCCAGTATCTTTGAGCACCTATATTCTTCACATTAGCATTCCGCTTGGAAAGACCGGGGATATTGCCGCTCCCTATTGTCGCAAGCCAGAAGGACTCATTATACCGGTAAATATACGGGCTTGCAGCACCTATCGCTTTTATCGCTGCTATCGCTATTTCATTCTCCTTTCTAAACATCAGACTGGAAACTGCATCCAAAACTCTGTTCCTATCGAAGTCATCAAGTGCAAAGCCACCGCCTATCTCGCTTGTTTCGCTCATCTCGTTGAGTTGGCGAATTGCGTAGATGACATCTTCGGGATTAGAACTCAGCAAAAGCTTGTTTAATTCGGTCCAAACGATTTCCTTAATCGATTGGTCTTCAACTGGTCTATCGTCTGCTGCGATAATCACGCCTTGATCGTACTTGATTCTGTGATTTTCCCAAAGTTGGCGAAAGACGCTTTGCTGGTCGGTCTTCTTAGCAAAAACGATGTATGACTGCCCAACCTGAAACTCGTAGGATTGTGGAGAAAACTCGCTCCCCAGGTTATTAGCTGGCCCATAATGTTGAAAAATGACCTTCCGGGTTGGGATGTCCCCCTTAATGACCGAGACTACCTGCATTTGCGTTGCGTATGTGTCGAAGCCACGATGTTTTTTGAACCACTTATCCTCCCCCGGTATCGACGAGATTGCTTTGGCCTTAAATATGACATCTGACTCCTGGACAATCTGGTCCAGTCTGAGGGCTGGACCGACCATGTAGGCGAAGGAGGGGTCGGAAGAAATGAAACTTAACAATATCACCAGCAAAGACATTGTCGTTCCGAGTTTTCCGTCTATTTTTCCGCTCATAATTTGATGTCCTTTAAAATATTTCCACGTTTATTCTGTTATGGCTTCTTCTCGCGTTCCGTGATACGTTCTTACTGTGTATTCAAACGTCCGTTTACTCCGCGGTTCAAGATTCAACTTGAACCGGGCGTGCGTAACATCATGCTTCTGGTAAGAAACATCTTTCTGGTCAAACTTTAGCGTCCAGTACGCCGTTTCAAAGCCGCGGGTAATTTCAACCTCTATCGGCAGCATCCGGGTGTTCGTAACCTCTATCTGCCACACCTGCACCTGGTCCCAGCCGGAGACGTTCCTCTTCGCGTCAAACAGGTAATTTTCCGTCTTGAAATCCATCAGTTTTGGCTCAACGGTAACTAATCTTGTGGGACCGAGATTCAGTTCAATCTCTTCATTTACGGGGATGTATTTAATGCTCGTGCCGCCTACGTATGATAGGTCCCCAGTGCCATCGGCCTGGCTGTATATCTTGACATCGCCATTAGGAATAGGCGTCTGGCCAAGATTGTGTTTTTCGTCGTTGGTAAATGCGACAAACCTTATCGTCTCGGTTCCCCACCGCTCCTCATCGTATTTATACAAGCTCTTTACCGCAATATCGTCTGCCTCAAACGATAATAGCCGCTTACCCCACTTATCCGAAATGGTCTCAGTGCCTTCAATCGTGTAAAGAAAGTATTCGCTCAGTCCCTCTTTTTTAATCTCCTTGGGACGAAGTGCTTCGATATCACCAGCAGCGATTTCTATTCCCCACCTGATGTGCCCATTCGTGAAAAGAACATCCTCACCCCTGCCGTAGCCACCGTAGCCACCGCCGTAACCACCGTAACCGTCACCATAGCCGCCAACGACCGGCCTGCCATAAGGATATTGGCGCTTTGCCAGCTCTGCTATCTGCTCAAGGATATGTATTGTCCCTACAATGAGGCGAGTTTGTGCGTTCTCGTAATCTTCGCCGCTATTATTATCGACTCGCACGTAACCCTCTAATCGCATCGTCTTTTCATCTTTTGCGAGTGTTCCCATATAGAACGCCCGCCAAGCCAGGCCGCTTGTAAAATACGTTATCTCAAACGGCACCCGCCCATCGACCTGCGAATATATAAGCCACTGTCCGACCTGCTGTACCCTTGCAGGAAACACCAACTGCTCGATAGCAATTTTATCCTTTTGCTCCAAAGGCTCTAAAGTAAGTGAGGTCGGGTCAATCAGCGTGTTGGCCCAGGCCAATTGCAGCCAGTTCCAGTCCTTTTTCAATGTCAGATTCCGCTGCTCTCGTACCAGAGTCAGGTCGGAAGAATTGTAAATGGTAAGCTGCACGTTTTGGCGCGAAGGTAATGTTACCAGGTCGATTTTCGCCTGTGCACCAGAGGTCATCAACAACAGTGTTAATATTAATGCGCGCTTCATTTTGCAGTCTCTTTTATCTGGGCTTTGACTCCCTCGTGAAGTCTTCCTGTCTTACACCGTGGTACGTTGTCAGAACATACTCAAATTTCTTCGCCGACCTCGGCTCCAGGGTAAGAGTGAACTTAACTGTATCTACGTCCACTTTTTCGAACTGACCAAAATCGCCACTTTTTGTCAGCGTCCAGTATGGCGTATTAAAATTGCGCTGAATCTCAATCTTAGCAGGAATTTCACGGGTGTTTCTAACCTCGATTTTGAAGCTGCGGATTTCAT
>Ga0315294_10004791_pt1 | contig 14819 bp, 10 predicted proteins | sample YL17G13_40_MG_FD_203626 | JGI IMG/M metagenome (GOLD analysis project Ga0315294, IMG submission 203626) | Sediment microbial communities from Yellowstone Lake, YNP, Wyoming, USA - YL17G13_40 | ecosystem: Environmental > Aquatic > Freshwater > Lake > Sediment | place: USA: Wyoming | collected... | reverse complement strand
ACGTTGATAGCGTCTGCCAACCTCCTCGGCAGACGCTATCGACGTCGGGCTAAGCGTCACGCCGCCGCAAGACACGGCCGGCGTCCCGAGAGCTTCCTGAGACGCGATCGCTGCAGGGCTGAGCGTTACCCCACCAGCAACCACGACGGGCGTCCCCAGCGATTCCTCGGACGGGATCGCCGAGGGGCTCAGCGTGACGCCGCCAACGGAGACAGCAGGCGGGCCGAACGCCTCAGCGGAGCTGACGGCAGCAGGAGCAACGGCCACGCCACCACGCGCGACGGTGGCGATGCCAATCGCCTCAGAGCTCGCCATCCCCGCCGGGCTAATCGTGACTCCGCCCGCTGCGACGGTCGGGCGGCCCACCTCTTCGACGGAGGCGACACCGGACGGGCCCACCGTCAAGCCAGCAAGCACATCCGGAGCGCCCACTGCTTCGGAGGACGCGATGCCGGCGGGCGCGAGGGAGACGCCACCAGCGAGCAGGCTCGGCGACCCAAACGCTTCGCTGGTGGCTACCCCGGTGGGCGACAGCGTCACTCCACCGCGAGCGACTGTCGGAGACCCGAGCGACTCAGCAGAAGCGATGGCTGCGACGGCAACCACCACTCCGCCAGCAGCCGCTGCGGGACTCCCCACGGCCTCGGAGGACGCGATGGCACTAGGCTGCAGCGTGACGCCACCGGCAACTACAGTCGGTGCACCGACAGACTCTGCAGACGCGATGCCAGCCGGAGCCACCGCCACGCCACCGCAGGCGACGACCGGAGTCCCAACCGACTGACCGGACGCGATCCCGGATGGGCTGACGGTAGCGGAGCTGGCAACGGTAGGCCCGCCGAGAGCCTCTGCGCTGGAGATCCCGGCAGGAGAGACGGCGACACCGCCGCGTCCGACCGCCGGAGCGCCAAACGACTGGGAGCTCGGGATCCCGGAGGCCGACAGCGTGACACCACCGTGAGCGACAGTAGGCCCGCCCACTGCTTCGGAGGACGCGATGGCGGACGGCGACACGGACACGCCGCCGGCAGCGAGGCTCGGCGTTCCAAACGCCTCGGCGGGCGCGATGCTCCCCGGGGAAACCGTGACGCCGCCCAGTAGCAGGCTCGGTGCTCCAACCGAGACCGCGTACGCTACGTGGAGCTGGGCACAGTATTCAAGACTGTCGTCATGGGAACATGCCCAGCGGTGGTAGTCCTTGCTTACGTCCTCGAAAAACAGAACCAAGTTGTTCCCGGGGGCCCAACCCGGTCGCGAGATCACTTCTTGAATGACGGCGGCCACGTTGGGGGTGACATAGTCCGTCCAGTACTCGAACGGCGGAATTGCCCAGTCAACGTACGCATCAGTCTGGGGACGAGCGTCGAACTCCTCCCAGTCATCGTCCACAAACGTGATGGTGTCATCAGAATCTTGGGCTCTGATGCGACAGGTCGGTAGCCCTGCAGGGTAGGCGTCGTAAGATTTCAGGAGCACATGAGCTTCAAGGATCAATGCACCCTGTGGAATGCTTACCGACCTGAAGCGTGCCCCTTGATATTTGTTGGTCTCGCCGACAGCCGTGAGTTCAAGCGCGTGACCTGTGTTAAAGAACTCATACTCGGGGTAGTCGGGCAGGTGATACCTATCGCCGTCATCCGTGTCGGCCACAACTCTGACGTCAACAGCCTGGGCCGGCGGCAAGATTCCCGGAGGGTACACGCTGACGCCGCCAGGGGCGGCAGCGGGCGTCCCCAGCGCTTCGGCGGTCGCTATGCCCCCTGGCGCAACGGTCACGCCGCCCGGGGCGGCGGTGGGCGAGCCAAGACCTTCGGTTGTCGCGATGCCACCAGGCGAGAGGGACACGCCGCCCAACTGAAGAGTCGGGCTGCCAAGAGCCTCCCCAGAGGCGACGCCTGTAGGGGTTAGGGTTTGGGCGACCTCGGGGGACCGGAGGTAGTCACCTGCTTGGAGCGCAGAGCCACCCGTAGGCTTCCGGAGAGCGAAGACGGCCACAACGACGTAGCTCCTTACAGGCTAATGGGCAGGGGCCCGCCGAACCGCTGTCGTAGCAGGGAGGCGTAGTACCTGATCATCGTCGGCTCGTCGACGTCGAAGTCGCTGAACGACGGAACGAAGGGTTCCGTCTCCGACGACAGGATCGCGGCGATGCCTTCCATGAATTCCACCTTGTCGGGCCAGTCGACGACGATCGACTCCAGAAGAGGCAGCAGCTTCTCTGGATGCTTCCGCATGAAAGTCTCTAGCGCCGCCGCCAGCCCGTCAAAGCACAGGTTGACTCCAATGCCAGCGTCGAACAGCGCTTTCGCCGCGCGGCGCAGGCATGTTCCACGTGCCTTAGGATCGAATGAACCTCCCTTGCGCGCCAGCGTCCGACGGATGGCCTGCTCTGGCCTCGTTCCGTACACAGCATCGAGATCGGGCAAAGACTTCACGTGCTTCATTCGGCATACTCCGCCCAGGTAACGTCGACACCCAGGAAATGCACCGAACTGGTATAGGTGTCGGCGGCGTCTGCACCGAGCCGCCGGACGTTTATCCTCAGTACGCTCACCACGTCCTGTGCATTCGATATGCCAGACGCCGCTGCCCAGATCTTCAGCTTGTCAGCGGAGCTACCTGAAGGAATTGTTGATTGTACGGTGGTCCCAGCGGCAGTCACGTCGTCGCTGGCGACGAGCAACTTGTACGTGAGATCCCAATAGATGTTGTTGGGGTTTGCATCTGGGCAGGCCCAATGCACGTTGATCGCGATGGATCCGATGCAGGTCGCAGGAAGCGCCAGGTCATACCCGGCGTTATTCGCCGCAGCGTCTATCATCACGCGAGTCGGTATCTGGTTCGGTTCAGCGCCAAGATTCCCTGACGCTGCGTTCGCCAGCGCCTTGAAGTCCTCAGCACAGATCCAGCGACTCTTCACCTGTCCGGTGTTGGCGGTCTTCGGGTTGTTACCCAAACGGGCTTTCCGCCCTGTGCCGATGTTGAAATCGGTGAACTTAAACGTGCCTAGGACTCCAGAGAAGTCGCAGCCGACTACCGAGTGTCTCGTGTTGAAGGCGCCTGTCGTTACAGTAACCCCGTTCGTGGCGGAGGCGGTGATGACTTTGCAGTTGACCATCGACCAGTAATCGCACTGCCCATCGATCGTCACCGCGTATAGACTGCCACCAGAGTCGTGGTAGAAACTACAGTTGACCCAGCCAACGTCATAGAAATCGGTTAGGGCCACACTGCTGCCGGTGTGAGAGAGGAGCACCGATCGTTCGAAGCGACAGGCCGTAAACTTAACTCCCCTAATCCACGGCGTCTCTGCGGCAGAGACGGTGTTGAGCCTGATACGAAGGGATTCACCGACATATCCGTAGACGGTGCACTCCGTGAAGAAAACGTTGCCGATACAGATGATCGTGCCTGCCGCGTCGATGTCGATGGCGTAGTTCCCTACAGCCGCCCCTTCCATGGCACAGCCAGTGAAGCGAGTGTTCGTGACCCAGGCCCATCCTCCACTAGTCGGCTTGATGTACACGCAGGCTTGAGTGAAGTCGATGATCTCTACACCAACGAATCGCGCCCCGTCGATGGTGTCGAGGTAGATCCCAGAATAACCTGGGGTGGTGAAGTCAGGCAATATTGTGTACGCCAGCGCCTCAGAAGTAGGCTCGTGCGGACTCCAGCCAGCGCTTCCAGTCAATGTATCAGCCGTGTTCGATGTCACTACAAGAGAGTGGAGACCGCCCTCGTCAACCACAACCGTGTAGCCAACCCACCGGTTTGTTGCCCAGCCCGCACCTGTTCTCGTTAACGCGGTTGCTCCGATTGCAGTGCTTGTGCCAGCCTCATAATCGCTCTTAGATGAGGTCTGGATGGTGCCATTCGTGAAGTAGTATCCCCACCCCCCGATTCCTTGGCATACATGAATGCCCGCCGCTCCTGTGTTGGATGAGATACACGTCATGTCGAAATTGACACAGCAAATGCCACGCGTGATGCCGGTTATTGACAGGCATCGGAAGTGGCGGTGGGTCTCTTCGGTGTAACCATCCCACCAGACATCCTTGAAGTAGCACTTCTTGTTGCCGACCAGCTTGACGGTGGCGCCGGCCGTCTTGTCGACGCCGTCGACCTGGAAACGCAGGTCTTCGACCCCAATGCCCAGGGCGTTCGGGTCAAACACCAGTCCGTCCAGGGTCGCGCTCGTCAGCACGTAGACGGAGTTGCGACCGGCCCCAACGGAAACGGTGTTCGCGTAGCAGGTGACGGCGGCGGTCGTCTTGTACCTGCCGACGGGATAAAGGACGATGCCGCCGCTGAACGCGTTGGCCGCGGTGTAGGCCGCCTGAAGCGCTGTCGTGTCATCGGTAGTGCCGTCTCCGACGGCGCCGTAGTCCTTCACGTTGAACGTCGACGGGTTCCACGGGCTGATAATCATGCGCTTGTCAGTGATTTGTCCAGCGACGATCACGGTGGACCCGGCCGGCAGGTAGACAGCAGCGAGGACGGCAGAGCCGGCCGGGACGGCGGGAAACACGGGGTTAGCCGCGGCGGTGCCCTTCGTAACGGCCTTCACGCCGCTGCTGTTGACGGCAATCAGATCGAAGCGAGGGTTCGTGCCGTCCGCGTCGTCGAGGGTCAGGTTCCCAGCCGCGACGGTAACGGTGGCACCGGCGACCAGCACGGTGCCAGCAGCGACGGCCACGGTCTTGTCGGGGGTTCCCTGGGCCGAGACAGCGCAGCCGGACAGAACACCGGTGCGCTGAAAGCCCAGCGCGACGATGTCGAAGTCTACTTTGTCCGGCTCGGCCTGATCAGCGTAGGCCGCCGAGGCGTAGTTTGGTATCGCGAAGCCCATCGGATCAGCCAGTCAGCGCTAGGCCTCTTCGCGGAGATCCTCCGGAATGGCGCTCTCGACGGGCTCCGGGGCCGACGCGTCCTCGCCTCCGAAGGCGGTGCGCGACGGGATACCCACCGGAGAGATCTCCACGCCGAAGCCGGCCTTCCTGCCCTTGGCCAGCTCGTTGTCGAGGATGTCGATCTCGTCCTGGAGCGCCTTCATCGACGCCTTCAGGCCACGCACATGCTCGGCGAGCGCGGCGTGCTCCTTCTCGTCCTCGCTGGCCCCCATGGCGGCGCGGGCCTCTTCGTACTGCGGCTTCAGGGCCTGCAGCTGCGCGTCCAGAGTGGCAAGCCGCTCAGCCGGGGCCAACTCAGAATTCTTCGGCATGATCAAGCCTCCATCTTTCAAGCTCTGCAACTGGCTCAGTGCAAACTGGCTGGCATCAGCTCCTAGAGCTTAAACACCTTGTTCGCCCCTGTGTCCCAGTTCACGGTGATGTCGCCGCCGTTGGGCGTCACGGGCAGGCCAGTGGCGTTGCCGGTGTTGATGTACGCGATCAGCCGAGCGGTCGTCGAGTCGGCGGCCCACTGGTAGATCAGCAGTCCGGCGCACGCGTTGCCAAGCGGCACGGTGCTGAACACCGCGCTGGCGGCGTTTGCGACACCGGCGGCGTTGGTCTTGCCCGTGAAGTTCACCGAGTTGGCGATGATCCCGGCGACCTGGTTCACGAACTTGTGGTTCGCCAGGCTGGGCGTATAGAGCGCCTCGTCGATCAGGCTGACCCGGATTGGGCCGTCCCAGTCGATCTCGCCCACCAAGAAGCCCTCGCGGCCCGAGTCGTAAAGTCCTGCGGCCATTACTACCTCCCTGGCTTCTGCCAGAAGGCCGACTCCCCGACGAAGCCGGCTGTCTTCATTGCTTCAGCGAAGGCTGCCGCCGAGTCGAAGTGCATCGGCCAGCGATCGCTCTCGCCAAACTTGCTCAAGCACCTCACGACAGCTCCCGGCTTGAGCGCGGCCCACATCTCCCGGGCGACCTGCCCGAGTGTAGCCGGGTGCAGGTGCTCTATCGTGTCAGTACTGACGATACCATCAAGGCTGGTAAGGTCTCCAAGCCCCTCATGGCAACCGATCGCGGCAGCGTGCTTCTTAAAGCGCCACTCGGCGAACGTCCTCTGCGGGCTCGGCAGGTCAACATACTCCACCGTCATGCCTCGTCTCGCCATGGCGAGAGCCAGGCTCCCAATGCCGCCGCCGAAGTCGGCGACGTGACCCCGGAGACGCAGGAACGGAGACACCTGGCGCCAGTAGTTCAGATCGGCGTTGAAGCGGACAAGATCGAGCACGTAGGCTTCCTGCCCGCGGTAGAACGCGTCCACTGCCTCCACGCTCTCCGGTTGGAGGGACCGCCACGTGAGGGCGAGCCGGTCAGTCGCGTCAGTCGTCTTAACCAGCTTCAGCGCGTCCTCGACCGTCATCTCGCAATACTCTGCGAAGTCGCGGACAACGGAGGACAGGTCCGGCATGTACTCCTCGTCCTGGAACGCGTCCTTCAGATGCCACTCGTACACTCCCACGTGGCCGAGGTCGATCGTCGGGTCCACCCAGACCTCGACGCCTGCGTCGTGGGCCCTCTGGCAGTTGTGGGAGATCATGCCACCAGCGATAAAGTTCCCCGTAGAGGTAGTCAGGCATTGCACTTCCCTCTTGCCGATTGCCCCAAGTTCTAGGACTTTCACCGGATGGTGGGGGATTTCCCGCTGCCCTGATTGTCCTTGTAGATTCATCTTGCGCTGGATAGCTGGCCGCACCATAGACCAGAAGCGCTGCACAGTTTCAGCCCCTGTTAGACGAGCTCGCCTGTCATCCACGACGAAGTCAAAGGACAATAATTGACCGGCCTCACAAACCCTGTGCAATAGAGCAGGATTGCGATTATGTATGCTAACGGTCGCCCCGTCGTAGTTGCCTTCGGCGTCGTAAATGCCCGCTAGATACCCCGCCGCAAAAGCTGGGCCAGGGATAGCGGCAGCCAAAATCAGGGCTTCTAACTTTGGGACCGTGAATTTGCCCACATAAACCCCATAGAGCGGGCGGTGCCGTTCATTGTCCAGCCGACTAAGCGGTTGTGGATGGGCGTTCACGCCAATGGAGGGGAGGAAGGATAGAGTGCGGCGAATCGCCTCCTCATCGCACATACGCAGAGAAGCGTTATCGCCATTACTTGTCCCGTCCCCATGCCAGATGCCCTGAATATATCCAGCCATGTAGTCCGACGAGAACTCCACAGCGGGAACGACCGGCGAAGCCTGGGCGAGATGATCTCCTGGTCGCAAATCAGATGTCGGAACCCAAGACCAAATGCCAGGATTGGGAATGGGTTGGGCATGGCCGTGATTTCCTACCGGCCTACGCTTTACTAGCCAGGGATGCTCCGCTGAGGCCGTGATCTCTCCTGCCTCGGTGATGATAGACAGGGCAGGAAGATTCCTATGGATCACTGATTCCACGTGGCTCTCTTGCCAGCGACCTCGTGTCATTCCGAGCACGGTATCTCCTGGCTGGAAGGCATGGAGTGGCCGCCACTGCCAGTCAGAGGCAAGCACGGGTGTCTCAGGTGCGACAGGGAACGCCCAATCCTCGGACAGAAACTCGGTGGTGCCGTCGCCCCAAGGCTTCACCATCGGCAGGAAGAACGGCCACAGGCCGGTCCCTTCACCAGACGTCGTGCAGGGCAACGTCTCGGCGAGCTTCAGGAGCACGGACCTCGGAATGCACATGAAGCCGCCAGAGACGAACTGCACGGGCAGCGGCGGCTCGTTCTGGGCGTACCTTATGCTCCCGCCCTCGAGCGGCCGTACAACGGGCCACGGAAGCCCCTGGCGCCGGGTGACGTACGCGGCGCCAGCGACGCACTGCCGCTCGCGGGCGACACGCGCCACCTTCTCCACGTCCTCCAGCGTGAACACGATGTCGCTGTCGACGAAGAGCAGCTGGTCGAACTCCGGCGGGAACGCCAGGAACTGACTCGCGACCTCGGACCGGGCCCGGCTGATCAGGGCATCGTTGCGGTGCTCCATCAGCGGGTAGCCCGCCATCATCGCGGCTTGAATCGAGGCAAAGCACGCCGCCTCGATGTTGCGCCAGACGCACACTGCTATGACCGTCTTCTTCGGTTCAACGGGGTCAGCCATGTCATGCTCCTTCTTGACTACGCCGGCCATCGTCGTTTAGCAGTCAGAATCTAGACGGGCGGTGAGGGGAACGCTAAGGACACCTTGGCACGAAGCGTGCTCGGCGGGCGCCACTACATCACGAAGGCGTAGCCGCCAGCCACCGCGATCGGGACGGCGCCGGCGACGTCGACCTCAATGACCAGGCCGGTGGTCCGTCGCCCTACATCCGCGGACACGACGTCGGCCTCCGGCAGCACCCAGCTCGTCCGCCGCTCGGCGAGCACATTCACGTCGGCCTCCGCCTGCACCCGCGTCGTCTGCCGCTGGGCCAGCACCTCGACGTCGGCCTCGGCAAGAAGCTGGGTCGCGCGTCGGTCGACGGACCCGGACACGATGTCGGCTTCAGGCTCGATCCATGTGACCTGCCGCTCCGTCAGCGGATCAAGGTCAGCCTCGGCCACCACCTGCGTCACGCGCCGTTCGACAACCTCGGACACGGCATCCGCTTCCGCAAAGAGCCACGTCACCAGCCGGTCGGACAGAGGGTCAACGTCGGCCTCGCCGAACAGCCAGGTGAACAGGCGCTCCGTCAGAACGTCAACGTCGGCCTCCGCCTCGACGCGGGTGATCTCTCGGTCGGTCACCTCACAACCACTCCAGCTTGAAGCGCGTCGAGCGCGGCCAGATCCCAGGGGTTCGGGCTATCGCCCGGATCCGTCTCCCAGAGCCCCCAGAAGTTCTTCCACGTCAGGGACGACAGCGACTGGTCAGCGCCGACCCCGTCCGTGCCGTTGGACCTCACCATGATCGCCAGGGCACCTGCGCCTGCATCGGATTTCTGCGCCCGGGCGAACACCTGCAGGGCGTTCACCGTCCCAGCGCTCAGGCCCGTGTCGGTCAGGAGGTACGTGTCCTTCTCGTCGACTACCGTGCCGTACACGTAGTCGACGCCGTCATTCGGAGGCACGTCGTCAACGGCCTGCCAGTTGTTCGCCGGCGGGGAGCTGCCCCCGATCGCCAGCTGCGTGTAGTTGCCTGCCCCACTCGGCGTCAGCCCGATCACACGCCCATCGCCGATCCAGCTGTTGTTCACTGACCCCGCGGTATCGTTGATGGCGACGTCGTCGAACCACGTCGTGTACGTCGCCCCGGAGGATGTCGCCAGAGCGTTGAGGCGGACCTCGTTGAACTGGGCATTCGCCGTCTGCTGAGTGTTGCCAGGGAAGTTGATGTCCTGGACGCCGTCGATCTTCGTCGTGACGACGCCGGTCGAGGCGTGAATCTTGATGCGGAACTCCACCAGGGCCCAGGTATCAACGGGGCATGGGATCGTGCCAGCGATGATCAACGTGCTGCCCCTATAGGCGGCGAGCTGAAGGCTGCTGTTGTAGCGCAGGGCGAACTGCAGAGTCCCGGCGTCGTAGAGCTCCAGGAAGTTGCGGCTGGTCGAGACGGCGCTCCCCCGCCGAATGTACATCCGGCCATATATCTCCGACTTCGCCACGTCCAGGGTGAGCGAAACCCACTCACTGCCATCGACCGACAGAGCGTAGAGGCCGTGCGCCTTCGTCGAGGCGTCAAGCGTGGGCGTGCCGCTCACCCCAGGGAACGGGCTGTACCCGCCCTCGAAGCCCGTGTGAAATAGTCTCGTCATGGCAACCTCCTACTCTCTGCAGCGCACCTGCACGACCAGGTCCGAGCCCTTCGGCGTGGCGCCGACCTGGTCGACCTCCATCGTCACCAGATCGTTCTTGGCGACGGCGGTCACGTCGGGGACGTCGCTCGTGTCGCTGTAGGTCCCTGACGCTATCTGCGGGCGCTTCGCCTGGTCGGTGAAGATCGTCGTGCCGTTCAGGTGAACGTCGACGATCACCGCGGCGCCACTGGGCGCGGTATCCACAGCGGCGTGCACCTCCTCTATCGTCAGGGCCTGCGGCGCATAGAAGCGGATCTTGCAGGCGCCGGTCACCAGTTCACCGGGCACGACGAATGTCGGAGTATGCTTGACGCCCAGCCCCTGGGGGAACGTATGCGCCAGGGTGAAGCTACCGTCCTCGCGCACCTCCAGGTAGATCTTCCCGTTTATCCGCTCGCGGACGACGCGGAAGGCACCCGTCACGACGGTGTAGTCCGCCCAGACCCGGCCGTTGCAGTTCGTCAGGAGCACCGTCCCCGGCGTGACCCACGCGGCGTCCAGGCCATCGGAATACGTGTCCGACCCCGACAGCCGACCGCCCGACGTCAGCGTGCCGGCGTAGATCTTCACGCCGCCCGTCGCCGCCTGCGCCTGGAGGCCCAGCCAGTAGGTGCCCACGTTCAGGAGCCAGGGCATCGGCGGCGCGATGACCCGCGACCCGTAGGACGTCGTCAGCGGGATCTCGACTGAGAAGAGCAGCTTGTACGGCACGCCGTCCTTGTCGTTGTAGACGAAGAAGCGGGCGTTGCCATTCGTCGTCGTCGCCTTCGCGTAGAACCCGACCGACGTCAGCTGGCAGGGCTCACTCAGCGTGTACTTGAACGCCAGCTTCTCGTCGGCGGCGACGGACAGCTCGGTGCTGCCGGTGCTCTTGTTCCCGAGGGTTGGCATCTACGTCACCCTCACCATCACGCCGCCCGACACGAACGAGGACTCGCCGGCGACGTGGTTCGCGTGCACATACTGATCAAGACCCACGCAGTTGGCGAACCTATCGTCTGGCCGCCGCGGAAACTCGTACCCTGAGCGAGCATCCCAGGCTAGGGGTTGGTATGAACCGGTGTACTCGCCGATGAACTCGACATCCTCAAAATCAAGGCGCGCCCCATCTAAGTACGGGTGACCGGGCCAGTTGCCCATAAGCAAGAACGTCGGCCAGTTCTCGAATCGACACCGCCTCATCTTGACCACGGGCGTGCCGTCGCGGTAGTAGAACCAGGGAAGCATCGCCTTCGTGTTTCCGGGTACGTCGGCCTGGAACTGGACATCCTCAAAGTCGATCGTGGCCGCCTCTTGTATATTCAGCGTGTTCCCCACAAAGTAGACACTGTGGCTCACAACGTCGACACGGCGTAGCTCGACGGCTCTCATAGCGAACGTCATTATGCCGATGCACTCGTCCACCGTCTCGAGCAGCACGTCTTCTAACACTAAACGTGTCTGATCCACCGCGAACGCGCTCGATGCCGCACCGATGCCGAGGGCTTGCCCAGAAGGCGCCTCGCACAGCAGTTGCAATCCCTGAAAGGTTAGCGACAGCGAGTACGGTTCCGGGAGATAGCTTTGGACACCGAAACCACTGGCGTAGTCAGCTCGAAAATGTAGCCGCGTCGCCATCAGGACACCACCACCTGGACGTCCTGGGCCGTCATGCCCGCCGGGGTCACCTCCATACCAGCGCCGGTGTTGCCGGAGATAACGTTCGGCCTGTCAGGAAGAACGCCAGCAGCGATGAGGCCACGTGTGAACTCGCACCCATTGATCTCGAGCGTTGGGCCATCCGTCGGATTGTCCGAGAACCAGAACCCTACGTTTTCGAAGTGGCAATTCTTGGCGACGAGAACTGCGGCTGGATCTGTTGGCTCCTCCACGTTCAGATAGCCGTTGACAGGCGAGATTCCGGGATCGAACGCCGCCGCGAATTGGCAGCCGCCCAGCTCGAATCGCGAGAACGCCTGAGCAAGCACCTGGTAGGCCATCCCTATCCCGTCAGCGCAATCAATGTTGCAGTCGACGAGCTGCACCGTCTCCGCCCCAGAACTCTCCAGCGCTATAGCCGCGCTGTCGCCGAGTGATATGTCCACCCTCTCCAAGCGAACTGAGGTCCCAGGGATCACGACATAGTCCATGTCGTCCGGGTAGAAATACAGGCCGATTTCAGCGTACCCGTGGCCGGGCGGCGGATAGCCGGCAGGCATCGCGATGCGCATGTCCAGAACGGTGAGCTTCAAGACGACGTGCGCTCCGTCCGAGCCAAAATAGATCGGCTGGGTCACGGTCAGCGTCGTCGCCATCAGCGCCCAGCCCCCTTGATGATCAGCTCGCCCTCCCAGTCGTCCATCAGAACCCTACGTGACCGGCAGCGGGAACGTCAGGGACGCCAAGCCATAGCGGATCGCCTTCGTGTACACGGACGTCTGCTTAGGCTGATCGTGCCACTCCCACTGCAGGTGCGCTAAATACAGCGTGTCGTGCACCAGGTACTGGGCCCTCAAGATCGGATCGATAGTTGGATCGTTAATAACCGGGTGCGTCGTATCCGCCTTCCCCAACGTCCACGCCTCCTCCGCCACGGGCAAAACCTTCGCGATGTTCGCAGCCATCGGCAGCAGCTCAGACCTCTTGAACCCATCACCCAGCCCGCCATTTCGGTTCAGCTCAAACAGCCCTATGTAGTCAGAGCAGCGTCCGTCCCCGGCGTCTACACCGCCACTGTGCTGGCAAGTACCTCCCGAACCGCAATAGAAGTTCCAATGCGCCGAACCGTCCCCAATATACACCGTCATGTTTTCACTGCTCAGAACCACCTCCGCCAGGGCATCAAACGAGACGGCAGCCCCCTCCAAACTGTATAGCTTGTCCGGGTTCGCATCCGAGAAACTTATCGCCATGCACAGTAGGAGGCTCAGAAGCCCGATGTCGTCTGGCACAGCATCGTGCAGCGCATTCAGCACCGCATTATCAACCACTAGCGCCGCGCCCCCCCCGGCTGGCACGAGCGACGTAGTCACTCCACATAGCTGGGTTGGCGGCACAACCGGCGGCACAACCGGCGGCACAACCGGCGGCACAACCGGCGGCACAACCGGCGGCACAACCGGCGGAGGTGGCGGGTACGACGCCGACGCATGCACGCCCCCCTTGATCGTCAGGTCGCCCTCCCAGTTGTAGAACTCGATGTCCTCATCCACATAGTGGTCGCCCTCAGTCAGGCAGACCACCACCTTCGAGCCGTGCGCCTTCGTCGCTAGCACGTCCATCAGCGCAAGCTTGAGCGTCTTCCACGTCTGGCCCGGGATCCCGATACCATCCACGATGTAGTCGCATACGTCGCAGCACGGAGCCGGGTCCAGGCTGCCGGCGATCGGAGCAAGATAGTCGGACGGCACGCAGGCGTCCAGCGTCCCCGCCTGGCTCACCATCTGGTCAGCCAGCGCGCGCATCGCGTCCAGGTCGGACCGATACCGCCCAAGGAAGTTCAGCGCGGAGTTCACGACAGCGAGTTGCGCTGCCCGATCGGACGCGCTCAGGTCGGCACTCTGGATGCTCGTCTGCAGCGCATGGAAGATCATCTCAAGGGACGCGACTCCGGGCAGGGGCTCGTCGGCAGCCGCCTTCAGGGCTGTCACCTGCGCGGTCACGCAGGCGACGGAGTTCGCATAGCCATCCGACACCGGGGTGAGCGCCGCGAGCGCGGCCAGCGCAGCGGTCGGGTCATTCACGTCGATCGCATCGGTCAGTGGCGGCAGCAGCGTCGCCAGGTCGGCAATCCCCCCTTGCGCCGCCTGGACGCACTCCCACATCGCGTTGAGAACCGTCCCGAACGTGTCCGGGTCCGCCACCGCATAGGCCGGGCCCGCCTCAGACGGAAGACTCAGCATGGCGGGCGGCTCACCGAACCCGTCCATCGAGTGACCCAGGTCGTAGAACGCGGTGTTCCACAGCTCATACGCCTGCGTGACGAGCGCCGCGAGCGAATCGAGGACATCCCCACTGTTGTCGATGCAGTCCTGCAGATTGTCCGGCGGCGTCACAGGCGGCTCAATCGGCGGCTCCACTGGCTCCGTCGTGTCCTCCTTGATCTTCACGACGCTGTCGGTGAACTCGCCAACCAGGTTCCCTAGCACGTAGCGCGACCGCCAGGGCTCCAGCACGTCGTACTCGCGCTCCACCACGCGCACGGAGACCGAGATTCCAAGCTCATCATCGATCACCTGCACGGTGTCGCCCACACCGAACGTCTCCGTCGCGTGCGCCGGCAGGATCGAGAGGTCGGCGGCTGCCGCCTCGTAGGAACACTTCGGCGTGCACCTCTTGGCGAGCTCCTTCATCGCCCACGTCCGCAGCGCATTCACGTCGGCGATGTCGCCGTTCTCGATGACGGCGATGCGGCTCTCTTGCAGATAGCTGTGGTCACTCACCGTCACGCTGATCGGCCCGGCCCCGGCGCCGGCGTCGTGCCCGTAGGCGGTGATCGTCGTCACCACATCCCGCGTGTCGATGTGCCGCGTCATTGACTTCAGGTTCGTCTGCCAGTGGATCTGCACCGGCCGGACGGAGCCCCACTCCTCGACCAGGTACACTTGCCGCGCGAGCACGTCGAAATGCAGCTCGCCGCCCCACGTCTGCTGCACCTGTCGAACGCCCGCCAGCGCGTTCGCCTTGTTCAGGCTGATCGAGTTGATCGCCTGCGTCTCGACAGTCGCCAATCCCCAGCCCGTCCCGGACAGGATCTGACTCAGCGCCTGGTACGCTGTGACATTCGTCAGCTCGAGCTTGTACACCACCTTCACTGTCGCCAGCTCGTACCACGCGGCCTCGCCCAGCACAGTCGCCACCAACAGCCCGGCTTCGTCGCGAGCATCGTCGATGTTCCGGACGCGATACGTGCACGCCTCGCCCAGCGCCGGGAACTTCACCCAACACTCGTTCTGGATCGCCGAGCGCAACGGGTCGGTCGCCGGCAGCTTGAACGTGACGGTTGACTCCTCGTCGTTCAGGCGCTCGGCGATCTTCACCGCGTACGCGTTCTGCAGGATACAGACACGCTGGCTAGCGGTGCTCCATATCTCCGGGAACCGGCCGGGCAGGACTAACGGAACCGCCAGAAACAT
>Ga0315294_10004790_pt1 | contig 14819 bp, 13 predicted proteins | sample YL17G13_40_MG_FD_203626 | JGI IMG/M metagenome (GOLD analysis project Ga0315294, IMG submission 203626) | Sediment microbial communities from Yellowstone Lake, YNP, Wyoming, USA - YL17G13_40 | ecosystem: Environmental > Aquatic > Freshwater > Lake > Sediment | place: USA: Wyoming | collected... | reverse complement strand
TTGGGGGGGCGTCTCGCCTGCCAATCAATCCCTGGCCCGCGGGTTTGGGGAGCACGGAGTTGGCCTCGCGAACGTGGCGTCTGAAAGCGGCAGGCGAGACGCCCGCCCTACTTTATCGGCCGCACACATTGGCAGAACCGTCACGAGGCGTCCGTAGCGGAATCAAGATGCGCCCGCCGTGTCCGCACGGCGCGTTTATTCTTTACATTTCCAGCAGATACGATCAAGATGGCCGTTGAGTAGCTTGTGCCTTATGGCACGGGCGCGGGGGAGGAGGGGCGTTCGAAGATGCGCGTGGCCGCACAGTCCCAGAACTCCCTGGCTGTGGAGACACGTTCCCATTCGCTGCTGTGGATGGCGCTGCCCGTCGCTGTGGTGCACGGCGCATGGATGTTCGGGGCTGTGATGCAGTGGTTTGGCGCCCATCCCATCCTGGGTTCGTCGGTCATCGCCGTTTTCGCCATAGCCTACGGCATGCTCATCCGCCTCTGTTTCGGCGCCCTTTCCGACCGGATAACGGTGACCTTCAGCAGCGCGAAGTTCCAAGTGTCCATCGAGCGCCTTTGGTTTGGGAAGATCAGGACCGAGAACCTGATCTCCTTTGAGGAGATCGAGAAATTCGAGATTTCCCCGCCGGAAAACCGGGGCTTGTGCCGCGCTCGTCTTGCCGATGGCCGAGTCCGGGTGTTGTTCCGGATTGGGAAGGCTGATGACTTCTCCACGATCCGGCGGCTGGAGGAGATCACGAGGAAGAAGACCGACCTCGTTATGTAGGCCTCCCGATGGGTTAATCCGGGGCGTGAAAGGGGGATATTATGAGAGTCATGTTGAAGGGGAAAATCCACCGCGCCACTGTGACCGACGCCAACCTGAACTACGAGGGCAGCATCACCATAGACCCGGACTTGCTGGATGCCGCGGGTATGCTTCCGTACGAGCAGGTGCACGTGTTCAACATCAACAATGGGGAGCGGCTTGTCTCCTATATCATTGAGGGCCAGCGAGGCAAGGGGGAGATCGTGCTCAACGGCGCCGCCGCGCGCAAGGTAGCCGTCGGTGACAAGGTCATCATCGTTACCTATGTGACGGTGGACGAGGCCGCGGCGCGCAGCCACAAGCCCAGCATCGTCCTGATGGATGAAAGGAACCGCCCCAAGCGGTAGAATCGAGACGCGTGTATGGCGCGGAAAGAGCGCAGAGAATACCGCTACCTGTTCGGTCCGGTCCCTTCGCGGCGCTTCGGACGATCACTCGGCGTTGACGTAGTTCCTCTCAAGACATGCAGCTTCAACTGCGTGTATTGCCAGCTCGGGTTCACCACGCGCCTGGACGCCACGCGCCACGAGTGGGCGCCCACCGCCGAAGTCCTCGAGGAAATCAAGCACTGGTTTGAGCACGACGGTCAGGCCGACGTGATCGCCCTGGGCGGTTCGGGAGAGCCCACGCTTCACATCGGCCTGGGCGAGGTTCTGAAGGGCATTCGCGCCATGCTTGCCGCGAGGCCCAACACCGAGGGACAGCCGCCGATACTTACCTGCATTCTCACCAACGGTTCGCTGCTGCATCTTCCCGAGGTGCGCGCGGCGGCCTCTCTTGCCGATATTGTCAAGGTCACTCTCAGCGCTCCGGACGAGGCGACCTGGCTTCGCCTGCACCGCCCGGCTGCCGGGTTGCGTTTCCAGGACATGATAGACGGACTTCGCGCCTTCCGAAACGAATACTCCGGGAAAATCTGGATAGAGGTGATGCTCGTTAAGGGATTCAACGACACCGAAGCCCGGGTGGTTCAGATCGCCGAACTGGTCCGCACCATCCGTCCCGACCGCATCCAGTTGAACACAGTCGTGCGCCCTCCCGCGGATCCGGGAGTCCGTGCCGTGGCAAAACCAGGCATCGAGATTCTGGCACGGCTATTTACGCCTCCGGCCGAGGTGGTCGGCGAATACCAGAGTTCCTCCCCGAAGGAGTCCACGACCACGCCGCAAGACGTCCTGGCGCTGATTGCGCGGCATCCTTCGACCTCTGAAGAGGTTGCCCGGCTCTTTGACCTGCCGGCCGGCGAGGTGGAAAGGCGCCTGACGGACCTTTGCCTGAGGGGGCATGCCCGCGCACAGGAACAGGACGGAACCACCTACTATGCCGCCGTGAGGCGCTAGAAAGGATGAAGCAGGAAGGATGAAATCGGAAGGATGAATCCTCGCATGGGAATGGATGTCTTCCGGGAAGAGTCACTCCGAATGACGGGAGACCTTGCTTCATTCATCCTTCATCCTTCCTACTTCATCCTTTAGCCTGAGGGGCCCGCATGCTGGATTTTTCGGTGGTCATCAACACGCGAGACCATCCCGCCGAACTGCGGCGATGTCTGGCGGCGCTCAAGAACCAAGCCTATGGCCCCGCCCGCTGGGAAATCGTGGTGGTGGACGACGGGTCATGCAACAGCGCCGCCGAGCAAGAGGTGAACGCTTATGGAGGCCCGGCGGAATGCCGCCTCGTGCGGCTGGGGGCGCGCGGACGCTCCGGCGCGCGCAATGCGGGTATCCGCGCGGCGCGTGGCTTCCGCGTTCTGTTCCTAGGCGACGATGTCGTCGCGGAGGCGGACCTGCTGGCCGCGCATCATGAGGCGCACGGCAGACGGGGGCGCGTGGCGGTCGTGGGTCATCGAACTGAGAGATCGCGCGTGTCTTCCCGAACGTTTCTTTCCTGGTGGGATAATCTGCGTTTCCAGGATATCCGTGACCCCGAGAATGCCACCTTTGCCTTCTTCTACACGTGTAATTGTTCCGTCCAGCGCCAGGCGCTTCTGGATGTGAACGGACTGGACGAGAACTTCACCTGCTACGGCTGGGAGGACCTGGACCTGGGGCTTCGCCTGGAGAAGCGGGGCTTGCGCGTTGTGTATGAGCCGCGCGCCCGCGTTTCACACCACCACCCCGACGTGAAGCTCGAAGGTCTCTGCCGCCGAGAATACGAAATGGCCTTCACTGCGGTTTACTTCTTCAACAAGTGGCCGGAGGAACCGCTCGTGCAGGCGATTCCGTTTGGGCGGGAGGCCGCCACGCTAGGGCCGCCGGGGCCGGCCTGGCGCAAGGAAATGGGCCGGAAACTCGTGCGTCTGGCCGAGGCACTTTGTCCGCTGCCCGCGCTGCTCGAACCGCTCTACCGCCGCCTCGTGTGGGCCCATCGCGCCCAGGGATTGCAGGACGGCTGGGGGCATTATTTTCCCCTGCTGGAGCGGCTGGAAAAAGGCGACATTCGCGAGGACGAGCAAGGCCGGTGTTTTCAGAGATGATTGAAGAACGGACTATTGGCGGATCACGGGTCCCTTGAGTCCTTTTCGTCCTCTTGGTCCCTTCAGTCCTTTTGGTCCCTTCAGTCCTTTTGGTCTTTGGGGCCCTTACTTCGCAAGCAGGCGCCGAGATGCAAGAACCCACACAAAGTTTCGACATCATCTGCCTCTCCCACCTCAAATGGGAAGAAACGCTGTTTCAGCGCCCGCAGCAGATCATGAAGCAGATGGCCCGGCGCCACCGCGTTCTGTATCTGGGCCATATCGCTACGCGGGAGTACTTCCGAGCTCGATGGGCCGGAGAGCGCGAACTCCTGGCTGGAGATCTGAACGGAAACCTTTTCTATCAGAACCTTCCCTACTTCCCCTTGACCAAGCATTTTTCCGGCCTTCGCCTCTGGCGATACCGCTGCACCGCTATCCGGGCGCGAACGCTCGCGAAGCGGTATGGCTTCCGCGATCCATTGCTTTGGGTTTACCACCCCGGCTACACCCCGTTTCTGAACAAGTTACGTTTTCGCGCATTGGTGTATGACTGCATGGATCAATTCACGGCCTTTGCGAGCGCGCGCTCCAGCGATGAGTCGCTGGAAACCGCCTTGCTCACGCGGGCGAACCTGGTCTTCACAGGCGGCAAAACCCTGCAAAGGGCAAAGGCTGGGGTCAACCCCGGAACACACTGCTTTCCGAGCGGGGTCGAGGTGGAGCATTTCGCGCAGGCGGCGCTGGAGTCCACTCCCGTCGCACCGGACATCGCGCCCATCCGCCGCCCCATCCTGGGTTATTTCGGCGCGGTGGATGAGCGAATTGACTTCGGCTTGATCCGATATCTCTGCGAGCGGCGGCCCGATTGGTCCATTGTCTTTATCGGCCCTCTGATCCGGTTCGAGAAATGCCCCGTCGAGTCTCCCAACTTTCACTACCTGGGGAAAAAGGAATATCGCGATCTCCCGCGTTACCTGAAGGCGTTTGACGTGTGCCTGATGCCTTTTGTGGACTCCGAACTGACCCGCCACATCAGCCCCACCAAGACTCCGGAGTATTTGGCGGGAGGCAAGCCGGTGGTTTCTTCGCCCGTGCCGGACATTGTGGAAGACTACTCAGACGTGGTGAGGATCGCGGCAACCCCTGAGGTGTTTCTGGAGCAAGTGGAAAATGCCTTGCGGGATCGGGCGGGCGCTTCATCCGCGCGCCCGGGCGCCAAGACGCGTGTTCGTTCCTGGGAACAGATTGCCCGCGAGATGGAACAACTGATCCAGGATTGCGCCTCCAAGGCGGGGGAATAAGCATTTGACATTGCCGGATCATGGGTTAGAATCTTAGGGGATTGCTTTAAGCGGCGTTCTGGTTGCGAATCGCCCGGTCCAGAAGACGCGAGATCCGTCATTTCCTCCGCGATGGAGAGACCCGAAGAAACGACCCGTTCATGAGCGATACCACCAGCACCGCCGCCGGTCCCGCTGCTCCCGGCAAGGCTCCCAAAGTCCTTGCCATCATCGTCAGCTGGAACAAAAAGCAGTATCTGCAAAGACTCCTGGGCGACCTGGGCAAACTGGACCGTCCGCCCGATGAGATTCTGGCTGTGGATAATGCCTCCACGGACGGCACGGTGGAACTTGTCCGGCGGGAGTTTCCTCATGTTCACCTGATATGCAACCAGAAAAACCTGGGAGGCACCGGCGGTTTCAACACGGGAATGCGGTGGGCGCTGGAACGCGGGGGATACGACTATCTGTGGTTGATGGACAACGACATCGTCATACATCCCGGCGTTCTCACGGAATTGCTGAAGGTGGCGGAATCGGATCCCCGGACGGCGCTGGTGGGTTCGCGCATCGGAGAGCTCGAGGTTCCGGGACGAACGCAGGAGATTGCGGCGCGCCTTATCTGGGGAACCGGCACGATTGTCAAACTCGGCGCGGATGAGATATGGGGAATGCCCGGAGAGCATGTTCCGCGAATTTATGACGGTCACTACGCCGCCGCATGTTCTCTCCTGGCGCGCGTCGCCGCAATCGAGGAAGTCGGCATCTGGGACGAGAAGTACTTCGTCTTCTTCGATGATATTGACTGGGGCGTGCGCTTTCGCCGGGCGGGATGGCGGGTGCGAGGCGCCAGCGCTTCCTTCATTGAGCACGAGAGTTTCTGGGAGCGCCGGATTTTCCAGCCGTTCCAGGGACTGTATCTGAATACCCGAAATGGCCTCTATTTCTTCCATCGTTTTTGCCCGCGGAGAACTTTGCCGCGTCTTCTATTTCACATCTTCCGCACCACCCTTCTCCATATCACGCAGCACTTCGGAGACGGGCGGAAAAACCTGGCTCGAACTTACGCGCTGAGCCTGTGGGATTTTCTGCGGGGGAGGATGGGCCCTCCCGCGCACGATTTCGGCACGGATACAATGCCCCAGACCCTCACCGCGAGCGGCAAGCCCTATCAGCCGGAAATCCCCGTCCGCAAGGGAAAGATTCTGTTCTGGACCGTTTCGGCTTCCCCGGATACCGTCCGAACCATAGAGGCGTTTCGCCAAAGATTCCCGCGGCATCGGGTGGACGTATTCCTTCCCACCAAGGTGCCTGAAGCAAACGCCGCGAATCTCGGTCCTTATCTGCAACGTTCCACCCTGACCATGAAGGATCGCCTAGCAACCGGGCGGTGGGTCCTGAAAAACTATGATGCGGTCACCCGGGATTACCGGCAGAACCGCCTGCCTTTCGATCTCCTTTTCCCCATCAGCATTTGGTATTCCTCCAAGGGGGAAATCACCTTTATGAGGAACCGGTGGTATCATCTGGCGGTCATGGTGCTGCTTCGTCCGCTGGTGTATCTGGGCGCGGCCGCGCTGACGCTGGCGGCCTTCCTCAAGCCGCGTGGGCGCGTGGATTACTTCACTTGGTCGAGGCGCGTTTCGACGCCCGCCACCCCTGCGGAGGTGATTGCCCCCTCTCGTCCTGAGTCTGGAGTCTGGAGCCTGGAGTCCGGCCATAAAACAACCGAATCCATCGGTCTTCCAGACTCCAGACTCCAGACTGGGCTTCCCACCGTCTCCGTGGTAATTCCGGCCTACAATGCCAAAGAAGTCCTCGGCGAGTGCCTGGAGGCGATTCGGCGCCTTCAATATCCCCGGGAGAAGATGGAGGTTTTGGTTATAGACAACAACTCGACCGACTCGACTTCGGCGGAGGCCCGCGCAAAGGGCTTCGAGCCGCTATTGTGCAGCCGGCCCGGTGCATCGGCCGCCCGCAATACAGGCATCGAGAAAGCCAAAGGGGAAATCGTGGCCTTCACGGACAGCGACGTGATCGTCGAACCGGATTGGCTGCTCCGGATTGTCGAACCGTTTCGCGATCCACGGGTGGGCGGCGTGGGCGGCGCGATTGAGGCGTACCGCGCCGTCACCGGATCGGAGTTCCATGCCGTGGCCTCTGGAATGCTTGATCAAGAGCGCCAACTGGCGGGGCGTCCTCCCTACATGCTCCCGTTTGCCGCGACGGCGAACGCGGCCTACCGCGCCTCGGCTCTTCAGGAAGTGAAAGGCTTCGACGAAAACCTGGGGGTCGGCGAAGACGCCGATCTTGCGTGGCGGGTCCAATGGGCCGGATACAAGATGGTGTATGCTCCGGCGGCAAAGGTGCGCCACAAGTTCCGCTCGACCCGCAAAGCGTATCTCCGCCAGACCTACGAATACGGCAAGGCCACCGTGGATCTTTTCAAGAAGCACCACCGGCGGCTCGGGTTGCGCGTCTGGATCGAATGGCCGCACTTGCGCGCGACCGTCCGGGCATTGGCGCGGGCGCCCATCATGCCGTTTATCGGCCGCACGCCGTGGGCCCGCGTGGGGCCGCTCTACGATCTGGCGGGTTGTCTCGCTTGGCTGGCAGGGCGAATTGTCCGCTCCATTCAACGGGGCGTGCTGGTCATCTGAGTGCCGTTACCCTATCACGTTGTCCCGCGGATTGCCTCCAGCCAGTCCGTAAGGAAGATCGCATACGCGGCAGTAGGAAGTGTGAGAGCCTGTCAGCATCCCTGCCCTGAGCCGCCGGAACGCCCATCCGTTCCATATTTGCCGGATCGTTTTCTTGCGGGCGTCTCCTAGTTGGATATACCAAGCCGCGCAGCAAACGCTTGCCTTCCCGTCCGCGGCAATGTAAATGGAATCGAAAGGCCTGTGACAGTAACGGTTTTCGAAGCGCGGGAACCCCTGCGCGGTGGCGGGAGCCGGTTTGAAGAGCCGCAGAAAGCCAGCGGGCCGGTTTATCCTTATCGTCTTCTCGCCGCGTTCTGCGACGCGCGTGGGATCTCCTCCGCGAGGATGGCCGGGGCTGACCTCAGGAGCGATCAACAGCATGCCCTTCTCCGAGGCGGCGGTCCGCGCTTGGTTCAGCCGTTCGATCAGTTCGTCCCGGTAATTCAGAGGGTTTTGTTCTTTCCAGAAATCGTCCGGGCAGCCCCAGTTGTTCATCATGGTGAACCGCAGGGAACTCACGCCGAAATCCTTAGCCCAATCCACGATCGCAGGCATTTGGCGCATGTTGTTGCGCATCACCAGGAAGTTGATGTGCCGCTTGAAAGGGAACGTCGCTGGATCCGATGAGGACAACTCGAGGTCTCGCGCAAAGCGCAACGCCGCAACGATCTTATCCAAATCCGCTTGGGGGCGGTTGAACCGGTGGGTTTCCTGGTCCGTGCCGTCAATGGAAAAGATCACCTCGGCGCGTCTTTGCGACAAACGCCGGACCCAGTTCTCCGTCATCAGGACCCCGTTCGTGGTGAACCAGAGGGGAATATGAGGCCATTCCATAAGACGCTGAAAAACGTCTTCGATCCGCCTGTGATGGAGGAACTCCCCAAACCCCGTCAGGTTGAGGCACTGTGCCTGCGGCGCAACCTCCTGAACGATTCGCTCGAACAAGTCCAGGTCCATGTCTGTGCTGGAGTCGTGATGCCCGTACAACTTGTAGCACGAACGGCACCGCAGATTGCAGCGATTCGTGATCTCGATCCAGATGTTGCTGGGCATGGACTTACCCGGGCGTATCCCTTTCCACAGTTTGCGCGGGTGTTGAATGGCTCGCCAGAGGAAGTGAGGGTAGTTTTCGGAAATCGGTATCTGAAATCTCATGGTTCAAACAGGCTGAAGACGATCATCCCGGCCAGACCCCTTGACGACAATCATAGAGATCACACAGACGGCGGTCAAGACCGATCCTTCCCTGCACAACGGGATTCCCCGCCCATTCGTGTTGCACCCGTTTCTTGCTCTTGATATCGTTGCCCCATTTCCCTATACTGTCGTTCCCTATGGGTATGCAGCCCCCGAACTCCATTGCCCATGTCACCGCCGCCGTCGTCAACTACAACGGCGAACACCTGCTCGACGCCTGCCTGCGGTCGCTCGTGGCGCAGGAGGGCGCGCGGCTCGAAATCCTCTTCATAGACAACGCTTCCAGCGACAACTCCATCCATTTCGTCCGGAGTCGCTATCCCCAGGCGCGCATCGTGGCCAACGCCGGGAACCTGGGTTACAACGCCGCGCTCAACCAGGCCGTGGACCTGATGCAGGGCGACTATCTGCTCGCCCTCAACACCGACATCCACCTCGAACCGGACTACTGCGCGCGGCTGGCCGATTGCATCACGCGCCGCCGCGCCCGCAAGTGCGGATACGCCCAGGGCAAAATCAAGTTCATGAAGGAAGACGGAGAGCGCACCAACCGCTTCTACTCCACCGGCCACCTCTTTTGCCTCAACCGGATCGTCTATAACCGCGGCTCCGGGCAGGAAGACGCGGGCCAGTACGACCGTGAGGAGCGTATCCCCGGCGCGAACGCCGCCTGCCTGCTCCTGTCGCGCAAGATGCTCGAGGACATGCGGACCGAGCTCGGCGTTTTCGATCCGCTGTTCTTCATGTACGGCGGCGACGTGGATTTCGACTGGCTCGCCGCCTGCCGCGGATGGACCGCCTGGTACTGTCCCGAGGCGCTGGCGTATCACGTCGGCGAGGCCTCGAGCGGCATCTCTAAGAAGGGATACGACGCTCCGTTCATCAACTGCAGGTTCCTCATGATGATCAAGAACGACCGCCTCCCGGACGTTCTGATAGACCTGCCCCGGCTCGTCAAGCGCAACGTGCAGGACGTCTGGAACATGACGCTGCGCAACCCGTCGCTCCTGTGGCGCCTGCCGATCCATCTGATCCGCAACGTCGCGCCCGCCCTCCGCAGCCGCCGCGCCACGCGGCACCTGCGCCAATCCACCGCGCTGCGCCCCCGCGAGTGGATGAAATGGTCGCTGAGGCTGCTCGAGAAATCAGCCGAAACGGCTGGTGGAGGACCGGCAAGATCCGGCAAGTAACGGAATGGAAGAAGTAACATGAGCCGTCTTCTACCGCAAAACAGTTCTTCCGATCCTCATTCCCTGGGCGAAACGGCATCCTCGAATCCCACCCATATATGGATAGAACCCACGAACCGGTGCAACACGCGTTGCACCCACTGCGGGCACTACTACTCGCATTTCGGGCAGGACATGCCGCGGGAGATGTTTCGCAAGATACAGGATGCCCTTTTCGACGATGTGAAAGCGGTGGAACTGATCGGGTATGGAGAGCCCCTTCTCGCGGCGGATTTCAACGATATGTTCGATGTCTGCATATCACGCGGGATTCACGTGCTTTTTACCACCAATGGCATTCTGTTGCGAAATGACGATCTCGTGTCGAAACTAGTCCAGAGTGACGTTGAGATCACGTTGTCCATTGATGGAGCCAGGGCAGAGACCCATGAGTTCGTCCGCCCCTATATCAAGTGGGAGAAGATGCTCGAAACCCTCGAGTGCATCAAGCGCAACGCGGACGCCGCGGGACGGGAGAAACGCTTCTCGCTTCGTTTCAACTTCGTACCCATGCGTCAGAACATCGGCGACTTGCCCGATCTGGTCCGGCTCGCCGCGCAATACGGCGCAAAGACGATCTACCTCCTGCCTCTCGCGGGCGAAGAGCGCCTGGAGAAGGTCAAAGGGCAATCTCTGCGCAACGAACCGGAGATTGCCTTCCGCCCGATCAATCAAGCCCTCAGACTGTCTGTTGCCCTCGGAGTGGATCTCCCTGTTCCCCGGTTCCTGCAAGAGTTGGAGGCGGGTGGATCTGACGCCAAACAAGCGGGCAAGAGCGTTCTGAAACGCTTATCGCGCAAGATGCACCTAGCGGCAGGATACTTGCAGAGACGGGGTTTCGGGAGATTCCTTCAGAGACTATGGCGCGGATCCGGGCCAAGCGCAAAGGCCGGTCTCTCCTGTTGCACATTCCCTTGGCAAGACACATACTTCACCTCCGACGGCACGGTCTTTCCCTGCTGCATTATGGGAGAGAAGCTGGGCGACATCCGCAAACAAGAGTGGCGTGAGATCTGGAACGGCCCTCTCTATCGAAACCTGCGGCGAACCATACATAGCTGGAACCCCAGCGCGGTATGCCGCTACTGCGGCTTGCCGAGCGGGATAACCGGCAGCGACGAAAAACGTTACGCCGCTTTTTTCTCCCAGTTCCGATTTGAACCGGTACCGCTCGATTCCTCCTCGGTTGAGTTCGGCGGAGGTTTTTGCGGTCTCGAGCGGCTCGAAAACGGAAAGCCGTCTCACCGCTGGATGGGGCAAACAGGGCTTCTTTCCCTGCCCATGCCGAAAAAGGCCCGTTTCCTTCGCTTCGATATCATCCCCCGCTCCCCTATTCTTCCCGACACCAACCCCGGCCGCTGCCGGATCAACGGCGGGCCATGGGAGCCTTTCGATAACACGTGTCCCGACATCACCTTCCCGCTCGATCACGTTCGGGAAGACCGCCTCCGGGTCGAGATCGAGATGGAAAACGCGCCGCAGGCGCCCGGAGACCCGCGCCATCTCGGGCTCGCGATTTCGGGTATCCACTTTCTCTTCCCGCGCTTCGGATAACGCCGGAACAGCAGACGGGATTCACTGGCAGAACCCGGAATCCCAAAGACGACCAGAGCCAAGCCATGATTGCAGACACGCCACAGACCCTGTTAGATGCCGCGGACCGGCATGTTCGCGAGGGCCGCCTCGAACAGGCCGCCTTGCTATATCGTCAGGCCGCGGAGCGCGACCCAAACGATGAAGACGCGCGCGCGGGGTTGGAGTACGTTGAGTATCGCAGGCGCCGGGGTGGAACCACAAGCAGTGTCCTGGGTTCAGGCGAATCGCAGGATTTGACCCCGCTCCAGAAGAGCAACCAGGATCTGAATCGCCGCGAGTTTCAGAAGCGGCCCCTCCGCCTTGAGTCCGCCCCGACCCAGCTCACCATAGAATCCACAACCAAGTGCAATTACCACTGCCGCACTTGCATGAAGGGATACGGGGCCTACTATGCGGAGGATCTGCGCGAGGACGTGCTGGCGCGGATCGGAGCGGAGATCCTGCCCACCGTGACCCACACGGGCATCACGGGATTCGGCGAGCCGACGCTGTCGCGCCGCTTTGATGAGTTGCTCACGATGGTCGTCCGCAATCACTCCAGCGTCCATCTTGTCACCAATGGCTCGCTGCTGAATTATTCCAGGCTCGAACGGCTCGTGTCCCGGCCCGTGTCCGTGGCAATTTCGGTGGACGGAGCCGGCAAAGACACCTTCGAATGGATTCGACAGGGGGGGCGTTTCGAGCAGATCCTGAAGAGGCTTGCCATGATCAAGAGGCTTCGGGCCATATACGGCGGGCGCGCGAGCTTCATGCTGAATTTCGTCGGCCTGCGCGCCAACATCCACGAACTGGCCGGAGTTGTCCGTCTCGCGGCCCGCTATGGCATTGAGGCCGTGCACGTTGAGGATTATGAATTCCACGGGCATAGTTTCGACGAGCAGTCCCTTCGCAACGAACCGAACCGCGCGAACCGGTGCATGGAAGAAGCTCGCACGGTCGCGGCACAGCTCGGAGTCACCCTCGAACTCCCTCCGCCTTACTCCGCGCAGGCCGCTCCCCCGCCGCGCGCTTCTTTCCGGCAAAAACTGAGGCGCATCCGGGGGATCTTCTCCGAGCCTGGACGTTTTCCCCGCCGCTGCCACAGCCCCTGGTCGGAACCCTACGTCTGCGCCAACGGCGTGGTGACGCCTTGCTGCATCAGCGATCAGTACCTGGGGGATCTCAAGAAGACCTCTTTCGGGAGGATATGGAATGGTTGGCGCTATCGCCTGCTGCGCTGGAGAGTACGGGGCCCATTGCCGCCGCTCAAGTGCCGAGGCTGCGTCGCGTGGTGGGGGATCAACGGAGGCAACGCCGGCAACGCCATCGCCAGGGAAGGTCTGGTGGTGAAAACCCTGTACTTTCTCGAATACAGAATCCGGGCCTTCACCGACCGGATCCGTGCCTGCCTGCGAAGGCTCGGAGTGGCAAGGACCTCCTCCCCCGCGCCGAACTACCAACGTGGGAGGCCTTGCTGAAGCAAGACGGTTTCATCGAGGGGCAGACAGTTGGCTACCTGTCCGCGCTTTGACAGGCGAAGGCCTTCCCTGAAAATGGGGTTAACGTTCCGTTATAGCATTTTATGAAATCACGTATCCCTTTTTCTCTTGGGTAACTTCTTTGTGGAGGGGTTTCCCACGGATATAGCGTTAAAAGGCTATGGGATTGCGCACGAAGCCTCACCTCGTTCGTAGTGAGCCCCGTAAGGGGCGTTTGTGGATTGCGGAATGGATAAGAATCGGAGAAAACGCCCCTTACGAGGCTCACTACGAACTCTTTCCGGAAGGGCGTCAAGCGGATACGAATCAACTCAAAGCGCTCTAGGAGCCCTCACGCAGTTCCACGTTGTAGTAGGCCGCTTCGGACTTCTTGGCGGAGGACTCCTGATAAACCCCGAAGGAATGGGCCGGCAGGATCACCCGTCTCCATTCCGTCGGGCCGTCCGAAAGGCAGCGATCCGCGCTGTAAAACCGGGTTCTTCCTTCCACGGCAACGGGCGAGGAGGAAACGTTCCGCAGCTTCAGGTTCACTTGCAGCGTCCCATCGGAGTTTCGCTTCACATACGGGTACTCATAGGAGACCCTTCTGGCCATGCGGGAGTCCAACATGCGGACGGTGTTCATGAGGTCCTGCGGTTGAGGGGTTGTCGCGGCATCGGGGAACTGGGCCGTGGTCTTGCCGGAGCCTTTGCCGGCGCAGGCCGAGAGCGTCAAGACACACGCCGTCAGCAAAAGAACGATTGCCGGCGTGAGGAATCTTTTCATCTTCTTCATCTCCTTGTGAGTGTTCAGGAATCGTAGGCTTTTCGCACGGCCTCGAGCGCCGGGCCTCCGAGTTCCCGGAACAACGCAAGCAACTGCCCGCACGAAAGCGCCTCGGCCCGCACCCCGGCCCTCAGCCCCAGGCGCGCAATCGCTTCTTCCACTTTCCCGCGCTCCAGCATCCCGCCGCTGGCCGCCGCCAGGGAGTTCGCCACGAACTTGCGGCGCTGTGCGAAAGCCGCGTCCACGAAGTTGAAAAAGGCCTGCCGCTCCTCCGCGTTGGGGATCAGGTCCCCCTCCGCGCGCGGCGTCAGGCGCACCAGGACGGAGTGGACCTTGGGCGGGGGCTGGAACGAGCCGGGCGAGACCGAGAGGACCGTCTCAATATCGAAGCGCGTCCGAACCTTGGCCGCCAGAATCCCGTACCGCTTCGATCCCGGCGGCGCGGCCAGCCGCTCCCCCACTTCCCGCTGCAACAGAAGGCATACACACGAGAAGGGAACGGGAGAAGCCATCAGCTTGAAGAGGATGGGGGACGTGAGATGGTAGGGAACGTTTCCGATGACGCGGACGTCGGGGCTGTGGCGCTGCTCCATGAGCAGACTCTTCAGGCCCATCTCCAGGAAGTCCGCGTAAAGGATCGAGACGTTCTTCAGCCCCGCGAGTTCCCGCTCATGGAGAGGGCGGAAACGCTCGTCCAGTTCCACCGCGACAACGGCGCCGGCCCCGCGGGCGAGGATCTGCGTGAGATTGCCCAGGCCGCATCCGATCTCGAGGACGAGGGAACCGCCGGTGGCGCCCAGGGCGGCGGCGATTTTCTGCAGGACCGGCTGGTTGACGAGGAAGTTCTGGCCCAGGCTCTTCTTCAGGCGCAAGCCGGCTTCGGCCAGACGGCGCGAGATCCGGGTCATCGAAGGCGTTGAGGGGCGATCAGCGGACATCGGCGGCCTTCCGTTCTGCCACTCTCTCCGGACGCCATCTTTGCTTTTCAGGTGAAGGATTTCAAGGAAGAACTCGCGGCCCTATCCGGCTCACGGGCTTCTATCCGGCAAATTCAGAGGGGCGGCATCCTCCGCCGGAGCTTTGAGCGGAATGTGGTTCGTGCCGGCGTCCATCAGGTAGTAGTGACGTTCGGGATGGCGGGCCATGTATTCGCCGCGGATTCTCTCGCCGCAGTCCAGAAAGAATTCCGCGCCGCCGCGCGTAATCAAACTGCTGACGAGAAGCCAGGTGCCCCGGTCTCCCGTAGGGTCCACGCAGAAAACGGTAGCCAGAGGGTCATTCCGATACGATTTCACAAC
>Ga0315294_10004789_pt1 | contig 14821 bp, 11 predicted proteins | sample YL17G13_40_MG_FD_203626 | JGI IMG/M metagenome (GOLD analysis project Ga0315294, IMG submission 203626) | Sediment microbial communities from Yellowstone Lake, YNP, Wyoming, USA - YL17G13_40 | ecosystem: Environmental > Aquatic > Freshwater > Lake > Sediment | place: USA: Wyoming | collected... | reverse complement strand
TCCCGCAAGTGGTTCGAGGTTATCAACCATGTTCAGCTGCTGTGGGAGCTGGTGGCCTCGCTGGACATGATAGCCAATCTGAAATGGTGGAACAGCCTTTCCCCGGATCTGCAGAAGATCATCGAGGAATCCCTCCGATCGTCGGCCATCTGGAGCTGGGAAGAAGCCATGAAAGAGGTTGACGACGACATCAAGTTTTTGACCGGGAAAGGGTTGAAGGTCGTGGACCTCAAGAAGGCCGCCCCCGAGGAATGGGAGAAGATGCGGCTGGCCAATCTGGCCGCCCAGGAAAAGCTCGTCGAGCCCACCGTGAGCCCGGAAATATGGAAAGAACATGTGCGCATGCTGAACGACACCAAAGGGGCTACAAAAACATGGCGGCAGGTGCTGCAGACCATGAAATGGTAGCGGATGAAAAGGGGGACTGAGGCGTCAGCCCCGTCCATGGGAGGGACAACCGAAAGCGCCGGGAGGGTCCATGGCTGCAGGAAAGAAGGCTGCAAAGTTTCTGGGGGAGGTCATAGACCGGGCGACGGTGGGGAGCAGCATTCTGGCCGGGCTTTTTCTCCTGGTGATTGCTTTCTTGACCACCTACGAAGTCATCGTCCGCTACGCCTTCAACTCTCCGACCCACTGGACACTGGATCTTTCCATCTACCTGCTCATCTGGTTCGCCTACTTGTCCATCGCTTCTCTCCAGAAACACCGCCGCCATGTGCGGGTGGACCTGCTGATCACCCATTTTTCTCCCCGCACCCGGGAGGTCTGGGAGATCGCCACGACAATCATCTTTTTATTCTTCACCGGGTGGATGATTTACTATGTCACCGAGTATGCCTATTCGTCTTACCGCAGCCAGGAATACGGCTGGGCCATGTGGCGGGTCCTGATCTGGCCGGTGAAAGCGGCCCTTCCCGTCGGGACCCTCCTCTTGGGGCTGTACCTGGTAAAAGACTTGATTACCCGGTTCTACGCTCTGGGCTCCCTGCCCCGCCGGGAAATAGGGGCTCCTCTCCGGGACAATCCCTGGGTCGTTTTGCCCGTCTTCCTTGTCCTCGTGGCGGCCGGGGTCTTCTGCTACAAGATCAATGGGGGCCTGGGAATGCTCTGCCTGATGCTGGTGCTCCTCTTCGGAGGGGTCCCCATTTTTCCCGCCCTGGGGTTGACCGGGGTCACGGGGCTGTTCCTGGTTTTCGACGGCGCGACGGCGGTCAGCTCATCCCTCCCGGCGGTGAGTTACACCTCCCTGGAGAATTTCGCCCTGGTTTGTCTTCCTCTCTACGTCTTCGTGGGGCAGGCCATTTCCAGCAGCGGGGTCAGCGACGAAATCTACAACGCCGCAACCCGGTGGGTGGGCCATCTTCCGGGGGGGGAGAGCGTGGCCACGATTATGGCCTGCGCCATCTTCGCCGCGGTTTCCGTTTCCAGCGTGGCCACGGCCACCACCATCGGGCTGATCGCCATTCCCGCCCTGGTGGCCCGCAAGTACAATAAGTCCTTCGCCTACGGCCTGCTGGCTGCGGGGGGAACGCTGGGAATCATGATTCCCCCCAGCGGGACCATGATCATCTATTCCGCCGTCACCGAAGAATCCCTGGGCAAGCTTTTCATGGCCGGAGTCTTTCCCGGCATCCTCCTGGCCACGGCCTTCATTGTTTACTCGATGATTCACTGCAAGCGGACGGGGGAGTACGAGAGGATCGCCCGCGCCACCTGGGGCGAGAGGTTCCAGGCCACCAAAGACGCCATGTGGGGGCTGCTGGCCCCGGTCATTATCATGGGGGGGATCTATTCGGGCATCTTTACTCCCCTGGAGGCCGGGGCGATCGCCGCGGTCTATGCCCTGGGGATGATCCTGGCCCGCCGGAAGGTAACCTGGAGGCAGGTCCTGAAGATGCTGGGAGACTCCACCTTCGCCAGCACCATGGTCCTCAGCATCATCGTGGGGGCCATGCTCCTGGGCGAATTCATGACCCTGACCAAAATCCCCGACCAGACCATCGAATTTGTCTCTTCCCTAAACATGTCCCCCTGGGGGGTGATGGCCACCCTGATGGTCCTTTACGTAATTCTGGGGATGTTCCTGGAAGTGGTGTCGATCATGCTGATCACCCTGCCCATTGTCTACCCGCTCATCATCAAACTGGGATTTGACGGGATCTGGTTTGCAGTCATGATCACCCTGAACATGGAGATGGCTTGTATCACCCCGCCCGTGGGGTTGAATCTCTACGCCATCCAGGGAATTGCCCAGGCCAAGCTGGCCGACGTGCTGAAAGGGGTGTGGCCTTTCTTCTTCATTATGGCGATATGGATGTTCTTTCTGGCTCTGTTCCCCTCGCTGAGCACCTGGTTGCCCCAGGTGGTCGTTCCCCGGAGGTAAGGGAAATTCATTTTCCATAGCAGAGACGGATCATCTGGCGGATGTTCCCCAGTTTTTCCAGGTTCCAGATCGTCCTCACCAGCCGGTCCGTTTTGGATTTGGAAAGGACGAGGGGCGCCAGAGAGCGGAACTTTTCCTCCAATTCTTGATCCGTCGGTGGATTTCGCGGGTCGCCTTTGGGGATGTCCACGTAAATTGAATAAGCCTTGCCCCCCTTGGTGGTAACGGTCACTTTAGCCTCGGTGTCTTTGTACCCTGGAACCCCCCGGGCTTTCACCCTTTTCCTCAGCGCCGTCATCCTGGGGTCGAGGACCTTCCGGTCGGTGAACATGTCCTCCCCGGCGACCCCTTCGGTGAGGGCCAAAGCCGCACAGTAGTAAATGCTGAACTTTCCGGCCAGAGCCGTTTTAGGATCCGGTTGTCCCGCCGCGTCGAGGCAGAATTTGGCCACGTCGCAGGAAATCTCTTCGACGTCTTCGGGCTTGAGGTGATACTTGCTCCTCATCTGGATGAGGGCGTCAATGGTCGGATGGGTGAACAGACAGGCCGCAAAGGGTTTGAAAGTGTTGTTGAGCACCTCATATTTCTTCCCCAGGTTTTTCACCATCGGTTCCAGCCTGGAATCGTCCCCCAGGGCCTCGAGGTACCCTTTCTTCCCCTCGATGATATTGGGGGCGCAAGTGAAGCCCCGCTGGGCCAGGACGGCCGAGAGGACCCCGTCGAAGGCCGATTTTCCGGGATGGAAGGGCTTGGTCATGGTTCCGAAGACCAGGCGCAGCCCGGCCGCCTGGGTTCCGGCCAGGCCCATGGCCTGCTTCATCTGCTCCAGGTCGAGTCCCAGGAGCTTTCCCGCGGCCACGGCGGCGCCGAACCGGCCGAACGTGGCGGTTGCGTGCCAGCCCCGGTTGTAATGTTTCACTCCCATGCCCTCGCCGATCCGGGTCTCCACCTCGAAGCCCGCGATGAAAGCCTCCAGGGCCGCTTTCCCGGAAGCCCCTTTCCACTCGGCCACGGCCAGGAGGGCCGGGATCAGGGGGGCGCTGGGATGGCCCATCCCCCGGACATGGGTGTCATCGTAATCCAGGGCGTGGGCCATGGCCCCGTTGACCAGGGCCGCGTGGGCGACGCTGGTCTTCACCCCGTGGCCCCAGACCGTGGCCTGCGGATTTCCACCGAATTCCCGGACGGTCTTCAGGAGGATCTTGGCCAGAGGCTGACGTGACCCTCCCAGGGCCACGCCGATGAGGTCCAGAAAGCAGCGCTTGGCCTGATGGACCACTTCCCCGGGAAAAGTTCGGTAGGACGCCTCCAGAGCATAACGGGCCAAGGTTTCGGTAACCTTCATGGTTTCCTTCCCCCAGTAAAAAGAAATCCCAAATTCCAAATAAATCCCAAACTTCAAATTCTAAATTCCAATTCCAGATAAATTCCAAGCTCCCAATATTGTTGAACCCGTAAAAAGTCAAAATTCCATAGAATTCGTCATTCCGGCGAACCCCGGATCGGGTCCGGGGCAGGCGCCGGAATCCAGTTATTTCAAGATGTTCTGGACCCCGGCTTTCGCCGGGCTGACGATCCAAGAGACTTTTTACGAGACCATCAACATTCAATGACCGGAACTATTCTCTGCGCTGAAATGTTTAGAAATTTGTTTTTTGGTCAATGAGGCTTATTTGGATTTTGGTGCTTGGATCTTGGTGCCTAAGAATTCATGCTGCCAATTTGCGCTTGATGAAATCGGCGATATTTTTGATCGAGGCACCCGGGATGAAAACCTCGGCCACCCCCATCTCCTTCAGCTTGGCCGCATCGGCGGGGGAGATGATCCCTCCCACCAGAACCATCTTGTCGCCCGCCCCCTTGCCCTTGAGGTTCTGGAGGACCCGCTGGGTCAGACTCAGGTGGGCGCCGGAGAGAATGCTCAGCCCGACTACATCCACATCCTCCTGGACCGCGGCATTGACGATCATCTCCGGAGTCTGGCGCAGGCCGGTGTACACCACTTCGAAGCCCGCATCCCGCAACCCGTAAGCCACCACTTTGGCCCCCCGGTCGTGTCCATCCAACCCCGGTTTAGCCACGAGGACCCTGATTTTCTTATCCTGTTTCATGATCTCATCTCCTTTCACGTAAAAGCAGCATGGAGCATAGAGCTAAGAGCAGAGAGCAAAGACGAAGGTGCATGAGGCTTGGGGCACGGCGCGAAGCATTTTTTTGCCTTTACTCCATGCTCTATGCTCTCGGCTCCTTGCTTCTTTTAAATCGTCGCCGGTCGGTATTCTCCGAAAACTTCTCTTAGCACATCGCACATCTCTTGTAAAGTAACATAGGCCTTGGCGCATTCGAGAAAGCGGGGAATAAGGTTCACTTCTTCCTTCTGCGCCGCAGCTTTGAGCTCCTTGAGCAGGCGGGCGACCTCTTTATTATCCCGTTTCCCCTTCACTTCTTTCAGGTGATTCAGCTGCAGCCGTTCGGCCTCATCCCTCCTTTGAGGATCGTAGGGATGCGGGACCAGGCGGTTCGTGGAAACCTCCAGTTCGTGTTCCCCCAGGTAACAATTTACGCCCACGATTAACTCTTTCCCCTCTTCCAGCTTTTTCTGGCGCTCGTAGGCGCTCCTGGCCACTTCGCGCTGCAGATAGCCGCTCTCGATGGCCGCTACGGCGCCGCCCATTTTTTCTATCTTATCAAACTCGGCCCAGGCCGCGTTCTCAATTTCGGTGGTCAGCGATTCCACGTAATAGGAGCCGGCCAGGGGATCCACCACATCCACCAGGCGGGCCTCGTGCTGGAGGATGCGGGCCGCATCCTCGCTGAGCTGGATGGCCTCCAGGCTCCATCCCAGGCCCAGGGGCTCATCAAACGGCGGGTAGCAGCCGGGAGGGCCGCCGGCCAGGCCTGCGGCGATCCCGCCGACGACCGAACGGGTCAAATTGTTCAAAGGCCGCTGGACGGTGCAGTTGAAGTTTCCGGGATAGACGGTCAGGGGAACGCGCAGGGTCAAGGACCTTTCATTCCTGGCCCCAAATTTCTCCTTCAGCAGCTTGGCCCACATCCTCCGGGCGGCCCGGTGAAAGGCGATCTCCTTGAAGAATTCCATGCTGCCGCCAAAGGCGTTGAAGCTGAAGCGGGGGGCGAAAGAATCCACGGGAAGGCCGGCGTTCACCCCTTCCTGCAGGTAGGCCGCGCCGATGGCCATGCTGAAGGCCAGGTCCTGCTCCCGGGTGGCCCCGGCTTCGCGGATGTGATAGCCGCCACAGCTGGTAATGTTCACGTTGGGAAGGTGCTTGGCAAAGAACACCAGGCTGTCGCGGAACATCCTCATGGAGGGGCGGGGAGGGAAAATGTAAGTCCCCCGGGCGACGAATTCTTTCAGGATGTCGTTCTGCGGCGTGGCCCGGAGCTTGTCCCAGGGGATCCCGCGTTTTTCGGCCAGGGCCATGTACATCGCCATCACGATGTTCGCCGGGGCATTGATGGTGAAATTGGAGGCGGTCCGGTCGATGTCGTTCTCCCCGGAGAAGGCTTCAAAGATGACTTCCATATCGCGCAGGGTATCGACGGCCACCCCCACCCGTCCCACCTCTCCGCTGGCGACCGGGCTGTCCGAATCGTACCCGCACTGGGTGGGCAGGTCGAAGGCGATGTTGGGCCCGCTCCGGGACCCCAGCTTCTTCATGTGCAGGTAGTAATCCCGGGTGTCTTCGGGGGCCCCGTAGCCCGAGTAGCGGCCGGCCCGGACCAGGCCCTTGGCCTGGGCGATTCCTCCCGAACCCCGTTCCCCGGTGAGATAAGGGAAGGTCGGATAGGTCCCGGCAGTAAAGGGGTATTGACCCGGGAATCCCACTTGATCCATGAAACTGAACCCCTCATCCAGGTCCGAGGGGGAGTAAAACCGGGTGGGCGACTCTTTCAGCTTGAACCTCTCCAGGGCCGGCTTCAGAGTTTTATCCTCCCACCTCTTCTTCTCCTGTTTGATTTTTTCAGGGTCGTCCTTCATCTGAAACCTCCTTCTCCAATGGAGATTGGAAAATGCGGATTGACTGAAAGGGAAATAAGAAATCCTAAAACCGAATATCCAAGTCCTAACCTGGCAAAGCCAGAACCAAACAGGGCATTGTAGGGGTCCCGCCGTGGCGGGATGGCCGCCCGCAATACGGGCAACCGCGCAGGGTTGCCCCTAGAGTTTTGTTGCCATTTTGCGCACAATTTCATTCGTAAGCGCCCAAGAATTTCAAGTGTAGAATTTTAATTTACAACAATGCAAGAAAAAAAGCAGTTCTGTATTATCTCCTCTCTTGGACAAAGAAGATCAGGATCAACAGGGCCACGACCCAGGAAACCGCCAGCATATCCCAGGCCGGGGAGTAAGACCCCAGGCGGTCCACCAGGTGGCCGAAAAGGGGCGGATACAGGACAATCCCCAGAAAGGTAATGGTCAGGGAAAATCCGGTGGCCAGCCCCACCACTTCCTTCCGGACGATCTCCCCCATGAGGCCGAAAAGAACCCCGTGATAGCCGATCGTCGTGCTTCCCAGGAGGGCGATGAAAAGAACCAAAAGGCTCCCGGGGATATCGGGCCCGATTCGGCCCAGGAGAAAAAGCTGGAGGACAGCTATGATTCCGATGATGACCAGGATCGATTTTCTCCTCCCGCGGGCGAGAAAATCGCTGACCAGGCCCCATCCGATTCGTCCGGCGATTCCTCCCCCCTGGACCAGGGCCAGGAAGAATCCGGCCAGGACGGTGGAGAAGAGGTATTCCTTCTTGAGGAACAGTACCAGGTGGGTGATGATCGCGAGCTGGGCCCCGGCCAGGAATATTCCCATGATGGAAAGGGCCAGGATGGACCGGTTGGACAGGACCTCCCGCAGCTGAGCCCAGCGCGTCCCCGAGGGTTGATTCTGCAGAGGGGGAGCCAGGGGGATCCCGATTCGGATGGCCAGGATAGAAACCAAGGTTGCGGCACTTACCAAGGTGATGGAGACGCGCCATCCGATCGCCAGAGCGAGGCCGGGCAGGATGGCGGCGGCCAAAATTCCGCCCAGGGGAATTCCCGTCTGTTTGATCCCCATGGCCGTGGCCCGCCCCTGCGGTGGGAACCATCTCATAACCCCCTTGGTCGTAGCGGGGTTCACGCTGCTGTAACCGATGCCGGAAAGAAGCAGGAGAAACCCGCCGAGAAGAAAGGTGTGACCCCAGGCAAAAATGATCATGAAAATCCCCTGGATTCCCAGGCCCAGGGTCAAAGCCCGGCGTTCCCCCAGAAGGTCGGTGATCCAGCCGAAGAAAAGGGAGGCGGAGACGACCCCGATGTAGATGAAAGACATCAACAGTCCCACCTCTGCGTGAGTCAGGTTCAACTCATCGCGGAGGAAGGGAGTGAGGGGGGGAATGCTCAGGTTGCCGAAAGCGGAGACCGTGTGCGAAAGGGTCATGACGGCGAGAAGGACCCCCAGGGGGGGATTTTTCTGCCCTGTATCCATGGGGGTCCGTTTTTATTCCCAACCCGGGCTCATCGCGCGCCCATGATGAGGTTGGGCAAAAACAGGGTATAAGGAAGCCAATAGATGATCAGCAACAATTGAAGAATGGTTATAAAGATGAAAGAGGTCACCCGCCGGATGCTTTCGGCCAGGGGGGGCCTTGGCCACGCCGGAGGTCACGCAGAGATTCAGCCCCTCTCCCCGATTCACCTTTCCCCTCTTTCCCGTGTCATAGGGAAGAGGGAAGCAATCGAGGAGTTTTTGGGCTGATCGCTGAAGGCTGAACGCTGATTGCTGGTTTTAATGCTTCTTCGGCTCACACAGCTCGAGCAGCACCCCGTGTGTTCCTTTGGGATGGAGAAAGGCGATTTTGGAATCATGGGCGCCCGCTCTCGGCTTTTGGTCGATCAGGGCAAGTCCTTTGGCTTTCAGTTCTTCGAGGGTTTTCTCGATGTTGTCCACTTCCAGGGCGATATGGTGGATCCCCTCTCCTCTTTTTTCAATATGGCGGGCGATCGCCCCGTCGGGCTCCACCGATTCCAGGAGTTCAACGGCCGTATCCCCCAAGGGGATGAACGAAACCTTGTTGTCCGGTGAAACCTCCCGCCCGGTGATGGATAGACCCAGGATTTCCGAATAAAGTTTCTCCACCTCTTGGATATTTTTTACGGCCACTCCGATGTGAGCAATCTTGCGGATCACTTCTTTCTCCTTTCATCCTCCGCCTTTCCCGGGTAGGGGCGACCCGCCGGGTCGCCCCTACAGGGAGAAGACGGTAGGGATTTGGTTTGGTATATTGTATCAATTTAGCCGTTTGGAAATCATAGCAAATTACTGGGGGATAAATCGGTCAACTCTGTGGAAGCAAGAGGCAAGGTCTTCCATGGCGTCAACTCGCAAAATTTCCATATTTTGCAAAGTAATATCGATTGGGAAACCAATCTCTGAAATCCCCCCCAACCCCCCTTTGCAAAGGGGGGCAGGGGGGATTTCTGGGAGATCTTTTCAGAAAAGCCAAACAGCTGCTTTTTTTCAAAGAGCCAAGGGGTTACGATTTATTTAACCAGCAGCTGAATCAGCTCATCGGGCCGTTTTAGCCATTCCAGATCGTAGACCCTTTCGATGATCTTTTCCGTTTGGACCCGGTCCAGAGTGTTCAAGGCCAGGCGGCGGAATTTTTCCTTGATCTCCTCCTCGGTCATGGGATTCTGCGGGTGCCCCTTGGGATAGATGGATTCGTCCTGGAATCGCTTCCCGTCCTTGGTCTGAATCTCAACCTGGGCCGCCAGGGTTCCCGGGTATTTTTCGACGAACTGGGGGACGGATTCCAGGGTTACTCTTTTCATGAATTGCCGGACCCTGGCATCCTTGATCTTCTCCTCCTGGAATTGATCCATGGCGATGTAGCCGTCCGCAGCCGCCCGGCTGACGCAGTAGGGAATGGACAGGCGGGCGGCCAGGGGAGAATCGGGAGAGTAGTTCATTCCCTGCCCGGGCGCGGTCGGAGTCACCCGAAAGTGAACGGACTCCACGTCCTCCAGGCGAAGGTTTTTTTCCTTCATGAGTTTCACCGTTCCCTGGATCGGGGTATGGCTGCAGAGAATGGTGGGGAAAGCCTTCAGACTGTCCTCAAGGATCTCGTAAGAGGACCCCAGGTTTTCGGTCAGGCATTTCATGTTGGGCTCATCGGCATAAGCTTCGCAGAAACCGGATTTGTACTCCAGCAGTCCTTTGGGCCCCACCGCCCCCCGGGCAATGACCTGGGCCGCCATGATCCCGTTCCGGGCCGCGAAACCGGGATGGAGGCTTTTGGAAAAATCTCCGAAGTCGATGCAGTAGCGCATGCCGGAAGCCCCGTCGGCGGCCAGGCTGATGGCCTGCTCCACTCGATCCGCCTTTAAGCCCAGCAATTTTGAGGCCACGACCGCCGCGGCAATGGTTCCAAACGTTCCGGTGGGGTGCCAGTATTTGTAATGGGAGGGCATGAGGGCCTTGCCGATTCGTCCGGCCACTTCATAGGCTAAGACTACCGCGGTGATCAAGGCAGGCCCGTCTGCTCCCACTTTTTCTCCCAATGCCAGAGAGGAAGAGACCACCGGGGCACCCAGGTGGGAGATCGACCCCATATGGGTGTCATCGAAATCAACGGTGTGGATTAAAACCCCGTTGGCCATGGCGGCCTGGGATGCGGAGGTTTTCATCCCTTCCAGGAAAACCGTGGCTTCCGGGTTTCCCCCCATCTCTTTCACCAGGCCAAAGATCCAGTTGAATTCGTGGCTGGCCAGGGTATATCCGGCAATCCCGCAGCCCAAAGTGTCCAGGACGATGCCTTTGGTTTTCTGGATCACCTCCTTCGGGAAATCGGAGAAGGATGCCTTAGCAACGTACTCGGCCAGGATTCCGGTTGCTCCCATCATGGTCCTCCTAATTGCGGATTTTGGATTGCGGATTGCGGATTGAAAAAATGCAAATGTGGGTTAACCTCGCATTTGTCATTTGCATGCATGGATTACTTCCCAAGAGCCGAGCCATAATGATAAGATTAGAAAATATTCCTTAGATTCTTTAAATCCGCAATCCGAAATCCGAAATCCGAAATCGGTTATGCCAGCTCCTTCAGCCTTTTCTCTATCGCTTCAAAGGTCTGCCGGGCGAAACTCCGGGCCTGACCGGTAAGGAAGACCCTTTGCAGAACCCCCATGCCTTCCGCTGCAGCCCGGCAGGCCACCGACGTCTTTCCATTTTCCATTGGGGTCATGACCAGAGCCACCTTCTGGTCCGCTTTAACCAGGCCCCCCAGACCTCCGAGAAGGAGCCTTACGGAAAAAGATTCGGGGGGGGAGATGTCCACCATCTCTCCCTTCAGCTTCAGGACCCATTCAAACCCCATCATCTTCACCCGGAGCAGGGCCCGGAAGTTGTTCTCGTCCAGGATCTCCATGCTTTCCATTCCCGGAAGGACGCTGAAGATGACCTTTCCGATCAACCGCCAGACCCGATCCGGGGTCGCATTCACGATAAATTCTCTTTCCGCCAGAACCATGCCTGCCATGGGAATTCTCACGACCAGGCTTTCTCTGCGGCCGCGTTCTTCCCCGCGATCCGCCCGAAGACCAAAGCCTCCCCGATGTTGCAGGCTCCCTGGTAGAGGTACCCCCAGATCGAACCGAGCTCTCCGGCGGCGTAGAGTCTGGGAACGGGCTTCCCGTCGGGGTCGAGGACGCGGGATTCCTTGTCCCTCCGGGGGCCTCCCTGGGTGTTGATCAGCGCGGGCCAGAGTTGAATGGCGTAGAAGGGAGCCTCCAGAGCGCGCAGGTCTTCCCTGGGCCGGCCGAAGTCTTCATCTTTTCCCGCCTTCACGTGGCGGTTGAAGCGGGCGATCGTCTCTTCCAGCGCTTTCGGGTCCGCAGATATTCTGGACGCCAGCTCGGCTGCCGTTTTCCCCTGAAGGATCCACCCTTTAGCTATTTCCGCTGAGTTGTCGAGGCTCCAGGAGTAAAGGTCCCGGTTGTAGCCGGCTGTTCCCCGGCTCAGGGGACCCCGGCGCCGGGTTTGTTCGTCGAAGACCGCCCACAGGGGCACACGGGGAAACTCCATTTTTTCGGTATCAAAATAGGATAGCTCTTGGTAATATTCATGAATTTCGATCCCGGCTTCATTGACAAACCTTCGGCCGTATTTGTCCACGAAGATGAACCCTTCGCTGAGAAAAGCGACCCAGAAGGCCGCTTCAAACTCAGGGGCCTGGAAACCAATCAAACAGGACAACCGGGTCATATGCCAGAGGTCTGCGCCAATCTTCTGCACCATCCGAATCCCATCTCCCGTATTCCCTGGAGTTCCCAGGAACATGGCTGGTTTGACCGGCAGATAATCCCATTTCATCCTCGGGTCGTTCTCGTAGCCGCCGCAGGTCAGGATCACGGCTTTACGCGCCTTGATCGAAATCGGTTTCCCCTCGCTTTCGGCGAGGACGCCAAGGATCTCGCCTTGGGCGTTGGGAATCAGTTCTTTAACCGGAGTTCGGGTGAGAACTTTGATTCCCCTCTTGGCTACGATCCGGGAGAGAAATGTCCAGAGACGCTGGGAAGGCTTGCCTTCTTCCGGAGTTCCTTTAATGTTGTACTTGACTACCGTCTCCGCGCCGCGCACTTTGGGAAATCCTGCTCCGCCAATCATCGTGGGATAGGCCACTTCCAGGGGTCTGAAGACCTGGACATCCGCGCCCATCTCCCGGATCCAGTCCCCGTTCTTCAGCGCCTCTTCCACAAAGATTTCCAGGATCTCTCTTTCGGTGGTCTTGAAGGAAAGGGTGTTCAGGTATTCGACGAATTCTTTTCCCTTGGGGATGATGATGTTGCCGCCGCAGATGGAAGAATTTCCTCCTCCGTTGGCCATCTTCTCCAGAATCAGGACTTTCGCTCCCTGGTCATGCGCCGTGACCGCCGCCGCGGTCCCGGCCGAACCCCAGCCGACGACCACTACGTCGTATTCCACGTCCCATTTTTCAGGCATACTGATCTTCATTTCCTTTTCCTTCCTTTATTAACGCTTTATCCGTGTTGATCCGTGTTCATCCGTGTCCCATTCAGTCTTTTGTCTTTAAATTTTTTGCGAATAAAAAATCTGTGTTCATCTGTGTTTATCTGTGTCCAATTCAAGTTTTTCGAATTTCTTCTTTAGAGGGGTATATTCCCGTGCTTTCTCTCCGCCCGTTCGACCTTCTTTCCCTCCAGCATCTCCAGGGCTTTGATGAGCTGGAGCCGGGTCTCCTGGGGGCGGATCAATACGTCCATCTGTCGCTTGGCGGCCGTGTAGTAGGGGGTCATGAACTTTTCCCGGTATTCCTGGATCTTTTCCTCCCGCACCCGGGCCTTGTCCGCGGCGGCATCGATCTCCTTCCGGAAGAGAATCCGGACCGCTCCCTCGGCGCCCATGATGGCAATCTCGGTGGTGGGCCAGCCCAGGACCAGGTCCGCCCCCAGCTCCTTGTTGCTCATGGCCGCAAAGGCTCCTCCGTAAGCCTTGCGGATGATGCAGGTCACCTTGGGGACGGTTGCTTCCTTCCAGGCATAGAGCATCTTGGCTCCGTGGCGGATGATCCCCTTGTGCTCTTCTTTCATCCCGGGGAGGTACCCGGGAACGTCCACCAGGGAGATCAGGGGGATGTTGAAGCAGTCGCAGGTCCGGATGAACCGGGCCGCCTTGTCCGCGGCATCGCAGTCGATGGCCGAGGCCAGAAACATGGGATTATTGGCCACGATTCCCACGACTTTCCCGTTCATGCGGGCCAGACCCGTGACCATATTTCGGGCAAAGCCGGCCCTGACCTCCAGAAACTCCGCGTGGTCGACGATCAGGGAGATCAGGCGGCGCATGTCGTACACTTTCTTGGGGCTATCGGGGATGATATCGACCAGGGCCTCTTCGCAGCGGTCCGGATCATCCAAACACGGGATGACCGGGGGCTTCTGATTGAAACTGGAGGGAAAGAAACTCAGGAGCTTCTTCACTTTGGCCAGGCAATCCAGGTCATTCTCACCGACAAAATCCGCGACCCCGGATACCTGATAGTGAATCCTGGCTCCCCCCAGTTCCTGGCTTCCCACGTCCTGTCCGGTGACCTCCTTAATCACCAGGGGGCCGGTGATGAACATCTGGCTGGTCTTGTCCACCATGAAAATGAAATCGGTGAGGGCCGGAGAATAGACGCCCCCGCCGGCGCAGTTCCCCATGATTACCGAAATCTGGGGCACGACCCCGGAGGCCTCCACGTTTTCCGCGAAGATCAGGGAGTAAGCCCCGCTTCCTTCCTGGATCCTCCCCCCTGCCGAGTCGATGAGGCCCACGACCGGGGCCTGGGCCTGCCGGCCCATGCGGATGATGGAGGCGATCTTCTGGCCGTGGACCAGTCCCACGGACCCCCCCATGATGGTGAAATCCTGGGCGTAGAGGAAAACCACCCGTCCTTCTACCTTCCCGTACCCGGTGATGACCCCGTCGCCCCAGGGACGATTCTTCTCCATGCCGAAATCCGTGCACTGGTGCTGGGCCAGCATGTTTACTTCCACGAAGGTGCCGGGATCCAGCAGGTGATCGATCCGTTCCCGGGCGGTCAGCTTACCCAGGCGATGTTGTTCTTCCACATACTTCTTTCCCCCTCCGGCTCGGACCGATTCTTCAATCTGTTTGAGCTTTTCGATTTCATTCCTGACGTGAGACATGTGGCGTTCCTCCAGGCCGGCGAAGGCCGGTTCTCCTTAAAATCTTAACATATTCAGATGTATCGACAATTAAATAAATGTCCCCTGTTTGTCAACTGAAATTTACACCGGAGGGGAATCCGGTTGTGATATATTGAGCGCAACCCGAGGCGGGAGGAAAAGATGGCGGATTCAATGATCAAAAGGTTGGAAGAAGAAATCCTGGTCATGAGCGGGGCCATGGGAACCATGATGGCCAAGATGGGAGCCGACCTGGGCGGGTGCATCAGCCAGTGGATCTTGGAGCACCCCGAGGTTTACCGGGATTTGGTCCGCGATTATTTCCGGGTAGGCTGCGATATCGTTTCCGGGGGCACCTTCAACCTGAACCGGATTTCCCTGGCCAAGTTCGGCCTGGCGGAGAAGGCTGAGGAATTAAACCGGGGAATGATTCGGATCCTCAAAGGAGTCCAGCCGGAGGGAAAATACGTGTCCGGGAGCATGGGGCCCACGGGAAGAATGTTGAAACCCCTGGGGGATATAGATCCCCAGGAGGCTTTTGAGGCTTACGCCGAGCAGGCCCGAGTGCTGGCGGAAAGCGGGGCGGAGATCATCAATATCCTCACCATGTACGACTTGGAAGAGGCGGTGATCGCCCTCCGGGCGGCGAAAAAAGAAACCCCTCTTCCGGTTTTCGTCTCCCTGGCTTTCAACCCGGGGGCTCAGGGCTATCGCACCATGATGGGGGT
>Ga0315294_10004786_pt1 | contig 14824 bp, 9 predicted proteins | sample YL17G13_40_MG_FD_203626 | JGI IMG/M metagenome (GOLD analysis project Ga0315294, IMG submission 203626) | Sediment microbial communities from Yellowstone Lake, YNP, Wyoming, USA - YL17G13_40 | ecosystem: Environmental > Aquatic > Freshwater > Lake > Sediment | place: USA: Wyoming | collected... | reverse complement strand
TACTTAGTGCATTTGAGGTAGAACTTTAAAGAGATGTATGAAGATTCGGCTGTTGCAGTTAGAAATGCAAATGGGCAAACTAAGAGCGGATTGTATTCTTTATTTATTCCAATGGAATGGAATATGGAAGGGTTCATAGATTTATATGGGATGCCTGTATTTAGAAAACCCAAAGAACCTGTTGTTGGTGTTGACATGTTAATGATAAAAAATGGAGCAATTGATTATTGGGAGGCGGAAGTTGATTCACTTAAGAATGACGCTGATGCGTTGAATGAATTTTATCGTCAGTTTCCAAGAACAGAATCGCATGCATTTAGAGATGAAAGCAAACAGTCATTATTTAATCTAACTAAAATATACCAACAGATTGACTATAATGATTCTTTAATAAAAGAACACTATGTAACTCGTGGGTCATTTTCTTGGAAGGATGGAATAAAAGATACTCAAGTTATTTTTACACCCGATTCAAGGGGTAGATTCTTAATTAGTTGGACACCACCAAAGCATTATCAAAATAACGTACATTTGCGAAACGGCATAAAATATGCCGGAAATGAACATATTGGGTCTTTTGGTTGTGACTCGTATGATATATCTGCAGTAGTAGGAGGAAGAGGGTCTAATGGAGCATTACACGGGATGACTAAGTTTCACATGGATGATGCTCCAATAAATGAATTTTTTTTAGAGTACATAGCAAGACCACAGACGGCAGAGATTTTTTTTGAAGAAGTATTAATGGCATGCGTGTTTTATGGTATGCCTATATTAATTGAGAACAATAAACCAAGACTCTTGTATCATTTTAAGAATAGAGGATATAGAGGGTTCTGTATGAATAGACCTGATAAGCATTTTTCTAAATTATCAAAAACAGAAAAAGAACTTGGAGGCATTCCAAACTCATCAGAAGACGTTAAACAGGCTCATGCTTCAGCTATTGAATCTTATATAGAGAAACATGTGGGATTTGATTTAGAAGCAAAATACAGGGACCCTGAAGAGATAGGTACAATGCCTTTTATAAGAACATTAGAAGATTGGGCAAGGTTTGATATTAATGATAGAACTAAATTTGATGCTTGTATAAGTTCGGGGTTAGCAATCATGGCAAACCAAAAACATTTATATGTGCCTGAAAAAAAAGAATCAAAAATAAAGATTAACTTTGCGAAGTATAAAAATGATGGAACAACAAGTCAATTGATTAGATGAAAAATATAGCAATAGATATAACCTCTGTTTCTTTTCCAAGTCAATTAGCAACTGACGCAGAAAAAGCAAGTGATGCATTTGGTCTACAAGTCGGTCAAGCTATTCAATATGAATGGTTCAGAAAAGACGGAACTTCTTGTAGATACTATAGCCAATGGCGTGATTTTAGGAGACTAAGATTATATGCTCGTGGTGAACAACCTGTAGCAAAATACAAGGATGAATTAGCTATAGATGGAGATTTATCTTATCTAAATTTAGATTGGACTCCGGTTCCTATTTTACCTAAGTTTATTGATATAGTTGTAAATGGCATGAGTGATAGGCTTTTTAAAGCAAAAGTTTATTCTCAAGATGCAATGTCTTTATCAAAAAGAAGTAAGTATCAGGAAATGATACAAGGACAGATGGCTGCAAAAGACATTATGCATATTGTAAAAGAAACAACAGGCGTTAATACATTTATGGATGACCCTGATAACTTACCGGCTGATGATGAAGAATTGGCTTTGTATATGCAATTAAAATACAAGCCGGCAATTGAGATTGCAGAAGAAGAAGCAATCGATACAATTTTTGCAGAAAATCATTATGACGATACAAGAAAAAGACTTGACTATGACGCTACTGTAATTGGTATAAGCGTAGCAAAGCATGAATTTTTAAAGGGCTCAGGTGTTAAAATATCTTATGTTGACCCTGCTAATATTGTTTATAGTTATACAGAAGACCCATTCTTTAGAGATTGTTTTTATTGGGGAGAAATTAAAACATTACCAATCACTGAGGTAATGAAAATTGACCCAACACTAACAAAAGAAGATTTACAAGAAATAACTCAATATAGTCAAGGATGGTATGATTATTATAACGTAGCACAGTTTTATGAAAACAGTGTGTTTAATCGTGATACATGTACTTTAATGTACTTTAATTACAAGACTACTAAGAAAATTGTTTATAAGAAAAAGATACTTGATAATGGCGGTTCTCGTTTTATTGAAAAGGACGAGACGTTTAATCCTCCAACAGAAATGATGGAAGAAGGCAACTTTGAAAAAGTTGAAAAAACAATTGATGTTTGGTACGAAGGTGTTATGGTAATGGGTACCAATATTTTATTGCAATGGAGAATGTCTGAGAATATGGTTCGTCCAAAATCAGCTACTCAGCATGCATTACCAAACTACATTGCTTGTGCTCCTCGTATGTACAAAGGAGTTATTGAATCATTATGTAGAAGGATGATTCCTTTTGCTGATTTAATTCAGATTGTACATTTAAAATTACAACAAGTAACAGCTCGTGTTGTGCCGGATGGGGTATTCATTGACGCTGATGGATTAAATGAAATAGATTTAGGAACAGGAAATGCTTATAATCCTGAAGATGCTTTGAGGTTATACTTCCAAACAGGTAGTGTAATCGGTAGGAGTTATACTCAAGATGGAGAATTTAACAATGCAAGAGTTCCGATAACTCAACTTACTTCTAATTCAGGAGCAAGTAAAACTCAAATGTTATTGAGCAATTTCAACCATTATATGGATATGATACGCTCAGTTACCGGATTGAATGAAGCAAGAGATGGTTCTATGCCTGACCCTAATTCATTAGTAGGAGTTCAGAAATTAGCTGCATTAAATTCAAATACAGCAACAAGACACATACTTGATAGTGGATTGTTTATATATCGTTCATTAGCAGAAGCTTTAACTTATAGAGTTGCAGATATTTTAGAATACTCTGATTTTAAAGAAGAGTTTATAAACAAAATTGGTAAGTACAACGTATCAATATTGGATGACATCAAGGATTTATACATTTATGATTTTGGTATTTTTATAGAAGTATCACCGGATGAAGAACAAAAAGCACAGCTTGAAGCAAACATTCAAATAGCTTTATCTAAGGGAGATATAAACCTTGAAGATGCAATTGATATTAGAGAACTTAAAAATCTTAAACTTGCGAATCAGTTGTTAAAGATGAAGCGAGTTAAGAAACAAGAGAGAGAAGAAAAGATGGCTATGCAATCTCAAGCCATTACTGCACAACAGCAAATGCAATCTCAGCAGTTAGCTGCACAAACGGCTATGCAAAAAATACAAGCCGAAACTGAGTCTAAAATGCAAATTAAACAAGCCGAAATTCAGTTTGAAATGCAGAAGATGCAAATGGAAGCTCAGATGAAATCTCAATTGATGGCAGAAGAGTTTAATTATAACTTAAGAATGCATGATATGGAAATTGGTAAAATATCAGAAAGAGACCAAATGAAAGAAGATGCAAAAGCAAAAAGAATTAGTCAACAAAATACAGAACAATCTAAGTTAATTAATCAAAGAAAAAACAATTTACCTCCTTTGAATTTTGAATCAAACGAGGATAGCTTAGACGGTTTTGATTTGGCTGAATTTGAACCTCGATAAAAATTGAAAAAAAAACTATAAATTTGCTTAATAATTAAATCAAATCAAATAAAATGGAAAACATAAAAGTTAGACTCTTAGATGCAGGAGAAGAAAAAGGCGTTGCTCAAGTAGAACAAGAATTACTTGATAAGCATCAAGAACAATTAGAAGGAAATGAACCATCAATAGAAATTGAAACTCCGACTTTACAAGAGGAAGATTTAAGTGAAGAAAAAGTTCTTTCATATATTGGGAAAAGATATAACAAACAGATAAATTCATTTGATGAATTAATGTCTGAAAGAAATAGCAACGAAGAATTACCTGAAGATGTTTCTGCTTTTTTGAAATATAAAAAAGAAACAGGACGTGGATTTGAAGACTTTGTTAAATTAAAGAAAGACTTTGATTCAATGGATTCAGACCAAATAATAAAAGAGTATTTATCATCAACACAGGAAGGACTTGATGCAGATGATATTGATTCTTTAATGGATGATTATAGGTTTGATGAAGATTTTGATGATGAGTCAACTGTAAAGAAAACAAAGATTGCTAAAAAGAAAATTGTTGCAGAAGCTAAAAAATATTTTAATTCTCAAAAAGAAAAATACAAGATGCCACTTGAGTCAAGTGGTGGATTGATTTCTAATGATGAGAAGGAAGTATATGAAAGCTATAAGCAATATTTGAATAATGCGAAGACCATAGAGGAGGAGAATAATCGCAAACGTCAATGGTTTAACCAAAAGACAGAAGATGTTTTTAATGGAGAATTTAAAGGTTTTGAGTTTAACATTAATGACAAGAAAATTGTATTTTCTCCCGGAGACGCTGCTGAGTTAAAAAAGAATCAATCGACACCTCAAAACTTTATTAATAAGTTTTTAGATGAGCAAGGTTTAATTAAAGACGCAGCAGGATATCATAGGTCATTAGCAATTGCAATGAATCCTGAGAGATTTGCAAAACACTTTTATGAACAAGGGTTAGCAGATGCTACAGAAGGAACAATGAAGGGCATAAAAAATATAAATATGTCTGAAAGAAAAGTTCCTGAAGTTAGTAAACCAAAGGATGGAATGCAGGTGAAAGCGGTAAACCCTGATTCAGGCAGAAGCTTGAAAATCCGTAGTATAAAACGTATTTAAAACAATTTAAAAAACAAAAAAAATGGCAGGTCAATTACAAGCAACGCCCACCTTCGCTCTCCAACCATCGGCAGAACAGGTAGCGTTACAAACAAACTATATTACTAACTTCAACTTCTTGAATCAGTATCTTCCTGATACTTACGAGAAAGAATTTGAGCGTTATGGTAATAGAACAGTAGCTTCATTTTTAAGAATGGTAGGTGCTGAAATGCCTTCTAACTCTGACCAAATTAAATGGGCAGAACAAGGTCGTCTTCACATTAAGTATACTCAGTGTACTTCAGCAGCAGCAGCAGGTTCTTCAACAGCAACCTTTACTGTAGCTGATGCTAATGTTACTTACATTGCAATCCGTGTAGGACAAACTTTAATGATTCAAACAAATACGACTTCAGGTGGTACTGCAGGTGTATTCAATAAAGCAATCGTTACTGCAGTTCCTTCTGCAACAACTTTTACCGTAGCTTTCTATGAAGCAGCAGGTCAAGCGTTTGCAGCAGCAGTTCAGTGTACTGTATTCATTTATGGTTCTGAGTTCAAAAAAGGAACTAACGGAATGGTTGGTTCTTTAGAAGCTGAAGATGATATCTTTAGCAACAACCCAATTATCATTAAAGATAAGTATGCGGTTAATGGTTCTGATATGGCTCAAATTGGATGGGTTGAAGTTACAACTGAGAACGGTGCTACAGGTTACTTGTGGTATTTGAAATCAGAGCATGAAACTCGTTTACGTTTTGAAGATTACTTAGAGACTGCAATGATTGAAGCAGTTCCTGCAGCAACAGGTTCAGGTGCTAAGAATGCAGGTTTGATGGGTTCTGAAGGTATCTTCTACGTTGTAAACTCTCGTGGTAACGTATGGGGTGCAGGTACACCAACTTCATTAACTGATTGGGATAGTATTGTATCTCGTTTGGATAAGCAAGGTGCTATCGAGGAAAACGTAGTATTTGTAAATCGTGGTTTAAGTTTCGACATTGACAATATGTTGGCTACTTTAAATGGTTACACTTCAGGCGGTGTTGCTCAATCAGCTTCTTTCGGTTTGTTCGACAATGACGTAAACATGGCGTTAAACTTAGGTTTCACAGGTTTCCGTAGAGGTTATGACTTCTACAAGTCTGATTGGAAATACCTAAATGACCCTACAATGCGTGGTGGTACAAACGGTACAGTTGCAACTGCAACAGGTACAATTACAGGTCTTTTAGTTCCTGCAGGTTCTACATCAGTGTATGACCAAATCTTAGGCAAGAATGCTAAGCGTCCTTTCTTACACGTTCGTTATAGAGCTTCTGAAGCAGAAGACAGACGTTATAAGACTTGGATTACAGGTTCTGCCGGTGGTGCAGCTACAAGCGACTTAGATGCAATGGAGGTAAACTTCTTGTCTGAGCGTGCTGTATGTACTTTAGGTGCAAACAACTTCGTATTATTCCGTTATGGATAATATTTAGACAAGCATATATAGGGAGTGTCTTTAAAGACACTCCTTATTTTTAACTTTTAATCAAATTAAATCATAAATAAAATGGCAACAATTACACAGACGGATAAGGTCTATAAACTAAAAAATGGTTCTCCCCTTTCTTACACATTAGCATCAAGGAATCATCCTCGTTTTCCTTTAATGTGGTATGATGAAAAAAACAATTTAAACAGAGCGTTAAGATACGCAAGCAATCAAAACTCTCCTTTTGAAGATGAACAAGATGGAAACATCATTATGGAACCAATAGTATTTGAAGATGGGCTCTTAAGAGTTCCAAAAACAAATCCGGTTTTACAAAAATTTTTGTATTACCATCCATTAAATAATGTTGCATTTTCTGAGGTTGATAAAGAAAAAGATGCGGCTGCTGAGGTAGATGATTTAAACATAGAAGTAGAAGCACTAATAGAAGCACGTCAGCTTTCTTTAGAGCAAATAGAAACATTAACAAGAGTTTTATTTGGTAAAGACCCATCAACAGTATCAACTGCTGAATTAAAAAGAGATATTTTAGTGTATGCTAAAACTGACCCAAGAGAATTTTTAAATATTTTGAATGACCCTGAATTAAAGTTTCAATCAAAAATTCGTTTATTCTTTGAAAATAAGTTGTTAGCTTTACGCAATAATGATAAAGAAGTTTGGTTTAATACAAGTAGCAATAAAAAGAAGATGTTATCAATACCATTTGGACAAGACCCTTACACAATGGTAGGACATTATTTACAATCCGATGAAGGTCTCGATTCACTTAAAATGTTAGAGGCAACATTGGCATAAATTTCTGTTGTGGCTTTTTTGATTATAATAAAAGGGGGTGCTCATTACACCCTCTTTTTTTTTGTATATTTGCAAAAACAATTTAGATGATAAACGAAGTTAGAAATGCGGTATTATCCATTACGAATAAAAATAACTATGGGTATATATCTCCATCGGATTTCAATTTGTATGCTAAAAACGCTCAAATGGAAATCTATGAGGAATATTATAGTAGCTATAATAAAACTATAAATGCTGAAAATTTAAGAACATCAGGTACAGAATATGCAAGTATTGAACAACCTGTTGCTGAAGTTTTAGAATCGTTTATGGTTACAAACTATTTAACTCCATCAGCAAACAATATATATAACATACCTTCATTGATTACCACAGGAGATGAATCTTATATGTTGCTTAAGGTTTTATGTTATACCAATCAATTACGTACCGGAACAAATACTGCAATACTTTTAAATTCATTAGTAGATAGCACTGCTTTGTTTACGACTTACGGAATTGCTGCAGGAGATATAGTTGTTAATCTAACGACAGGAGTTGTTAGTTCTGTTTCTGCTATTGTATCAAATACAACAATTACATTAACATCAAGTGCTTTTCTTGCAATAGGAAATTCTTATGCAATAATATCTGCTGCTACTGTAGCAGAAGCTGAAAAAGTACATGCATCTAAAATAACATTGTTAAATAATTCATTGCTTACTGCTCCTAATACAATTTATCCTGCTTATGTTATGCAAGGTCAAACAATCGTTGTTTATCCTTCTACAATAAACAAGAAAGGTCAAGTTCAGGCAAATTATTTTAGATACCCTAAAGTGCCTAAATGGACTTATAGTACATTATCAGATGGGTCTCCTGTGTTCAACCAATCTCAGCCTGACTATCAAGATTTTGAGTTGCCGACTGAGGATGAATATAAATTAGTTACAAAGATTCTTGAATATTGTGGTATATCAATTAGGGAAACAGAGGTTACTCAGTTTGGTATGGCTCAACAACAACATGAACAACCTACATTTAGCATGCAGCAATAATAATAAAAATAAAAAAACATGGCATACATATCACAGTATCAATACTATGAAAACAATGGAACAAACCCAACTGATGCTAATTGGGGTTCCTATCAATACGTTAGCCTTCAGGATATTGTAAATAATTTCTTGTTAATGTATTCGGGTAACCATTCATTAGTGAATAATGAAGAGCGTTACAAAGTTTTATTTCACGCAAAGCGTGCAATACAGGAATTAAATTACGATGCTTTCAAAGAAATTAAAGTATTAGAGTTGACTGTTCCTGAATCTTTGATATTTATTCTCCCATCAGATTATGTGAATTGGGTTAGAATTTCTTTATATAAGGATGGTTGGTTAAGACCTTTGAGTGAAAATATTCAAACACTTTCTTCAAATGCTTATTTGCAAGATAATACGGGGATGATTTTGTTTGACCAAAATGGCAATATACTTCAACCCCAATATTCAAATATTGATTTTGACAGATTAAATAGAACAAAGAAAAGTATTTATCTAAATCAGGGTAGTCAATTTGATGGGCAGTATGGATGGTACATAGATGATGTATGGTATTTTCAATATGGGATTGGTGGTGCTTATGGATTAAATACAGAGACCGCAAATTTTAATCCTACTTTTAATATCAATAAGAAGGCAGGAGTTATTAATTTTGATTCAAGTATGTCAGGAGAGTCTTGTATTCTTGAGTATATATCTGATGGAATGGAAGGGGGAGATAACTCTTTGATTACTGTTAATAAATTATTTGAACAATATATCTATGCAGCTATCAAATATGAAATATTAAATTCTAAATTTGGGGTTCAAGAATATATAGTTCAAAGAGCAAGGAAAGATAGAAGAGCATTATTAATGAATGCTAAAATTAGAATCAGCAATATTCATCCCGGAAGACTCTTAATGAACTTAAGAGGAATGGACAAGCAAATAAAATAAAATGGCTAAAGTAACAAGAAATTTTGTAGCAGGAAAAATGAATAAAGTCATTGACCAAAGATTAATTCCCGAAGGGGAATATATCGATGCTATGAATATACGGATGGGTTCTACAGAAATGTCTGAGGTTGGTGTAATTGAAAATACAAAAGGGAACAGTAATCTTACATCTTTAATTTATATAGATGGAACTCCGTTAAGCGTAAATGCAAGATGTATTGGAGCTATTGAAGATAGTACCAATAATAAAATATATTGGTTTGTTCACGACCCTGCATTCCCTGTTGGAGCAACCAACAAACTTGACTTGATTGTTTCCTTTGATGTTTTTTCGAATATATTGACTTATCACGTTATTAGTATAAATGACGGAAGCGGCACTAATACAACATTAAACTTTAATCCAAACTATTTAATAACAGGAGTTAATATAATTGAAAATTTATTATTTTTTACTGATGATTACAATGAGCCGAGATTTATAAATATAACAACGAATTATCCTAATCCTATTTTAAATATTGACCAATTTTCGGCAGAAAAATTACTTGTAATTAAAAAACCACCTATTGAGTCTCCTACTGTTAAACCAATTGTAACCAATGGTCAATCAAACTATATGGATACAAGGTTTATATGTTTTGCTTATAGGTATAGGTATGCAGATGGAGAATATTCTGCGACATCTCAATGGTCACAAATATCATTTGTACCAAAACCTTTTGAATTTAGTATAAATAGCATGTTGAATGAAGGAATGACAAATCTTTGTAATTCAGCAATTATAACATACAATACAGGTGGACCGCTTGTGGTTGGCATTGATTTATTGTTTAAACAATCTTATAATAATATTATTAAAGTAATTGAGAAGCTTGACAAAGCTGACTTAGGAATACCTAATGACGTAGAACAGCAATATCAATTTACAAATAGTAAAATATTTACAATACTTTCAGATACTGAATTGTTGCGTCTTTATGATAATGTTCCATTAAAAGCTAAGGCTCAAACAATAATGGGAAATAGGTTAATGTATGGAAATTATGTAGAAGGATTTAATCTTACTGATAAATATGGACAACCTACAAAGTTTGAGTATACTACAAAATTAATTAACGAAGTAATTGGGACTTCTAATGCTCCTGATAGTTTGTCTGCAGGTATTTATAATATTCAAACAATAGGACTCAGTGTAAATAATTCTATAGTAAGCATTGATTTGGATGGAAAAGATTTAGTTGCAGGTGCTGCAATAAATATAGAAATGACTATTGCACATTCTCAGTTTAGTGGAGATACCCCATTTCCTTCTGAAACAACAGATTCAATTGGATTAAATTTTAATTTTATACTAACCACAAACTATTCTTCTGTATATGCATTAGCATCAAGTTCTGAATTTCAATTAGCAGTTGGAACTGCTGCAAATATAAAACCTGTTTTTTCATCAACTCCGGGTGTTGAAACGTCTTGTGATGGAACAACATTTACAGATGATTTAAACTGTGTTTTACCAAATAATTTAGATTCTTTAACAAAGTATGCAAGTGGGATTGGTGGCGTAGGTCAACCTATTGCAATCATTACAAGTCCGGGAAGTACAGAGATTGGGTTTCAACTTATTGCAATGCAGTATGTAAATAATACTACAACGCCTACTCAGTTTGTATATGAATATTACGAATATACTTATGCATCTGCTACATTTCAAGAAATTTCAAATCCTCAAAGTCTTCATAGTAATAGAGGATATGAAATAGGAATTATTTATATGGACGAGTTTAACAGAGCAACAACAACTTTAGTTAGTCCAAATAATACAGAGCACATTGCATGTGGATTTTCTGCAAACAAAAATTCTATACAAGTAAGCATTCCTCCTACACAGATTGCACCTGCATTTGCATCACGATATAAATTTGTAATTAAACCCGATGAAGAAAATTATGAAGTTATTTATTGTAATTTATTTTTTACTGACCCCGATACGAATGAAGTATGGTTTTTACTTGAGGGAGAAAATTCTACAAAAATAGAAGTAGGAGATAGATTAATAGTAAAAGCAGATACTGATGGACCTGTTACAAGTTGTGCTTATGCAACTGTTCTTGAAAAAGCATCAAAAGCTTCAGGGTTTATAATACCTGTAGAAGGTGTTGAGGTTCTTGGCGGGGTTTACATGAAAATAAACCCAAACAGTTTTAGTGCTGTAGTAGACCCAAATGCAACAATTGCTCCCGGATTAATAACTACGTTTGCCGGAGTTGGAGGAAATTATGCAGTATTAGACTATCCAATGAATATTGCTGACCCTGCAAATCCGGGACAATATTTAGACTATTCCGTTCCTGCCGGAAGTAGAATAAAGTTTGATATTAAATGGGAAAGAACAGGTAGAAACTCTCAAGCAAGTTGTGAAACAAAAGGATATGTATTACAAAAAATATATACTGTTTCAAGAGATTATGACAATATGCAAGATTGGTTTGTTGGAGATAATATAGCAGCTACATTAGATAATGGAGTTGACTTAAATCCATCATCTCCTACAAGTCTTCAGTTTATTCCAACAACAGGACCGCTTACTACTTTTAATTTTGACATTAATTATTTACAGTTTAATAGACTTGCTCCTGTTGGAGGTGGAGATGGACAACTTATTCTTCAAACATCTTCAGGAAAAAGTTGCACAGGTTTTGGAGCAAACTATAGAAGATATTACATAGATGCAAATATTACTGTATTTAGAGCTTTAGATACTATTATATTTGAGACAGAGCCATCTAATGCTTTGCCTGATGTATGGTATGAAAATAACCTATCTTTTGCTATTGATAAAGAAACAGGATTTCATGAAGGCAATGTTCAAAATCAAACAGGTTCGGTTTCTGCTATAATAGATACAGGATTCTTTAACTGTTTTGCATTTGGCAACGGAGCAGAAAGTTATAAAATAAGAGACTCGCTCATTGGAAAAGGATTTGCATTAGGAGAACGTGTAACGAGTGTGTCTGCTCAAGACTATAAACAATCTGATAGATTTGCGGATATTACTTACAGTGGAATTTATAATGCAGAATCAAACGTAAATAAATTAAATCAATTTAATTTAGGATTATTAAATTATAAAAACTTAGAAACTTCTTTTGGAGATATACAGGTAATAGACGGAAGACAAACAGATGTACTTGTTTTGCAAGAAGATAAGATTTCTTATGTATTAGCAGACAAGAACTTGCTTTCAGATTCTACCGGTGGGGGTGCAGTTACATCGGTTCCTGAGGTATTGGGAACACAAATTGCACGTACTGAAAAATACGGAATTAGTTTTAATCCTGAGAGTTATGTTCAATGGGGTGCAGATAGATTCTTTACAGATACTAAAAGAGGAGCAGTATTACAATTAAGAGGAGACTCATATAGTTCAGACCAATTAAAAGTAATTTCAGAGAGCGGTATGCGAACTTGGTTTAGAGATTTATTTAACAATTCAAATAATACTCAAAAACTTGGTGGATATGACCCATACATGAATGAGTATGTATTGTCTTCAAATGAACAAGCTTTGCCTTCAACATTAAGATGTTTAAATTGTGGTGTATCTCAAACATTTACATTAGCTTCTTTAGAGGAATATGCAGAGTTTACATATTGCGTTGATTTAGGTCCAACTGTTGGTTTTACAGATGTTACTTGGAATGTGGCTTCAATATCAGAAGGAGGAGAATTTCAAGTTACCGTTTGTTATAATGAAGATTGTTTAACTGATGGATATACAACAGAAGGTGGAAGTATTACTTTTAATAAAGACCAAATTACAGTAGAGAATGCATCAATAACTATTTCATACATAGGAGCAGTTACATTAAATGTTCTTGCAGATTGTTGTAATGCACAAGAGATAAGCATAGTTCAAGTTGTATTAACAAATGATGCTGACTCAGGAGATACTATTCACTCTGAATATAGATTTACAAATGGTGCTTTTGTATCACCATTGCAATCCACATTTGTTACGTTTGCAACAGGAACAAATAATCCGCTTGTATCACTATATAATATTACAACAGGATTTGTGGGTTCAGGTGCATTTCCTCCTGAAGGAAGTGAAGTGAGATTGATTTCAAATAAGTTTGTAACAGATTCATTTGTATTTAATCCGAGTTTTAATGCATTTAAGTATGCAACATCAAATACTTTATATGCTAATACTTCTGTTGATATAAATTCTTTATTATCAATATCAACAACTGCAACACCTAATCAGGGAGGCGGAGATTATAATTTTGCAGACTTTACCGTTCCTGCATTAGATGATTACTTATATTTGATATGGGATTTGAGAAGTTCTACAGAAACAACATTATGTTTTGGAAGTGATATAACAGATGTTTGTTGTGAATGTATAATTGAAGAAGAATAGAATAAAAAAAATAATTATGAGTATAAGTTCAACATATTTTTTAAATGGTCCATCATTGGGTTCATCGACTGCTATATTTTTAGACGACCAATTAACTATTCTTGCATCTGATGGATTCTATTCTGATGGGGTAATATCAAGAGAACAAGTTGGCGGAATATTATTGCCACAACAAATATGTCCATCTTGCGGGGTTGATTGTGATGGAGAAACTAATATTGATACAGTTCCCGAAAGAATATCTTTTATAAATTCAACTTTAAATACTAATGTTGGAGTAGTTGCTGTAAAAATAATTAAAGATGCTTATAATAATCAAAGTGGTATACAAGTAGAATATGATGGAATTATTTATAATAAAATAGTTTCTCCGCTTTATGGTGTATTACAAGCTCCTTCAAATTTGCCTACATTTATAGGAACTATTGACGAAGCTTGCAATCTTGTTGCAGGGAGTCCATATACATTAGAAAGATATAATTGGTATAGTGGAGCTTGGGTTGATTTATTATCAACACAAAATGTAAGCATAGCTTATAGTCAAGATAAAACCACAATATTGCCTCCGGGAGAATGTTATATAATAGTACCAAAACCACCAACAGGAGGTAATGCAATGACAATAACGTGTATTGACCCTTGCGTGTCTTCAAGTGTAACTATAGTTGCTGCGTGTCCAAGAGCCTTGTTCCCTTATAGTTCAAACATAATGGCACAAGATGAATCATTCCTTGCATGTGTTCAAGATGATACTGAAATAACTTATTGGTTTTTTAATACAACAGGAGATAATACTGAGTTGCTTTTATTTGATTGTGTATTTTCAGACCAATATGGACAATCTCCATTACCTGATGGATGGTACAAAGGATTTGCACCAACTCAATCGTCAGTTGTTTTCTTAGTTGAAAATGGAGTTATTGTAGCGTTTGAAGAATGTGCAGTAGGAGATTGTTTTGAATATACAGCAGAATGTGTAGCTCCAAATGAATCAGCAAGTATTACATATATTGGTTGTGGCGGAGGTCCTGAAGTAACAATTATAGTTTCATTGGGAACACCTCAAACATTTTGTGCTATATACGGAACAATTAATAATGAACCGGATTCTTTGATTACAATAAACGGATTTTGCCCATCGCTTTAAAAAATAAATTATGTCTAACTATACATTAACATACGGTCAGTCAGTAGATGGATGGGTTTCATTCTACTCTTATTATCCTGATTATATAATTGAGATGAATAACTTTCTTTATACTTTTAAGGGTGGCAATCTTTATAAGCATAATTCAAACACTGAATCTCGAAATACATTTTATTATGATTGGTGGAATAGACAAAGTTTAGGA
>Ga0315294_10004785_pt1 | contig 14824 bp, 12 predicted proteins | sample YL17G13_40_MG_FD_203626 | JGI IMG/M metagenome (GOLD analysis project Ga0315294, IMG submission 203626) | Sediment microbial communities from Yellowstone Lake, YNP, Wyoming, USA - YL17G13_40 | ecosystem: Environmental > Aquatic > Freshwater > Lake > Sediment | place: USA: Wyoming | collected... | reverse complement strand
TTGAAGAAGTCGTAGAATCCGGGGATTCGATCGAGATTCCTAAGAGCCGTATGGTAGAGCCCCCAGTCATGGGCGCAGAGCTTGGCGAGATATCTCGCGTTGATCACGCCCTCCCTGTCATCAACCCCGATCTTGTGATCCCTGAAAAGAGAGAACAAATCGTGAAAGTCTTTCTCATCCATCTTCACGACCTGGATCTTCGTTACGAACAGGTCTGTCAGAGATATCGTGTAGGGATGGATCTCGAGTCTACCTCTGAAGTCCAATGTCTGGTCCATGCGGAACTTGTCGAGGAACACTTCTACATGGCGGTTGTTCACGCGGTCCTCGAACTTCAGCCGCTGTCCTCCGTGGAGGGCGTTGAACTCCTTGTCGGATGTGTAGCCGAGATCTGCGAAGGCCCTCTCGATCCCAGCCGCTTGGGAGCCAAGCCCCATCAGGTCGATGTCCGAGTAGGGCCGCTCGCAGAAGTCGAGGCTCGTGCAATGCACTCTTACTGCCAGGCCGCCCATCAATCTGAGCTGGACATTGAGACTCCGTGCATGGTCAACGATGCGTCTCGCCTCCTCAGGCATGTCCTTCAACGGTGACCCCAGCTCCCCGGGCATCGATTCATTCAGCATTCAGAATCCGTTTTCCGTATCGGCGTGGCAGTATTATGGGTTTTCACCTCTGATCCGTATTGCAGCCTTCAACTCCTCATCTCATCCTGATCAGGTCTTCAGCGGTGCCATATCCCTCGCTCTGGTCGTTGGTGTGCGTGACGAGATTCGAGCTCGCTCGAGCCAGACATTCAGCACTTCGATTCAATCAATGCGATTATTGCACCAGGGCGTCCGAAAGAGCCTCTTCATATTCCTGCTTATAGGGCAGGCCCCACCATGCACGTATGGCTGTCTACGAAGGCCCCTCATTTCTTACCCTTACATACTACAAATAATGGAAAGATTTATAAATATGTAAGGGTAATAGAATGCCGTGGTAACGATCAGGAAGAGACTGGTTGGTACACGGGAGTACTTCTACCTTCAGCACACCCTCAGGACCTCCAAAGGGGTCCAGGCTCGGGAGAAGTATCTGGGAGCCAGACTGCCCACCAACATCGAAGAGGTCAAGCGAGACTTCCTCATCGAGATCTACAAGGAGCGTTGGTATCCTCTTTTGGATGTGGTCCGCTCCAACTGCTTGAAAGAGCAGCGGAGAATGCCGCGGAGCTCGTTTCAGAAGCAGGCTCGCACGTTCTCAGTCAGGTTCACCTATGACACGAACCGCATTGAGGGTTCGAAGCTCACATACCGAGAAACGGCTGATCTGCTGGAGAGAGGGCTCAGCCCGCATGCGAAGCCGCTTGAGGACATAAAGGAAGTCGAAACCCATGACAAGGTTTTTCGCGAAGTCGTGGAGTACGAGAAGGATCTTTCGCTGCGGATTGTCCTGCTATGGCACAAGAGGCTGTTTGAAGAAACAAAACCCGATGTCGCTGGAAAGATCAGAGTGCATCAGGTCGCCATTTCAGGGAGCCGGTTCACGCCTCCCAGCCCAGTTGAGGTCCAGCCATTGCTCAGGGAGTTCTTTCGCTGGTACGACCGAAATAAGCCCTCGCTCCACCCTGTCGAACTTGCCGCGGCCGTTCACTTGAGATTCGTGACGATCCACCCGTTCGCAGACGGGAATGGCAGGATGAGCCGGCTCCTGATGAACTTCGTGTTGCAGAAGCACGGGTTTCCTCTCCTGAACATCCCGTACGAGGATCGGGGAAGCTACTACAGCGCGCTTGAGCGCTCGCAGGTGAAGAAGGTGGACAACATCTTCATCCAGTGGTTCTTCAAGAGATACCTCAAGGCGCACTCGGCCTACGCCAAGGTCGAGAAGTGACATGAATCGGCCTTAAGCCTCCTTCTCATCCTAGGGACTTGCCATCATTCGGGCAAGGAATCTGACCTCCAGAGAACTCGTGAGTGTGGACCGGGCGAGAATCGAAATCCGCCGAGCCAGACATGCATCCTTTCGGTTCAATTAAGAAGGAATCGTACCAGGTGTGTCCGAAAACCCTTTCCTCTTTTGTTTCCTTTGTCCGCCAGTTAGCCTAGGTTGGAGGGAGCCGCGACCGGTTGTCTCTACTCGGAGCGCTCCGTCTCTTTCACCAAGTCATCATGGTCTGTGCGTTGGTGAAAAATGCAGTGGACCCGCACTCTTCTCCTGTGCGGGTCCGGGTTTCTGTTTGTCATCGATGCTGGCTCAATCGGAGGGAGGAGGGAAGTCCTTGTCCCCGGGCATCGGCGATGCCGCAGGGTCATCTCCCTTCTTCGTCTTCATGGTCTTGTTCTTGCGCGCGCGCAAAAGCAGGAACGCCGTCAACACGGCGAGCGCACCTGCGATCGCTCCCAGAAGAACGAATGAGAAGAGAACGGTCGAGTAGATGGCTGGTGGATAGCCTTCGAAAGTCAGAATGACCTCAGCGTCACCCGTCACGTTTGCCTCAGATGACTCGTGTAGACTGATGTGGGTCATCATGTACTCACGAACATAGTATCCATCAACATTGGTGATCTGGTCCGGCAGTCTGAACTCGATGGAACCGTCGACCGTCGAGCCATATCCGATCGTCTTTCCCTGGACATCTGTTATCAGGATGTCTACTCCATCTAGCGCCTTCCCGTCCGAATCCTCTGCGACGACTTTCAGGTACGAGACCTTGCATCTCACGACGATGTTCGCGTCATCGTCGAGCGTGACCGAAGTCTCGTTGACCAGCGTTCCGTACCAGTAAGTCTCTATCCAGAGCGTGCCGGTGGGCAATATCACCTGTATGGCACCGCTCTCATTGGTCAGCCTGCTCACAATTACATCGCTGGCCGACCTCACGACGATATGCGCATCAGGCAATGCAACGCCGCGTGTGTCCAATGCGACGATATTCACGCTGCAGACCTGGCCTATTATGGTGATATCGATGTTCGCGGACAGGACAACATCGGACGCCGTCCCGATTAGATTGCCGTGCCAGAAGACTTCGACGTCGTATGATTCCGCTGGCAGCCGCGCAACCGCAACGCCCTCCTGGTCTGCGAACTTGGAGTCGATGAGTATGTGCGTTTCAGAGTTCAGCCATGCTACGGTCGACATCGGTATTGGGGTCCCGGCCTTGTCGACGATTTGAACTGTCATGTAGAAGACGCTGCAGACCACTTCGTGAACAGAGTTGCTGACGATGGCGACTGTTCCATCGAACACCAGCGAACCGCGCCACCACACACTCACCATGCTGTCTCCGGCTGGCACCTGGTTGATCGCTCCTATGGATCCGTTGCTGTCAGACATCTGGACCGGCAGCTGCTCGCCATCTGGATACACGAAGAAGACAGCGGCATTCGGAAGCGGTTGGGACATTGAATCCACAACCCGCAGTTCAGGGTAGTACACGTCGCAGGTCACATAGAGGATGGTGTCCTCAGTCAAGTTCACCGCTGAGCTGTACACCTGTAGGCCGTGCCAACCGACTGTCAGCGTACCGTTGCCGAAAACGATTATCGACGCCCATCCAGTCTCGTTCGACTGCGCCGTCACACCTTCGTACCTCACGGTCGCGCCCTGAAGGTCGTTCTGCATCGTGTCGTTCAGATGGACGGCGAGATTGTAGATTATTCCAACGGAGAAGTAGCTCGAGATCAACTCGTCGTATGGCTGGAACGTGAACTGTTCAAAGTAGTAATAGTACGTGAGCCCAGAACAATCAACCGCCCAGATGTCGTAGGTGTACGTGCCTGTAGGCAGGCCAGTGTAGTTCCACATGAGCTCATAGACAGAGATTGCAGAGAAGTCATTCCCTAGAACGCGGGCCATGGGAGCGTCATCTAGCCCCGGGAGGGTCGTCCCGTTAGGCGCTCGAGCGGTCAAGTTCACCCAGCGGATGTCGTATCCGCCGAACGGATCAGAGATGTTCGCAGAGAAGTACATCGTCGTGTTGCCCTCGTCTATGAATCCTCTCGTTGCCTCTCCTGCGTAGTCGTTCGTCTCGCAGGAGTCAATCGTCATAGGGTTCTGGGTCTTGACGACCAGTCGGGAGTCGAACAGGTGGTAGCTGTCCCAGTAGACCGTCACGTTCGTGTATTGGGATCCTGTGCCTCCACCTGAGGTCCCGGGGTTTATCGTCAGGACGAACCTGATTGTCGCGTTTTCGTTGAAAGTGTGATTGAAAACGAGGGGGAAGACCATCGGGGCAGAAGGAGGATACGTGTACAATGGTGTGTTGCTCGGGATGTTCCATAGGTACACGGATGTTCCGTTGAAGTTCAGGTTTTCGATGTCCTGTTCAGTCACCTCGAGCACTTCCAGGCTCCCCGCCATGTTGGGTTGGCCAGTGCCGACCTCTCCCGAAATCCAAATGGTTGCATCGATGCCGCTCACCGTGAGGTTGGATGCCGCAGGCGGGAACATGTACCACTGCATCGCGAACTGTTCCTGCCCTGTGTAACTCCTGCCTACCCCAGTCGTGTTGAACGGCAGATTGGTGTCGAAGTAGTTCAACACGCTGAACTGGGGCGAGAAGTACTTGGTGGTGTCACCAGTGTGCAAGAAATGCGTTATGTTGTGGGGCGGATCGGCCGCCTGGACGACGGACCTGACAGTGGCTTGGTCGTCTTCAAGATCGAGATACAGCCCTGAAACTGAAATCGCAGTCGCAAGCATTACGCACAGGATTACGTTCGATATCTTCTTCATGCAGTTGCCTCCGGGGGAAGCCTGGAATGACATTCGACTGCGGGGTACATAAGCATGTATGAGACAAGATTAGAACAATGGCACAGCCCTCAAACGGATTCGACAGAAGCTTCGAGCGAAACGCTTGGAGGAGACGAGATCCTAAATATCGTTCGCGGTTCGTCGTAGTTCAAAACAATGAAATGAAGGGGTTTCCACACGACCGCAGGGGCGGCAGATCTATGCCGAGCCGCTGTAGTTGTAGTTCCAGCGGTAGTTGTGGTTCCAGCTGTAGTTGTTGCCATCGCATTCGCAGCAGGACCCGTCCTTTAGTTGAAGGTGGGTCTGGTCCTGGGTCTGGATACAGTCGTCACTGGCGTTTGCGCCAGCTACCGATATTACCCCGATTGCCCCGAACATGACGGCGGCTCCGACCATTACGGCTACCATCAGCTTCGATATCATTTCGTTCTTCACTCCTCTTTTTTCGGGTCTTCTAGGCCTCGGTGCTGAGATTTCGACAGAAGGGTTAAGGCGGTTATGGTGCAATCCTCAAAGGTTAGAGCAATCTTCAATTAGTCCAGCTAGTTGCGGGGACATGCCCTAATGAAGTGTTCTAAACTTGTACCAAACCTATTATTATCTGGCCCTCGCATCTTAGACGTGATATGATTGCACGAACTGCTACGGTCTTGTTCCTGGGACTCACGATACTGGTTTCTATGTCCTTGAGCGCAGGCAGCGCCCTAGCTGAAGACGCTGAGGACATCACCTATTCAGTGGGAGGAAACGGCATCGAGGTACACAGTGCGTACACGACGACACTGATATCGAACTCGCTCCCTGCGGCAACTGTCAGGGCGGGAAATCTCACGGACTTGACGGGCGACGGATTCATATTGCGCGCGCTCTTGGGATACAACGCAAGCGTTGGGAATGGCTTCTCACCCAACCTGGTCGAGTTCAGGGCACTGACGAACAGCACGGTCTGGACGGTCTCGGGCCCTCTGCTGAAGGATACCTCTCAAGGAAAGATCGTGACTGTGCAACTTGTAGCTACACTCGACATGGTCAGGGTCGGAGGATTTGGAGAAGGTGGTCTCGGTGGGTCGGGCCTGGATGAACCTGGATCGATCATCCGCAGCTGGGCCGAGGTCACGATCAGATTTCAGGTATCGACCCGCAGCTACTTCGCAACCTACCAGGGAGTCCCTCAGTCCCCCGAGTATCAGGTGAACGGCAGCTCGGAGCTGAAGTTCGATGTTGGCGTCATAGTCCTGAAACCGTTGCCTGTCGACAGTCTGGCGCTGGAGATCGCGCTGATGAAGATGGATGACGCGTCGTACACGCCCACTTCGAGAGCAGGTCATTATGCTTTCAGAGTTTATCAGGCCGGTGACGTCGTGAGCGAAAGCGACCCCTCGGTGAACGAGACTGAGGGATCGATCCTCGTGACTCACACCTTCCAGTCACGAGACAAGTTCAAGCAGATGATTGATTTCGTGAACGAGACAGGCGTGCCTGACGGTTACTTCTCATGGGCGAGGCAGGCAAGGATTACGACCTCCGCCGGCGCCAGTCTGATGAATGTGTCCACATTCTACAGGACCGACGGCGAGTCCCTGACGATGTACCTGTCGACCCCGTTGTCCTCGGACACGATCACCGTCGACCACGACCCGAGCATAGGCGTGCTAGGCGGCGGCGGCGGGGCCATCGTGATTCTGCCAGGCGCACCCTCGCTGCTGTGGGTCGGGGTCGGGATCATCGTAGGGCTCGCTTCTGTCGGCGGCGCCGGCGCATACCTTCTGGCATCAAGGAAGGAGAATCGGGACCCTGTCGATTCCGTGGATCTTCAGAGGAACCGGTACTATCGGGGGCGCTCGTAGACACGCGGGCCGTCTTGGGTTCCGCTTTTAGAGCTGGCGGGCTTCCAGCACCAACATAGCGCGCGACGAACTCGTCGACGAGCCTGTCGAGGAACGACCTCCGATATACAATGAGCAGATTGGATACCTTGTCGGGTTCAATGACGGTCATGCGCGATTCCCTGCCAGCCTTGTCCACTTTTATCAGGTCCCTCGAGACGAGCTTCTTGATGTGATACGAGAGGGTCCCTCCCGAGATGGTGAAACTCTGCAGGACTTCGCCGTGGGTCGCGCCAGGGTTCATGAGAAGGAAAAGGATGATGCCCCTCGGGATCTCCTGCCTAAGTGCCGCAAGCATCTGCTGCTTGTCCCTTTCAAACTGACCGCCTGGGAAGTACCTCGTAAAGCTCTCCTGCTTGTCAACCGTCAGGAGGCCTCCGTCGGTAAGGCAGTTTAGATGGTAGCTGAGGACGCCTATCGGCATGCTGGTGAGTCTCTGAAGCTCCCTGAAATGAACTCCGGGGTTCTGGCGGACGGCTTCGAAGATCCGCTTTCTGTTCGCGAGTTCAAGGGGATCTTTCAAGGCCCCTTCCTCCGAGCGTGCCGATGACAAGGACAATGACAAGCGCGATAGCGCCGACCGAGGGCACGACCCACCACTCCATGCCAGCGAACCATTCTGTCATCAAGCTGACAAGTAGTAGGGCGGCCGTAAGGGCAATCTGGAACGAGAGGCCAATGGCCATCAGCAAGAGCCCTTTCAGGCCGCTTCTCCTGTGTGCGAGGACTGTGAAGAATAGGAGTATCAAGGATGCCCCCAACAGGAGGCCCAGAATCAAGTCCTCTGCTACCGCCATCAGTATCGACTCATTCCTAATGGTTTCCACAGGTATAAGCTGTGCGAGTCGGCATTCACTTTCCAAGGTTTGTCGTATTCGAGTTCACGCATATGGCTCTGCATCAGACAGGCAATCAATGGGGACTGCATTTCAATGAGGTCAGTGGATTGCGCAATGCGTGGGCTCGACCCCAATAGAAAAGGCTACGTGGACCTGGCGAGAATTGAGTTTGTCCAAGCCAGACATCCATTGATACGGTTCAAACAAGGGGGAATTGCACCACGGCGTACCAAACCACTTCTTTTTTCGATTTTTCCTGTAAACGAAGAGCGCAGAGAGCCTTCCGCATTCTTGAACGTCTGGCCCCCTTTCAATAAGAAGGGATTTGAACCCGATCCGAGAAAGACGCCTTTTCTTGAAGGTCCAAGAAATCAAGAATGCGTCGAAGGGCCTTCGATCGCTCGGAGTTAACGCTAGAATTCTTCGGAACTTGAGTTCGTGGAGGTGATTGGCCGCCCCTCAGGAATCATATCGGGCCTCGGCAGGTATGTTTATTACGCTTGCAGGGAAATGACGCGTGGAGTGGAGCCCCCTGTCCAGCAATGTCTCGGAGAAATTCAGAATCGTTCTCGTTCAAATGCGGTGCTCGTCGAGGCCTGAGGCGAATGTCGTCGCTGCAAAGAGTGCAATAGCCTCCTCATCTGCGAAAGATGTGGACCTTTGGATACTGCCAGAGCTGTTCTCCAACCGATACGTTGGCCAGTTCGAAGATCGCGAATCTCAGATGGCGCATCTGCCGGATCATAGGAGTCTCTTGGCTGAATTCAAAGAGGTCTCGAGAGATGCAGGTGCCGCGGTGGCATTGCCATTTGCAGAGGTCGTGGAATCGGGGACGTGTTATAACTCGATTGCGCTGATAGACAAGAGCGGGAAGGTGAGAGCCTCATATCGGAAGATCCACATTCCAGACTCCGAGGGGTACAGAGAGGATCTCTACTTCAAGCCAGGAAACCTGGGGTACGTTGTCGCCCGTCTGGGCGATGTCAAGATCGGCCTTGGGATATGTTGGGATCAATGGTTTCCGGAGGTGTCCAGGACTTTGGCCCTCAAGGGCGCCGAGATCCTGATTTACCCCAGCGCGATAGGCTCCGAGCTGGTAAGGCCGGATTTCGACTCCCATCCCGAGTGGGAACTCGTGATGAGGGCACAGGCGGTAATGAATCGGGTATTCGTTGCTGCCGTGAATCGCGTCGGCCAGGAAGAGAAGATCAGGTTCTATGGAGGCAGCTTCGTTGCTGACCCGTGGGGCAAGGTCCTCAGGCGCGCATCCACGAGCCGTCCTGAGACGGTGTTTGTGGAGCTGGACCTGTCGCAGATCCGAGATGCCCGTTCATTCTTTGGATTCCTCGACACGCGCCAGCCGCACACCTACGGAGGTCTGACAAGGGCGAGGAGGGCAAGGCATGGCCGCTAGAAGCGCTAGCGAGGAAGCACCGCGGACGCCCGCAGAGGGTGGATTCTCAATGCCGGCGGAATGGGGCCCGCACGCTGGATGTTACATCTCCTGGCCATGTAGGGAATTGACCTGGCGAGGACACTTTGAGGATGCGAAGAAGGCCTACTCAGCTGTCATCAAGACAATTGGCCGCTTCGATCCCGTGACGGTTGTCGCTGATCCAAAGACCGCTCAGGAGGCGCGAAGAAGACTCGGTCCAGAAGCGAGGCTCTTCGAGGCGGCGCTTGATGATTCGTGGGCAAGAGATAACGGTCCGATCTTCGTCCGGAGGGAAGACAACAGGCTTGCGCTCGTCAATTTCATGTTCAACGGTTGGGGCAATAAGGGACCGTGGGGGAAGGATGACAGGCTTCCAGTCCTCCTGGCAGAGCAATCGAGGATCAGGCGTTACGATGCGCCTATGGTCCTCGAGGGAGGTGCGATAAGCGTTGACGGCGACGGTACACTGCTCACGACCGAGCAATGCCTGCTCAATGCCAACCGAAACCCCAGCATGTCGCGGGAGGGGATCGAGGAGGTCCTCGCCAGCTATTTGGGCATACGAAAGGTAATCTGGCTCGCCAGAGGAGTCGAGGACGACATGACTGATGGCCACGTTGACGGTGTCGCCGGGTTCGCAATGCCCCATGTCGTGCTGGCTGCGCACACAAGTGATGACTCTGATCCGAACTATCGGAACTTGGAGGAGAGCTTGGCTCGGCTGGAATCAGCCACTGATGCCAAAGGACGACCCCTGGAGGTGGTGAGAATGGTCCAGCCAAAGCCGATGTTGGTTGGAAGTGTCTCCATAACGCCCAGCTATGTCAACCTCTACTTCGCCAATGGCGCCGTGGTTTTCCCGACCTATGGAATTCGAGAAGACAATTTCGCCCGCGAGACCATCGCCTCTCTGTTTCCCGAGCGCGAGATTGTTGGTGTCAGGTGCGAGCACATCAGTATTGGAGGAGGGGACGTGCACTGCATCACCCAGCAGCTGCCTGCGGGCGAGCCACTGTACCCTTGATGCAATTTGGCAGCATCCCGGTCGTGCGACGAGGGCGTGTCCGAATTTTGAACCGTATGTGGACCGGGCGAGAATGGAACTCGCTCGAGCCAGACACAAGAACCATCGGTTCAATCAAAGCGAAGTTGCACCAAGGCGTCCACAAACCTCTTCCATCTTCAACTTGCCTTGTTCATAGGAACTGTTGAGAGCCGGTTTCATACCTGCGAAAAAACGGGGTCTGTGTCTCGATGCCAAATAGTTACTCTGTCCAAGTGGCGCTTGTCGTTCATATGCGAACCGTTCCTCATCATGGTCTCACCCACAGCTCCTGACGCAAGCATAATGTAACACAATGCCCGTTTTGGGATAGGGGAGGCTACCGTGGATTTGAAGAAGCACATACTAGCTGCGACTCTAGTCCTGGCTATGGTGTTTTCCACCACGCTGGTATCATTGCCAACGTCTGGGGCCAAAGCACCATTTGAGTATTATGTTGCGGGCAATTCGAACGATGTGGTTACAAAGACATCACCAGGCCTGCTTCTGGCGGGCGGGAGTACAGATGTCGATGCAGGCATGAAATGGATGATTGAGAAATCTGGTGGCGGCGATTTCGTGGTGATTCGCTGCGCAGGCACTGATGCCTACAACCCGTGGATCTACACTGATCTTGGCGGCGTCGATTCCTGTGAGACAATAATCACGTTGTCCGGAGAAGCGTGCTATGACGACTTTGTGATACAGAAGATACGCAACGCGGAAGCGCTTTTCATCGCGGGCGGCGATCAATGGAATTATGTTAGCTTGTGGAGGGGGACCCCGGTTGAAGACGCCATCCACTACGTTGCCAGCAAGGGAGCGCCGGTTGGCGGCACGAGTGCCGGACTTGCGATATTGGGTGAATACGCGTTCTCCGCCGAGAACGACACAATCTACACAAAGAAAGCTCTCAAGAATCCGTACGACCGGCGTGTGACCCTCGTGAATGATTTCTTGAGCTTGCCCAACATGGATGGCAAGATCACCGATAGTCACTTCTCTGCCAGGGACCGAATGGGGCGCCTAGTGACCTTCTTGGCACGCATCATCCAGGACGGATGGGCGACTGAAGCCATGGGCATAGGTATCAACGAGGAAACGGCCCTCGGGGTCGAATCAAACGGGGATGTGACCTTGTTCGGCCTGAGCACGACGAGCGCTGCGTACTTCCTGCGCACGCCGGGCCCGCCTGAAGTCTGCCAGCCCAAGACGCCGTTGACCTATCTCGACATATCGGTGTACAAGATATCATACGATGGGAAGTTCAACTTGGCGTCATGGGAAGGCATGGGAGGTATCGCCTACACGGTGTCAGCAGAAGCTGAGATGGTCACCTCTAGCCAGCCGAGCGGAGAAGTCTACTGAACCAGAGCGATCAACCGCGCGTGTGGTTCAACTACACAGCGTCAGGCCGACGACGAATCAGACTGGGTCGGAAAACGAAGCCAGTGGACAGCGCGAGAACGGAACTCGCTAGAGCCAGACACTGACTAGTCAGATTCAATCAAAAGCGAAAGCGCCAGCGAGTCCTACAAATCCCTTTTCTTTCTCTTTCCTTTTGTGGAAACGGCGAGGGATTGCACGACAGGGAAGGATTCACCGACCTCGTCTCTCCCTCGTCTTCTTATGACGACCCAGCAAGCCGCTGCACGAGGCTGATGGGATGATCTTCTTCATTCAATTTCCTCGGTCCGTATTCCTCTTGCTCTGGTCACAGAGAGTCTTTGGAGGACCGCGCTACGCTTACTGCGACTCCTCCCTTCTTGTGTCCTTTGCCAACGTACCTGTGAGCCTCGACCATCTCTTCAAATCGAAAGCATTTGTCAATGACTGGCTTTATGTGTCCAGCTTCAACCAGCTCTTTGATTGAAGCAAGACGCTTGGAGTCCAGCATCAACTTGCCATCATCTATTGATACGCATTTTCCATTTGGAGCAAGAGCTTTCTTGCATGCAATTTTCAGTTTTGAAGTCTTTGCCTTGCCTACGGCATCAAGCATGAAATCATATTGAACACCTGGTTCCACAGTGTCCACCTTGGTGTAGTCAATCATGGCATCAGCTCCCAGAGATTTCACCAACTCCAGATTCGTTGAGCTGCATACTGCGGTGACCTCGGCTCCTAAGTATTTAGCCAATTGTACTGCCATCGTACCCGACGTTCCTGAAGCTCCATAGATCAGTACTTTTTGTCCGCGTTGGATGTTCCCTTTTTCGACATATTGAAACGCCAAAAGTCCACCATAAGCAGCCATGGTCGCCTCTTCATAGGTAACGTTGACTGGCTTCATTGCCAAACATCCGTGGAATGAGTCTGTCTCTTTCATGCATTTGTACTCAGCATAAGTACCAAGTCCGAATCCTGTAAGTCCATAGACTTGGTCACCTACTCTGAATCTCTTCACGTCCTTGCCTACTGCTTCAATCTCTCCTGCCAATACCAACCCTATTATGGACTTTCTCGGTCTTGTCAAACCGATATAAAGGCGCATCGGTATGAGGAATTGGATGGGTATCTGAGAGCCCCGGATGAAGATATCGCTTGCAGTTACAGCCGTCGCATGTATCTTTATGAGGACTTCGTCATCCTTCGGAGTTGGTTTTTCTACTTCTCTCAATTGAAGAACTTCCGGTGGTCCGTATTTTGTGCATACGATTGCTCTCATCTTTCCCATATCATCACATCCGCTAGGCGAGTTCCTTCTCCCTGAAGAGATAAGCTCCTAGGACTAGGAGGAAGACCGTCAGCCCGAGCAACACCGCGGCGGAGCCCCACATGCTAGACGCCTGATCCCACTTGCTGATGTCCCCGAAATCCACCCATCCTGATCCCAGGCTCCTCAGATAGTGTTTGACAGACGCCTTCTGGATCGCACCTGGCAACGACCCGATATATCCTTCCCAAATGAACGCATAGAATAGACCGACAAGGACTGGTTTGGTGAACAACGTGCTGATTGCCAGGAACAGCGACGAATACACGAATGAACCTATGACTACGAGGGCGATGAATGCCAGGTAGATCTCAAGTGATTCAGAACCGAGTCCGTGCTGTCCGAAGAAAGCGAGCATCCCCACAGAGCTGATCGCAACCATTGACACTGAAACGACTATCCCCAAAGGCAGGTAGTATCCCAAGTACGAGAATGCACGATCCAGAGGCGCGGTCGCAACGTGCGTGATACTCTTGTCGTCGATTTCGTCGCGAATCAGAGACGATCCAAAGATCATCGCCATTACTGGCATAAAGAAGAAGAGGATCAAGGTGTCCATGAGGTTCGTCCCATCCTCAAGTGGATCATTGCTCTGTGATCCAGCATAGCCCATGACTGCGGCGACGAACAGGGCAACAAGAACCGTGATGATCACTTTCTTGTCGAAGAGCAGCTTCTTTGTCGAGTGTAATGTCAGCGCGAATATCCCAACGAGAACTCTCTTCAGATCCATGCATCTACCTCCCCACGAGATATTTGAAAACGGCTTCCAGATTGTCGTCCAGACTGTACATCTTGTTCACGGTACATTGGGACTTGTCGATAAGCGCAGGCAGGTCGTTGAAGAAATCATCAGGTTTGGACACCTGGACAGTCACGCTTTCTTTGCTGTCGTTGAACGAAACGGACACGACATAGGTCTGATCAAGTAGGGTCTTGGCCAGAGCAGTGATCCTACCACCCTCTATGATGATGTTGTGAGGGTGGCTGTCCATTAGGTTCCTTATCTCCGATATGTCTCCCGACGCCACTGCTCTCCCCTTGTAGACCAGCGCAACATTGTGTGTCATCCGCTCGATCTCGTACAGGACGTGAGAGCTGACGATAACGTCGTGTCCGAGATCCTTGTGGAGCCTCTTTATGAGGTCTATGATGTCCTTCCGCACTAGTGGGTCAGTCCCGCTCAATGGCTCGTCGAGAATGAGCAGCTTAGGGTCGTGTAGCATCGCCCCGGCAATCTTCATCCTCTGTCTCATTCCCTTGCTGTAGACCCCCGTCTTCCTGTCAAGGGCTTTCTCCATCTCAACCAGCTTCACGACCTCTTGGACGCGCTTTGACAACGCGGTCCCGTGCATCATGTGGAGTCTTCCGACGAGGGTCAGGAACTCTCGACCGGTCGAATCCCCAGGAAGCGATTCGTAGTCCGGGCAGAAGCCGATAGATGAGTGCAGGTCAGGGTTCTTCCACGGGCTCCTGCCGAGCACAGTTATGCTGCCAGCATTGGGCCTAATAAGGCCCAGTACGAGCTTGAAGAATGTACTCTTGCCGGAACCATTTGGGCCGACGATGCCGGTTATCCCTGGCATTACTCTCAGCTGGAAGGTGTTAAGGCCGATCACCTGTCCGTACCATTTGCTGAGGGATTGTGCCTGAATGATTGGCGAGGGAACATCTTCTGGGGCTGTCACTTGCCGACCACCTGCCTCGTCAGTCTATAGTATACGACAATGGCCGGAACGATAACTAAGGATGCCACAATCAGTCCAAGAGCTCCCTTATCGATATAGCTTGGAACCGGTTCACCGAAGAACCAGCTGAAGAGATACGTCAGCCCATCTATCGGGCTGATGACCCTCCATCCCCGGGAGAACTCAGAGAACAAGCTTGCGACTACAACCAATACGAAGAAGGACATGAAGGTGCCGACCGCCGCATAACTCTTCCTCCTGGTGAAGCACGAGATCATCATGCCGAACGGCACGAAGAATATTGTGACAAGGGCACCTACCAAAGCGGTCTTCCCCAAAACTGCGAAGCCGTCCCAATAGTCGTTGCCGGTCTGGGTCAATAGCGAGACGAAGGCAACGATGACGGGGGGTAGTGCGCAAAAGAGGCTCATCACCAGCAACGCGCCGGCAGCCTTGCCGGCAAGATAGTCCCTGA
>Ga0315294_10004783_pt1 | contig 14830 bp, 15 predicted proteins | sample YL17G13_40_MG_FD_203626 | JGI IMG/M metagenome (GOLD analysis project Ga0315294, IMG submission 203626) | Sediment microbial communities from Yellowstone Lake, YNP, Wyoming, USA - YL17G13_40 | ecosystem: Environmental > Aquatic > Freshwater > Lake > Sediment | place: USA: Wyoming | collected... | reverse complement strand
GCCTTTGAAGGCGCGTATTCTGAAGGCGATTTCACGAAAGCCTTGAGCTTGGGGACAAGGAGTTTGACGTTTCCTTCTTTCACGATTTCAGTTGGAAAATCTGTCTTTGAGCTTGATTCTTCCATCGCTTGGCTGTCCCCGTTCACGGCTATGACAAAACCATTTTAGGGAAATATTAGACTTCTGGTATGGGGAGACTGCTTGCCGAAACGGATAATGTTGCTTACGGGAAGCCCAGGTGTTGGAAAGACAACTGTCTTGCTAAGAGTTGTTGAAGGCTTGAAAGCCAAGGGGTACAAGGTCGGCGGGATGGCGAGCCGAGAAGTACGCTCACGTGGAACTCGCGTAGGCTTTGAGGTTTTGGATTTGAGTAGTGGTCGAAGAGGGTGGCTTGCCTATGTGAACCAGAAGTCAGGTCCGCCCGTTGGCAAGTATAGGGTAAATCTTGCAGACCTTGACAGTGTGGGTGCGACGGCGATAGTGAATGCTGTTGATAATTCTGACATCGTCGCTATAGATGAGATTGGACCGATGGAGCTGTTTTCAGAAAGGTTTAGGGAAGCAGTTAGAAGGGCTGTTGAAAGTAGAAAGCCTGTAATCAGCATTGTTCATTGGAAAGCCAGAGACAGCCTGCTTGACGAAGTGAAAGGGAAGGAGGACGCTGAGACATACGTGATTACTTTGGAAAACAGGGAGAGCCTGCATGAAGTTGTTGTCAGGAAGGCGGTCGAGTTTCTTGCGAACAGTGAGCGGCGATAAAGGGTTATAACTTCGGAGCAAAGATAGCTTTCTGTGCAAGGGAGTTTTGCATGCTGGTTGCCGGAGTAGACGATGCTGGACGCGGTTGCGTGATTGGTCCACTGGTCATCGCGGGAGTCTTAATGAAAGAAGCAGACTTGCCCAAACTCGTTCAAATGGGCGTGAGAGACTCAAAGCTGCTGTCCCCACACAGGCGCGAAACACTTGCCGCTGAGATCAGAAGGGCTGCCGAAAAGATTAGCATAGCGAAGCTGTCACCGAGAGAAATAGACGTGGTTGTTGAGTCAGGCAGAAAACTGCACAAGCTGAATAGGCTGGAAGCTCAGACCATGGCGAAGGTCATAGAAGCGCTCAGGCCAGACACTGCCTATGTTGACGCTTCAGACATCTTGGAAGAACGGTACAAGCAGCATATCTTGGAGTGCCTGCCGTTCGAAGTGGAGATTGTTTCTGAACACAAGGCCGACAGAACCTACCCGATAGTTTCAGCAGCCTCCATAATCGCGAAGGTGGAAAGAGACAGCGAAATAGCGAAACTGGCAGACGTTTACGGAGACTTCGGCAGCGGTTACCCATCAGACACGAGAACCATCAGTTTTCTCCAAGAATGCTTAGACAAGTTTAGAGAATACCCGGATTTTGTCAGAAGATCATGGAAGCCCGCCAAGAAAGTTGCTGACGAAAAGAGTTCCCGCCAGACGAAACTTACCTGACGCCTGCGATCAGATCTCCAGGGTTCCTGATTCTGTCCAGTTCTTCGCCGTAAATGCAAGAGATCTCGTTGTTTGACAGTTTCTGCCCCTCCGTTATCAGGACCGGGTGGGCTTGGACGACCCTACTGATACTCAGAATCTCGCTAATTCTCTTGCTTAGCTCGCGCTCGTTCTTGCCTGCAATGCCGCCGATGATTCTCATTTTTTCTTCAGGCACACTTACGACAAAGTCGAAGGGTGCCCTTCTCACTGTGACGATGTTCCAGCGGGAAAGTCTCCTAAAGGCTTTCTGGAGAAGTCTGTTTCTGGTAAGCATTGCTCTTGCCTTTGTCAGGAAACACTTGTGCTGAGACCTGGTTTTTTCAAAGATGTTCAAGGACTTAGCGACAGGAATTCCTAGTGTCGCTATCAGATTGTACGCTGCTGTGACTGAGGCTTTGGCCATTCCTCGTTCATACCCGTAGAGGGTTCTTCGAGATAGCCCGACCATTTCGGCCATTTCGCCTATTGACAAGCCTAGCTCCTGCCTTCTCCGCTTGAGTGCTTCACCGTCGACCTCAACGTAGTAGCCTCCTGGACCTGCTTGAATCAGCGGTTCTGTCTTGTGGATTGCGACGTTTTCGAACGTTCTCGGAGTGATGGCCACAATGTCATATCTTGTGTAGACGGTGTCGTCTTCAAGCGGTTTTTCCCGTGTTTTCTTCCCGATCAGCAGCGAGGTGGCTGAAACAGATTCGGATATGACTCGCAGTTCTCGACAGTCGCTCGGTGAGAGGTTGCCGATGTCTGTTTGGAGTTTTATGAAAATCACGGTGCTGTTTTTCCTTGCTGCAAAGTCGAAGCAGCTCGGTCGGGAGCAACACACATCAGAAACAGTGAAGCCAGCTTCCTTGAGCACCGCGTCCGCGCCCGCGATTTTCTCCCTCTCGCTGTAAGTCATCAGATTGTCACGTAGAACAGCGAGCCCGTTGCCAGATATAAACTATACCTACCGTCTAGACTGCAGACTTCGCATTTGAGCCACTATCATGGCGTGAGCTTTGTCGTAAGGTTCTAGGTGAACGACCTCTTCAATGCTGAATCCTCGGGCTTTCAGAACCTTGGCTTCGCGCCTGTACACTTCGGTAGGTTCCATCGTCACGTCGATGCTTTGGGCTTTCACAGCCAGCATCACCCACCCACCCTCTTTGAGAAACATGTCGGCGTTGTCTGCTAGGATTTTGGCCTGCTCTGGCTGTGCTACGTCGCAGTAGACGTCGTCAACCTTTCCCTTGATGAACATGGCATACTTCTCTGGAAACCGTGCGTCTTCGAGTACGGGCGACATGTTGAACCTATAGGTGCAGACGTTGCTGACGAGCTCCCTTATCGACCGCGACGAGAATTCCACGCAGTAAACGTGGCCTTTTTCTCCGACTATGTCTGAAACGTGGCTTGCGGTGGTTCCTGAGGCTGCGCCGAGGTACAGAACTTGGTGATTTGGCTTTATGGGCACGGTTGACAGTTTTTTCAGAATGGCTGCAGCCAGTTTGCTTCTGAAGGCATCCCAAACACGGTACTCGACACCTTCATTGCGTATGAGTCTTTCACCGTAAACATTTCTTCCAGGCACCAGATTCTTTGTTGCCAGTCTCGATGAGCCGTCTTCAAGTATAACTTGGTATATTGCTGGAAAGTGGGGGTGTGGCCTAACGTCTGCCTTCACGCCTGAACTTTCTCCCTTTCTCCCTCTTGTTGGGTCTCCTCTCTGGAATCGGCGGCGGCTCGCTGTATTTCTCCTCAATCTCCTTGATTCTTCTTTCAACGTTGGCCTTCAGGTCCTTGCCTATGTATCTTCCTCCGTAAGCGTCAGACCTCGCGGCTATGGCCAGTTTTCCGGCCAACGCTCGGGCAATTTTTCCTCTTTGCCACCTTTTCGCGTCATGCAGAAGCGTGTGCTGGAAGATTATTCCGTGCTTCGGCGGTCTTGTTCCCGTCTTGAGTGAGCGGAACAGGGCTTTTTCTGCTCCTAGCACTTGGATGGTGCTCGCGGGTTTTCGGGCCAAGTTTGACAGTCCTCCAGCGATGGCGATTAGCCTTGCCCCAAGGAGAGAGCCCACGAGACATTTCATGTTCGGCGCCACTTCCTCCATCGACGTGTCCATATAATTCTCAAATGCCTGCCTCAGCTGGTACAGGTTGTTTACGTTCTTGCAAAGAGCTTGGATTTCGGTGAGGTCGGTTTCCACTAGGTCCGCCCCCATGGATGACTGGGCTAGCTTCGCGATTTGTTCGACCTTGTCTTTCGGGATGTCTTCTTGTTCCAGGTTTCCAACAGTGAAGTTGTTTCGGCTTCCCAAGTCTACTACGAGGCGAACGTAGGTTTCGTGTTTGTCAAGAATGCGATCGAGTTCTGGAAAGTGTATCCCGTACCATTCTCTCACGTGACTCATGAGCAGGTTTATGGTCCTATCCAAGTCGTCCAAGGTCAGGATGGCTTGGGCGATGACCAAGTCTCTTTTTTCCACGGCGCCTTTGACTTTTATCTTGGTGATTTCCATTGTGATGCTGTGGGTCCACTGGCTCAGCTCTTCTGGGCTTCTGACAAAGCCGGTTTCAACAGCGAATCGTTCAAGATCGGAGCGAAGAGTCTCGCCGGCTTTCGAAGGCTTCGAGGTTTCCACGTTGACGTTTAGTCTCTGTTCAACTTCCTTGGCGAGACTCGAATTTTCAAAGGTGAAAGTGTCATAACCTCTCTTTCGAAGCAGGTTGACCAAGTCGGCGACTTCACCCGCCATTTTCCCTGCTTCAATTTTCACGAGGACACTGGCTGCTGCTTGAGGATTCTTGGGAAAGAGCACTTTTTCTGCTATCTGGTTTTCCTCGTTGAACGCCAGTATGCCGAATGGACTTTCGATTATTGTTGCTTTCATGTTATGGCCCTCAGCAGTTACTAATCCCAGGGTTTGTGTTTAATAAGATATCGCACCGAACCCTGCCAGCCAAAAGTCATGTTTTACTGTCTTTGATGCTTCCACAAGTTGATGGAAAAAATGGGTGTTTCCCGCACCTTTGCCTTTTTCCGCATCTTTTTTTGGACTCTTGCCATGGAAGGTATTAAATAGTCTAAGCAACAAGTTACTGTCCTATTTATGAAAAGTCCCGAAGGAGGCGAGGTGAAAATTTGAACAAGATGATGCTTTACGGCGGCATATTGCTGGTCATAATCGCATTGATACTCGGTGTTGTGCAGCATTTCGGCGGTCCAACATACAACATGTACGGTGATGAAAGCAACAAATGGTACTTCTACGGCCTGGTCGGCGTCATAGGCGTGATCGGCATTGTGCTGGCAATCTGGACCTACATGAAGAAGACAGAACCAGCCAAGACATAAACTGCCTTGAAAAAGGCGTATTCAGCACCCACATTTAATCCATGTTTCATCCATAATAAACAAACCTTATTTTGGCAGAGCTACAACCCTTACTGAAAGTGTTGGCGGTGGAAAGGCATTTGAGAACAGATCGTCTGAAGGTAAGTCTGGGCAATTTGAGGCTTGACAATCCGACGATGCTGGCTTCCGGGATTCTGGGCTATTCCGCTGAAACGTTAAGCAGCATTGTTGCAGGCGGAGCAGGTGCGGTTGTCACGAAGTCTGTGGGTTTGAAGCCGCGGAAGGGTTACGCGAATCCAACAGTTGTTCAGGCAGATTTCGGCCTAATCAACGCTTTGGGGCTCCCGAACCCTGGCATAGATGAGTTTGTGGGCGAGATTCATGAAATGAAGAGGCTGGGTATTCCGCTGATTGTGAGCGTCTACGGTTTCTCGGCTGAGGAGTACGCAACTGTTGCAAAAAAGGCCGTGGGCGCGGGTGCCGATGCTATGGAGTTGAACGTTTCGTGTCCGCACGTGAAGGAAACGGGTTCGGAGATTGGGCAGAAGCCTGAGGTTTTGGCTGAAGTTGTGAGGAAGGTTAAGGCGGTTGTGGATAGGCCTGTTTTTGTCAAGTTGTCGCCAAACGTCACTGATTTGGCAGAGATTGCTGAGGCAGCGGTTAAGGCTGGGGCAGACGGGATCACGGCGATAAACACGGTTAGAGCCATGGCAATAGATGTGGAAACTGCGATGCCTATTCTAAGTAACAAGAGAGGCGGACTGTCGGGTCCCGCGGTGAAGCCGATAGCCCTCCGATGCGTTTATGATATTCACGAGCGCGTTAAGGTGCCGATACTAGGCTGTGGCGGCGTCACAGGCTGGCGTGATGCGGTGGAGTTTTTCCTTGCTGGAGCTTCAGCAGTGCAGATTGGCACGGCCATCGCGTTGAAAGGCCCAAACGTGTTCAGATCTGTTGCTAAAGGCGTGGATGCTTATTTGAAGAGGAAAGGCCTCAGGAGTGTAAACGAGATTGTCGGCTTGTCGCATCGCAGCTAACAAGCTAAGAACTACGAGTATCCTGAGTGTCAAAACCGAAAGCCCCACTGTGAAGACTTTCACGTTCAAGGATAGGGAATGCGCAACGGCTAAGCCTGGCCAGTTTTTGATGTTTTGGATTCCTGGCGTCGATGAAATCCCACTGAGCATTCTAGATGTAAAGAAAGGGGGCGATGTTTCGGTTGCTGTCAAGAAAGTTGGCGAGGCAACGGAGGCATTACATAAGATGGAGGCTGGTGACGTTATTGGCGTGCGGGGACCTTTTGGTAACACCTTCACCATGGTGAATGGCAGAACATTGATGATCGGCGGTGGCACTGGTATCGCGCCGCTTCTGTTTTTAGCCAAGAAGTTAGCATCGCAAGCACCTAGGATGATTTTCGTCTTAGGCGCAAAGACAAAGAGTGAATTGCTGTTCATGGACGATTTCAAGAAAATTCCTGGCAAGGCGAAGAAGCACGTCGTGGCCTCAACAGAGGATGGTAGTTGCGGCATCACTGGTATGTGCACAGACCCGCTGGAAAAGATACTGGAAAAGGAAAAGCCTGACATGATTTATGCTTGTGGACCTGAACTGATGATTGCGAAGGTTTTTGAGCTTGCAGAGAAACATGGAACGCGCTTGGAGGTTAGTCTCGAACGCCTAATGCGGTGTGCCATAGGCTTGTGCGGAAGCTGCGTCATAAGCAAGTACCGCGTGTGCAAGGATGGCACGATATTCACGAAAGAACAACTGATCGAAGTGAGGAGCGAGTTTGGCGTTTCCAAACGCGATTTTGACGGAAGAAAAATACAGCTGTGACAAATCGCTGCAACAACAAATACAGGCATTCGCGCCCATCAGAAGTCCAATGCGGATAAGGGAGGGGTAGGCAGCTGCGAGCAAGCTTCTTCCAAGGCAGACGGCAATATTGTTGATTCAAAAAGGTTATATGGTGCTTAGGCTATGTTGATGTATTTGCGGGTGCAATGTGATGCAAGGTGACCGCCAAATTCAAGCCTAATTCTCAAACAACCCTCACACCGGATTATCGCCCCCTTGAACTTGAAAAAGAAACACGTCAATTCTGGCAGCAAAACCAAACACAACGAAAACTAGCCCAGTTCAAAGAGAAAAACAACACAGGCGTTCTGGGCTTCGTGGAAGGACCGCCGACACTCAACGGCATACCACACGTCGGCCACACCCGAGGCCGAGTGATGAAAGACCTACGCTACAGATGGAAAACCATGCAAGGCTACTACATACCTTTCTGGGCAGGATGGGACTGCCAAGGACTGCCAGTGGAGCTTGAAGTCGAAAAACAGCTAGGCGTGAAAAACAAACGGGAACTCCTCGAAAGAGTAGGCGAAGAACGATTCATAGAAGAATGCAAAAAAGCCATAATGAAATACCACAAGGCGTGGGTGGAAGCCGACAATAAACTCGGCATCTTCATCGACCACGACAAAGCCTACTGGACCTACAAGGACGAATACATAGAAAGAGAATGGCAATACCTCAAACGCGCATGGGAACAAGGCCTGCTCGAAGAAGGACACTACGTAGTCGCATACTGCCCCGGCTGCCAAACAAGCCTGAGCAGCGCCGAAGTAGGCTACGAAGACTCATACAAAATCGTGGAAGACCCAAGCCTATACTTCAAATTCAAACTCACCGCCAAACAAGACGAATACTTCCTCGTATGGACAACCATGCCCTTCACACTCATCACAGACACCATGCTCGCAGTACATCCAGAAGCAGAATACGCCAAAGTCAAAGTCAGCAAAGAAAAATGGATACTCGCCAAACAACGCGTCGAACCCGTCATGCAGGAACTCGGCATACAAAAATACGAAATAGCCGAAACCGTCACGGGAAAAAGCCTCGACGGCACAAGATATGACTTCCCCTTCAAAGACCTAGTCCCGAAACAGGCAGAACTCGAAGAGAAACACCCACTCGTGCACAAGGTCGTCCTTGAAGACTTCGTAGACGTAAACACAGCCACAGGAGTAGTGCACCAGTCGCCTGGAAACGGAGAAGAAGACTTCTTCGCCGCCCAGAAAAGGGGCGTCCCAATCTTCGCACCCTTTGACGACGAAGTCAAATTCACAGACGATGCAGGAGCCTTCAAAGGCGTGTTCGCAAGAGACGCAGACAACATGGTCGTTGAAGAACTCCGCAAGAGAGGACTACTCGTCGACGTCAAAACCGCGAAACATGAATATCCAACCTGCTGGCGCTCACACCACAAGCTGGTCTGGCTTGCAAGAAAAGAATACTTCCTCAGAACAGACAAGATAAACAAAAAAGTGCTCGAAGCCGCGGAAAAGGTAAGCTACTTCTACGAAAGCCCCAAAAACCGATTCATATCCTTCCTGAAAGAAGGCAAACCATGGTGCATATCAAGAGAACGCGTCTGGGGAACACCACTGCCCGTGTGGAAATGCGAAAAATGCAAAGCAAAAACCGTAGTGGCAACCAAGAAAGAACTACTTGAGAAAGCCCTACAGAAGCCACAGGGACATTTCGAACTGCACAAGCCTTGGGTTGACCGAGTCACGCTCAAATGTGAAAAATGCGGAGGAACGATGCGGAGAGAAGACTTCGTGCTGGACACTTGGCACAACAGTGGGGCCTCGCCTTACGCCAGATTCACCGACGAAGAATTCAGAAAGTACGTGCCCGTTGACTACTTGACAGAAGCAATGGACCAGACAAGAGGATGGGCCAACTCGCTCTTGCTGGAACACGTCATACTAACTGGAAAAGCAGAATCGCCCTACAAGGCCTTTTTGTTCCAAGGTCTAACCCAAGACGCAAAAGGCAGAAAAATGAGCAAGAGCCTCGGAAACGTGCTGGAAGCAGGCAAAATACTCGAAAAATACAGCGCAGACATCTGCAGATTCTACATGCTCAGAAAATGTTCACCTATAGACGCCAACAACTTCGACTCCCAGGAACTCGGTCGTCGCTCGTACCAAGTGCTCTCTACATTCTATCATCTCAGCAGGTTCTTCATGCAGAACTCCGAGTACGACAACTTCAACTCACAGGAGCACACACTTGAATGGGCAAGAAAAGAAAAACAGCTCAAGCCACCCGACCTCTGGCTGCTGTCAAAACTTCAATCCACCACTGAAGAATACACTGCTAAGCTGGAAACATGCGAATTCAACTTTGCCCTCGCAGCACTGGAAGACTTCGTCATAGAAACCCTGAGCAGACTTTACGTGCCCATGGTCCGCAAGGAACTGTGGACAGACGACCCAGAAACTCTGAACAGAAGACTGGCAGTGTACGCAACGCTTTGGCAGGTTTTGAAAACAGCAACACTTCTGTTCAACCCGATAACGCCGCACCTGAGCGAGGCACTGTACCAGAAAGTCTACCGAAGACTCGACCAGACACTCCCAGAAACCGTAAACCTCGAGAACTGGCCGAAACCTGATAAGAAGATGCGAAACCTGACTGTAGAGGAAGACTTCCAAACCCTGTTTAAGTCAGTCTCACTCGTCTATTCAGCCAGACAATCCGCCAAGCTGAAAAGGCGCTGGCCCCTGAACAAGATGATTGTCGTCGCTCCGAAAGGAATCTGCACGGCCTTGAAGAACGTTGAGGAGCTGTTTCTTGAGCTGGCAAACGTCAAAACCGCCGACTACTTGCAGGAAACTCCAGAATACGCCTCTCAAGAGGGATGGGTCTCAGCGTCAGAAAGCGACACACAAGTCTTCTTGAACGTTCAACGCGACGAGGGACTTCTCGGCGAAGGTCTGATGCGAGACCTAGCTCGCAGAGTCCAAGCCCTGAGGAAGGAACTGGGCTACATGCCGACCGACATCCTAAACGCCATACACATCGCAGATCTCGACGACGAAAGCATTGTACTCCTGAAGCCCTACTTAGAAGAAATGCAGGAACTTGTCCGCACCAAGAAAGTCAGCCTGCACAGCAGCCGCGAAGATGCTGAAGCAGAGTGGCACGAATGCCAACTAGATGACAGGAAAATCCACGTAGCTATTTCCAAATAGCTCCTTTATGTTTTGGACAGCAGTCGAAATGGATGACTGTGATGCTGCTCGTTCCCTGAAACAGAAACCCATTCAAGAACCTTCCAGTGGCAGCTAGCCAACCTTCGGACTTGACCTTGCAGTTCAGGCTGGTTTCAAAAGCCGTCCCATACTCTCTTCAGTAGGAACGCCCTGAAGAACTCTTTCCCCACAGCAAACGCTAGGAGTCTTCAGCCCTTTCATTCTGAACCTGAGCCTTGACGGGAGATTCATTGGACCAACGTCGATAACTTCAAGCTCTAAACCATTGCTCTTGCAGAAATCCTCAACGCGCATCAAAACCTCCCTCTCCTCGTCATTCAAGTACCTGTTTCCAAAAAGACCTGAAAGGCTTCCTAACCTTTCAAATGCCGTCTTCTGAGCCTGAGCGCAAGCGTGCATCGCTCCTTCCTTGTCGACGAATCCAACTGTTGGAAACTCGAGGCTGTGAAGGTAAACCTTCAACTTGGCCATAGAAACCAGAAATAGACATTGATAGCCCGAATACTTAAGGTCTTGCCAAGCGTTCAACAGCCACTGGACCTCTGACATACAACTCAGTCAGGCGCAGATAACAGACAATGTTGCTGTTCAAAGGTGCATTACACTAAGAAGGCGCAGACGCGACGACCAGAAAGCAATAATCTGGCCACCACAAGTGCAGTGGCAGTCTCTTCTTTCTCGCTTTCTTCTTCGCTTTCGCCAAAGCTGATTGGCAACATGAAACTCAGGGCATTGTCCATAATCAGGGGCAAAGCCAGTAACGCGTGTTCTCCAGTCGAGCCTGAAGCACATTCCTAGAGAAAATGAAACCGTAAGCTCTTTATTCCTAATTCATCCTCTCTTCCGAAACACAGGGCCGGTAGTTCAGCTTGGTATGAACGCCGCATTCGCAATGCGGAAGTCGCGGGTTCAAATCCCGCCCGGTCCACTCCCATTTAGGTGTGGGGACGATAGCGCGCATGCTTGTTCCTAAATTGGTGTAAAATGGTATTTATTCTTCTTTTGTCTATTCAGGCTTGATATGGACTTGTTTGATAGGCGTATCTTGGCCGTGTTGAAGGATGGAAAGCCTAGGGGTTTCCAGCAGGTTTTGAGTGAAGTTAATTTCTCCCGTAACCCGTTAAGGCTGCACCTGGCCAGCTTGGAACGTCAAGGCATGATCCTGAAAGCTAAGACGCTCAAGAATGGTCCTGGAAGACCAAGTTTCACGTACTCCTCGCCTCCCGAGACCAAACAAAGAGTTGCTTTGGCGCTCACAGAGCCGCACACGACCATTGTCAGCCTAACCTTCCAGAAGCTAAAGCATCTGTGCAGGTTCGAGAAGGGCGGATACTGCAAGAATATGAGGACAAAATGCGAAGTCCGAAACTGCCCCCAAATCACAAAAGGCCAATAAAAACCATTTTTAACCATTTTCGGAACACGCATGCGTGCTACATACAAAACGTCAGGAAGATGCGGTCACGCTCAAACTTATGGTAATAGGCTAATTTCTATTCTTTCCTTTCCCTTTCCGGGTTTCTTTCCTTTTTTTACTTTAATCTCCCCGATTTCACTCGAATCTTTAACATGGGTCCCTCCACATTTCATTGCGGGAAAGAGCTCCATTTTCCAATATCTTTTGCCGTTCTCACTCCATGTTTTGATCTCATAGCCTTTTTTTATGATTTGATTGGCAATCTCTTCAACCAACTTGAGTTTTTCCTCGTCTAACTTCTCTTCGAAGAGATAATCTGACCTCTCTTTCTCTTCGTCCAAAAGACCTGAAGAGGCTGGTTTGCAATCTTCTCCAAAAACCTCTTGCATGAGAAAATAGACTATGTGAGCCCCAGAGTGCAGCCTCATTATCTTATACCTTCTTTCCCAATCTATTTTCCCATGAACTAAGGCCCCAACACTGAAAAACGGCTTTATTTCAAGAATGTGAGCGATGTCTGTTTCTTCGCCCGGTTGTGTGTCAACCACCCTGATTCCATTAAGGTATCCTGTGTCCCCAACCTGGCCTCCGCCTTGCGGATGAAAACCTGTAGCATCTAGGACAACACTGTTTCCAATAATCTTAGTTATGGTTGCGTCGAACTCGACTTGATATTGATTCTCCCAAAACAACTTCTTTGTCATGGCTTTTCCTCCAAATTTTCGTCTACACATTTTTACTACTAATCTTAAACTACGCAGATTAATATTTAGCTAAAGTGATGAGCGCGCAGGAAAGGTGAAACATGTTAGTGGATACCCACGCAATCTTATGAAGAACACTTGAGTTTATTCAATCCAGTATTCTTTTTCCTCGCGTGATTGGAAGTTTTTCCTGAATGGGAGTTCGGCCTAACGGCTTGAAATATTCGATGGGGCATTGTTTAAGGCATAGATATGCGCGCGCTGTTATAGCGGTCACGTACATTTGGTATAGTGGTTCGCAAATCCTTGAAACAGACACAGGGCTGAGCACCCTCTTTAAGTGGAGTCTTTCTGGCGAAGCTCGAAAAATGGACGCCCAAAACATAATGACCCACAAGTTTGGACACTGGTGCGGCTTAGATAAGCTCTACGATGACAAAGACTATAGCGCTCGCGGCGAGAGTTGTGATCGGAAAGGAGATGGTTAAAGCTTAAAGGTGTATTTCTCTTACATTTATCGAGTGAATTGAGATTTGGCGAAAAAAGTGAATGAAGGAACTGGAGGAAACATGATATCGTCCAAGGCGAAAAATCGAATGAAACGTGAGCTAAGCTTAGAGAAGCCAATAATATGGGTTGGTAAGGAGGGGGCGTCGCTGCAGACGATGAATGAGATTTCTAGGCAGTTGGAGAAAAGGAAAATAGTGAAAGTCCGAATATTGAAAAGCGCGCTTAAGGATGAGAGCGCCAAAGAAATCGCGTTAAAAACAGCTCAACAAACAGAATCCACCCTAATCGATGTTCGAGGCCACACTTTCATACTGCATAAGCCTCGCAAAAAGAGAAGTGAAAAGCCTCTGTGAGAGGACCGTTTAGAGGTTTTGAAAGGGATGGGATTGTGGCAATCTTGCAAAGGAAGGGTTCAAAAACACCCACTTCCTTCATGCCTTTAACCTTGCCTTCATGAACCTGCCTCCGTCAAGAGGTCCTGAAATGGCTGACGCATCCATTGACAAAGGCGCCCATGATTTGAAATAAGCATTGAGGTAGAGAATTTTCATCATACGATACTCTTCGGGACGCGACATCAACACTCTGTAGAAGCTTTCAATAGAGTAATTTCCGGAAGGTATTCTCATTTAGCATTTGTGGAAGTAAGGGCAAGAAGATGAAGGATAAAATTGATTGGGAGTTAAGGAACGGTCTGACGCATGGGTTAGTGTGGATAGACGGATTGACAATACGTTATTCTAAAGATATTGAATTTACGGAACAAGGAGAGATTAGATTAGACGATTTATGGAAGAAAGCAAACAACCAAAGTAAAGTAACTCAATGTCTCATTAACTTGGTTCCCGCATGGAGCAGTGGAGATTGTTGAAAATGTTGAAACGAGTCCCTTCAGTTCTGCTGTAACTTTTCTGCATTTACGCTTACCCGACTCTCTGGTTCATACTTGAGAAGGGTTTGTTCAATGAAACAAGAATATAAAATCTCTCAACGGATAAGTTTTTTACTTGTGCGTTTTGTTTAACTTGTCTAAGAAGATATCGCTTTAACTTGTTTCACCCAAAAGAATACGCGTGCTATAGATGAAAAATCAGCAACAACGAATAAAACAGCACGTGTTCTCAGACTTCGATAACTTTTTGACAATTGATGTTGGCAAGCGAAAGGTGCAAGTTCGGAATATGCTTGAAATTGAGATACAGGCGGTGATCTGTTTCCTCAGGTTTGCATAGTTCCATTCCCAAAAAGGTGCAAGCTTCTAGGGGTCAATACCCAAAAGGGTTCAAGTCCATCATGCCTTTCTCTAATCTACACCTCCCAGTTGTTGGTTTCGTGGGTTCAAATCCCGCCCGGTCCACTCCCATTTAGGTGTAGGGACGATAGCACGGACTTGACCTAATGTGGGCATCTAACCTTCAGAACTCTTGCGAGTTGTTTAAGACTCTCATTGCTCATCCATTCCGTCTTGAGGTACTTGCAGATTCTCTCATCGCTCAATCCCAATCTTCTCGCCTCTTCTACCGCGTGTTGATAGGCTTGAATTTCAGTAGGCCTCTCGGCGTAACTATAGTCGCTGTCAAAGAGTTCTTTTCCTTCCATGAACTGCCTCACATGCACTAGTTCGTGAATCAGGTCGAGGTATATGTCAACCTTATCGCCATTGTTCATGTAGTAGGAACTGATTACAAGATGGCCGTCTACGTTGCTGACTCTCATGTACCCCCCAATCCAGGTGAACTCTACCTTCAGATTGCGCAGCACGTCCTCTGTTCTTTCGCCGAAGATTTGTCTAACAGCCTGAACCTTCTCTAGACCTTTGAAACAATCAGTAAATGGACGTGTTGGTGCCTTGAATGGCAGTGACTCGAACAAGCGCAATCTCTGAACGAGGTGCAGCGTCTTCACCATTAATTGCTCGCGCCAGTCTATGGTTTGCAGTCCTCCTCGTAGATCCATATCTCAAAATTGCACAAGCTAGTAAGGTTTATCCTTTCAGTTCGTTGGCAACAAAGGGTACGCAAGTTGACTTGAATCCGTTTAGGTGCCAAACCCGCCTGGCCCACAGCGAACAGCCTTTAAACGCATTCTCATGCTCTACAGATGAAACTACTGCTAGACAGGCACAACCTAGGTCTCAAGAAAAGCGTTAGCGGGCCCGAAGGGATTTGAACCCTTGGTCTTCGGCTCCGAAGGCCGACGCCTTAATCCGTGCTAGGCTACGGGCCCAATCAGAAGAGTAGCTGAGAAGCAATTAAAAACGTTCCGAAAATCCTTAA
>Ga0315294_10004782_pt1 | contig 14831 bp, 9 predicted proteins | sample YL17G13_40_MG_FD_203626 | JGI IMG/M metagenome (GOLD analysis project Ga0315294, IMG submission 203626) | Sediment microbial communities from Yellowstone Lake, YNP, Wyoming, USA - YL17G13_40 | ecosystem: Environmental > Aquatic > Freshwater > Lake > Sediment | place: USA: Wyoming | collected... | reverse complement strand
AATTGCTTTAAATAAAGGTAAGGCGGAAGCAATACTCAAAGTAGAAGCCTTAAAAATAAAACTCCCGGAGAAAAAAGATTATTTAGAAGATCTCTATTACGTTTTAAAAGAATTGGATGCCCTGCCTGATCGATATGCAAAAGCCATTAGGGCAATTGATTTAAAAAATCTTGACAGAGAAATCAAAGAATTAGAAGAAGAAGTTCCTCATAGATATCTTCTAAATATTATTGCTAGAGAAAAGAAAATTGATGAAGGTAAAGAATCATTAATCTTATCAGAGGAGTTGATTTAAATTATAGATTTTAAAAAACCCTATAATCGTAGCGAATATATAAATTTTTTCCGAAACCAGCTTTTGCCGGAAGATTTTGGGGAATATGATGAAAAAATAGGAATTGATTTTCAGCCCAAATTTATTCAAAAAATTGTTAAGATCGGTGAAGTCCGCTCTTTAGAAATGAACCTATACGAGGTAAATCACCGTTCAGAAAACGACCCTCGAATTTCTCTTTCTCGGGATTCCTTCCGATTATTAGCACACTATGGCATAAAAAGAGCTCTCATCTTATTCATTTCTGAAAATTCACTTAACTACAGGCTATCGCTAGTTACCATTGATTTAAAATGGGAAGAAGGGAAGAGAGTAAAAAGGGAATATTCTAATCCTCACAGATATTCATTCATTTTAGGACCGGAAACCAAAACACATACCCCTGAAACCTATTTAATTAAAAAAGGCCGGGTTAAGGATTTTGATGACCTAAAAGAACGTTTTTCTTTAGAAATAGTCAATAAGGATTTCTATACGCAAATAGCTATTCTCTTTACAAAATTAGCCGGTGGAGAGAGAAAAACTGGCAGGACACAATTGGATGAAAAAGGTAGTCTTTGTTTGCCATCCACTACCGATGATAAAATAAAAAAAGAATTTTCTGTTCGTCTAATCGGTCGTTTAATTTTTTGTTGGTTCCTGAAGAAAAAAAGGTCTGGCAAAGGTTTTCCTTTACTTCCGGAAGAACTTATATCTTCAAAAGCGGTTACCCAAAAACCTGGTTTTTATCACAACATCCTTGAGCCCCTCTTTTTTGAAACACTTAATACCCCTATAAAACAACGTAAAAAAGAATACCAAATACCCCCTTGGTCACAAATACCCTTCCTCAATGGTGGTCTTTTTATGCCTGAATATCATGACTATTATCAGGTTGATCAACTTGGAACATCTAAATATATTAATACTTTGAAGGTGCCTGATAGTTGGCTAAAAGAACTATTTGAGATTTTCGAAATTTACAACTTTACAATTGATGAAAACACTTCTGTAGATGTGGAGCTTTCTATTGAACCGGAGATGTTAGGTCGAATTTTCGAAAACCTTTTAGCAGAAATTAATCCTGAAACAGGTAATACTGCACGTAAATCAACGGGAAGTTACTATACTCCCAGACCGATAGTAGAATATATGGTTGATGAAAGTTTAAAACAATATCTATTTATTAAAACGAATCTTGACGAAAATAAAATATCTTCTTTGCTTGCCTATGAGGAAGAAGAGACTAATCTAAGTGAATCTGAAAAAAACATTGTTATTGATGCCCTTGATGTTATAAAGATTATTGATCCTGCTTGTGGCAGTGGTGCATTTCCGATGGGAATTCTCCAAAAAATGCTTTTAATTTTACAGAAAATAGATCCTGAATCTAAAAAATGGTTATCCAAAAAAGTATCACGAATAGAAAGTTCTATAGTAAGAAAAGAGCTTCAGAAAAAAATTGAAGCAGGAAATTGGAACTATATACATAAATTAGGCATTATTCAGAATTCTATCTATGGTGTTGATATTCAATCTATTGCGGTTGATATTTCAAAACTTCGATTCTTTTTATCACTTATTGTCGATGAAAAAGTGGATGATGCAAAAGAAAATAGAGGAGTTGATTGGCTTCCAAATCTGGAATTTAAATTTGTATGTGCCAATTCTCTTATTGGATTACCTAAAAAAAATTCGCAGACAGAATTGTTTGAAGTAGATGAGAATATAAGAGAATTAAAAAAATTACGCGAGGAGTATTTAATATCTTATGGCAATGAAAAAATATCAATTGAGAAGAAATTTCAAGATATACAAAGCGGGATGTTTCTGCGTAGTTTGAAATGGGGTGGAAAAGATTCGCAAACTGTTAAGCTATCATCATGGAATCCATTTTCAAATGAACCTTGTGAATGGTTTGACCCTGAATGGATGTTTGGAGTAAAGGATGGATTCGATATTATAATTACAAATCCGCCATATATAGGTGAAAAAGGACATAAAGAAATATTTAGAGAAATTAAAAAGGGAACTCTTGGAAAATATTATCAGGGGAAGATGGATTTATTTTATTTCTTTTTTCATTTAGCTCTTGACATAGGAAAACAAAATTCCCAAATTGCATTTATAACCACAAATTATTATTCGACTGCTTATGGAGCGAAAAAATTAAGACAAGAGTTTAAAGAAAATACTATTATTAGAATACTTATTAATTTTAATGAGCTTAAAATATTTGAATCTGCTTTAGGTCAACATAATATGATTACAATTTTAAAGAAAGTACAAGATAAAGACTTTATAGCTAAAACTTGTATAACGAAACGAACAGGCAATGCCACTTCAACTATTTTAGAAAGTATAGTCAGTTGGCAAGATGATAAAACCGATTATTTTGAGGTTGCACAAAAAGATTTATATGATGGTGATGAATGCTATATTCGACACGCTGGCAATTCCGTAATATCTGATGATCCGATTCAAGTAGTACTAAGAAAATTAAAGGATAATAACGAATTATTAGGTGGTTTATTTTATATTAATTCAGGGGCAGATATTACTATAAGTAGAATTACAGGAAAACATCTAGAAGAATTTAATGGTAATTTCAAAGAGAATGATGGTGTATTTGTTTTATCTAACGCCGAAATAGGAAGATTGCACCTTGATAGTGATGAGCATAAAATAGCTAAACAGTTTATTAAGAATTCTGATATTTATAGTTTTGGAGTGAAATTTACTGATGATAAATTATTGTATTTGAGATGGGAAGACAACATAAATAAATACACTAATATTAAAAAGCATTTATCAAGATTCAAGGAAATTCTTGAAGACCAACAAAACAGATATGGTGAAACTTATCCGTGGTTTGCATTACATAGACCCCGAGAACAAAATATATTTGAATCAGAAAAAATCCTTGTACCTTATCGAAGTAATCAAAATATATTTGGATATGCTAACTACCCACTTTATTCAAGTAGAGACGTGTTTTTTATTACAAAAAGAGAAAATTCAATTTCGTTAAAATACATTCTTGCTTTATTAAATTCAAAGCTTTACTACATTTGGTTATACCATCGAGGAAAAAGAAAAGGCGAGACTTTGGAGTTGTACCAAAAACCACTTTCCGAAGTTCCTATCAAAAAAATTTCAGAGTCAGAGCAGAACCCCTTCATTGAAATCGTTGATAAGATTTTATCAATCACCAAATCCAGCGACTATTTCGAAAATAACATTAAAAAAGCTAAAGTCAGAGAATACGAAAACCAAATTGGCCAGATGGTTTATCAATTATATAATTTAACAGATGACGAAATAGAAATTGTGGAGAATTTTCATAAAAAAGTATAAATATTATATTTAGAAATCTTTTCTACTATTTTCGTAAATTTCTTATTGTAATGTTCTGAATAACTTCAAATAAAGGGATAACAAAATAATGAATATTGAAAAAATTATACAAATTGGTGAAACCCAATCAGTAGAATTCAAGAAATCTTTAAGTCAAATGAAGGAAGGTTGCAAAGCACTATGCGGTATGTTAAATACAGAGGTGGGTGCTGGAATGGTCCTTTTTGGAATTTCTCCGGAAAACGATGTTGTTGGAATAGGAAACAATCTTGATTCAGCACAAAGAACTCTGGTTCAGCACATTCGACAAAAATATGATCCTTCTATTAAAGTTTCGATTCAAATTGAAGACTATAAAGATAAAAAAATTCTAATGTTATCCGCCAAAAGATCAAAGGATGTCCGTTATTATGAATATGGCGGGAGAGCATTTGTTAAAGAAGGTTCAACTAAAAGATGTCTTTCAATTCAAGAAAAAGAATCCTTAAATAATAGTAGATTTGATAAAATTAATATTTTAGAAATCAGCGAAAAAGAATTGGAAGAAAAATTATTTGAAATATTTAAGCAAAAAAATTCATTTATAGAAATACGTTTCTTAAAAAATATTTTTGCACAAATTTTTTCAACTCTTAAGGAAGAGAGAAACAATTTATCTGATAAATCTTTATTGATTGATAATTTAAATAAAGTTTTTATTCCTTATTTAAATAGAATCTTTATCATTTGGAAAATATCAAATGACTATGATGCTTTCGATTTTACTGAAAGAATGATTGATTCTTTACATAAATTATATATAGATGTATTTGTTGATTTGAATTTTGAAAAATTAAAGGGAACATTTGATGTTTTTTGGATACAAAGCAAAATAATTTTTATTGTTTATTGTATGGGTGCATATAGTATTTTACAGGATAAATCTGAATTTGCTAAATTGTTAATAAATAGGACAAATCCATTTATCGAAGATGGTTCCAGATATGATTTTGCCAAAAATCTTTCTTGGTTTTTTTATACAATAGTAAAATCAAACGAAAAAAAGTTATTAATTAAAAAATCTATCTGCCATACAGTATTAGGGTTTCTTGAAAATAATAATACTGTATTGGATGTATTTTCAGGTGTAGAAAAATTATCAGATAAGTTATGTCAATTTGATTATTTTCAATGCATAAATGAGGTAATTGTAAAAGTAATATTAGGGAAAGAAAAATATTATGATACTGTTTGCTTTCCGAGTTTCGGAAATTTTTATATGAAAAGGACCGAACCATTCATTGAAGAGATTATAAAAACCTATGACCAGGAGAAATGGATTCCAAAAATTAGCAAAGATCAACTTATTTCTGCCATAGAATCATTATATAAGTATTCAGAGAACTCTTTTAATAAAAATCCTCTTGAAATTTCTTGTTGGGTTAAAGATGGATGGAAATCAACAGCAATAAAAGATTTTATGAAAAATGATTAACTCTTAACAATTTTGATTATAATAATATAAATAATAGAATAGGGGATCTATAATTTAAAATAACACCTAAATATATAGAGTAATCTGAACAATCAGGACAAAAATCAAATCACTTTTTTTATGCCAGAATAAAAACTAAAATCAGAGAAACATCAGAGCGAGCAAAAGAGTCGAAAGGTAAAGCAAAATGTGATATTGTAAGACACCAGATATCATGTTTACACAATTAAGCGATATTTTAATAGTTTAGGTTGATAAAAAAAGCAGAATAAACTAAAGATAAAAGGAGAAAAAACAATGTATAGAGCATTTATTAATAATAACAACTTAACTAAAAATAATCATATAAGATTAGGTTGCCATGAAAAGCAGCATTTGTTGTTTTCGGTAATACACCTAATCTTATGTTAGGCGAATTTGGTTCAATATCTATGGGTGTACTTATTTTTGAAGGTATGAAGGTAGGATTTTTGCCTGGCGATATCAAGATTAGTTTGGATAAATCAGGCAATGCCAATTCACATGCTATTTTATCGACAGCCTATAATGTCCTACCTATATGGATGAGGGTAGCACATGATAATTTAAACCAATCAAAAACAGCATCTGATGAGATAGGGAAAAGATGGGATAATGCGGATGATTCTGAGAAAAAAGAACTCTTAATTACCGAGTTAGAACCGTCTTTACAGGTTTTCGTTTCATGCGGAATTGCATTAGATGCACTTTATGATCAACTACGTCCATACGCAAAACTGTCTCAGGATGATATAAATAAATGGCGTGATAATAAAACGGGAAGAGCAAAGCAAATCACAGAAGTTATTAGAAGGGTCTACAAGATAGAAAAGGACACATTTAAACAATTTAGGAGCACAATATCAGAGATAATTAAATATAGGGATTTAGCTGTACACCCTTCACTTGAACTAAAAAACTCATGTTCTCGTCCGGATATACCAGTGTGTGTTGATTGGAAATTTGCAATGTATCGTTATCCCAATAGCGAGCGATGTTTTGATTCAACTATAAAAATGTTTCAATATCTATATACTATTAAATGTGAAGAAAAAGGAGTTAATGAAACCATGGAAAACGTTTTCAAAGCTCTACGTGAATTAAAGGTGATAGAATAAATTAACCTAACAAGGCAAATTCACTTGGCATTTGAATTCCGCTGCGCTCAATTCGCAGCCGGTGATTTGCAGCAATAGAGCTATCTAGAGAGAGGCGATGAAATTGATTCGAGACAAAATCAAAAATCTTGGAAACTCGATAGATAATGCCTTTGACAATCGTAATACTGAATTATTAAGAAAACTCATAGATGATGCTTCCCTAATCGTTAATGAGGGAACTAATACTGACGAGCAAGCAATTGTTGATTACTTTATCGGAAATGCCTGGTCAGATTTAGATGTTTTAAATAATTATGGAAAGAAGACTGTTTGGTCCTATGAAAGAATTGAACATATCAATGCAATCAAATATTTTCGAAAATGTGTGTCTAATATTAATGTTTCTGAGGAAATAAAAGCAGGAATCTTTCTGCAAGCTTATACGAACATTGGAAATATGTTCTCAGAATCTGGAAGAATTATTTATGCAATCGAATCATGGGAAAAAGCATTAAGCATTGAACCAAGTTTTGGAATGGCTAGATGCAATTTATGTCATGGGCTAATCTATTACGCTAACAATCTATATGATAGTAATCATAAAGCATTAATGCTTAGGCATTGCCATAATGAATTGCTGCTTTTTTTGAAACAAGACGATATTCACGAAAAAGCAAGAATAGCATTTGAAACTGATCTATCACGGATAAGAAGAGTATTGAACGTTGATTTTTTAAAGAAACAGAATAGTTTTAGAGAATATTCACTGGGAAGATCACAAAAAGAAAGAAACTATAGAAAATGGGTTCTAACCAATTCATTATATTTAAACCCTCTAAACGATATATTTTTCGATACTGCAATTGCCCATGATGTTCTACAACTCCCTAATATGCGAGTAAGGGATTACAAAGCGCCCGTTTTTCATGGTTTTTTTAATCAATTGAAACAAGAGTATATAACAGCAAGGTATTTATATTACCAATATAAAGAAGAGCTACCTGAAAGCGTTATTCATTACTCGGATAAAGATCGGAAATTAGTAAATACCCTTGATTACCCTCAATACGGCTTTAGATACGAGCAACTAAAAAATGCATTTAAGACGCTATATTCCATACTTGATAAAGTTGGTTACTTTATCAACGAATACTTTGAATTGGGCATTGATAGAGATAGGGTTTATTTTAGAAGCATCTGGTATAAAGACAGACAGATAAATCCTAAAATTGAATCTTTAAATAATAATCCATTAAGAGGTCTGTATTTCCTTAGTAAAGATTTTTATGCCAAAGATATGGAATATTTAGAATCGGTTGAACCTGACGCCAAGGATATTGCTGATTTACGAAACAGTATTGAACATAAGTATTTCAAAATTCACTGGATTAAGCCAAAAGAATCAGACGGAGAACTTAGGTTTGACAATCTAGCATATTCAATCGATGAGTCAGATTTTGAGAAAAAAGTATATCGATTATTAAGATGTGCTCGTGAAGCTTTAATTTATCTTTCATTGTCGATACATGTCGAAGAGAAAAAGAATGTGAAAGATGATGGAATAGTAATGCCATTACAGTTATTTGATTACGATTAGAAAAGCTCTAACAATCGCTTCAGCCTGACTCGGGCCATAAGAGAATAGCTGGGGTTAGGCTTCACAATTTTACATTATTTTTCTGAAAAACCAAAATAATTGAAATGAAACTTTCTTTTTCAAAAGAAGGATTTAGATAAACTTTGTCGTATATAATAGTTTGAAGGTAATTGTCTAATATCAATTCGTTGTTGAAAGAAATAAAGTAAGCTCCACACTAGATCATCAAATTAAGAAATAACCTACAAATAAAACTACAAAAAAGTATTTGAATAATTAATTAATTGGGATTATATTAGCAGTAGTTATGTAAACAGGCCGACCTAGAATTTATAATATTCTAATATGATATAAATCAGATTCTATCAAAATTAACCGGGTGGGTTACTTAGATAACTTTAACGGAATCTGATTTATATAAAGTTATATTTTTAAATTCTCGGTCAGCCTGTCAACATTTGACATTAAATAAATAGGGAAGGTATGCAAAGTCAATAACACGGCAACTTTTAGCGGAAAACCTATAGGATGTGAGAAGTTTTTTAACCGGATGGATGAAACTTTAGGTATTACTATAGATAGACATACTAAACGAAGATTTCGTAAAATGGAAAGCTAAGCCATAGAAAAAATAGGATGTAACCTATTTAATTAAAAGAATCTCAAATATCTATAGGGGGAAGGTGCATTTTTATTTTCCACCTTAGGTACATTTTAGTTTACCATTTCCAATTTACTTTACTCTTGAGACTAAACAAACATCCTATATTAAATAAATAAAATACTAAAAAACTTTCCAGAATCCTTGCATTAGAAGAGCAGGGGGTCATTTTTTTATAAATAAGTTTTTTAAAAAAAGGGTTTTTAAAAGATTTGTCGTATATGAATATAGAAATCCATATTACTGCAACGAGGTGTTTCGAAAAACTTACCGATTTGATAGCATAAACGAAGTGGTTCGGTTATTTTAAGTTAATCGACATCCCCGTCATCTGGGCCGATAGCAGCCTTCCGAGCCGCTCCGGTGGATGATGGTAAGGAGGTATTCCCTTGGGTGATATTGGTAGATGGCTTTGTAATAATATAATGAACATTCTTCAGAGCTTATCGATTACTATTGCTGCATTTGTTGCTGTTTATAGTATTAATGCGTGGAGAAGAGAATTGAAGGGACAACGGGAGTTGGATGTTTCTGAACAAGCTTTGGCTCTAATCTATGAATGCAAGGATAATCTCCAATTTATAAGAAGTCCTTTTGGTTTTAGCGGTGAAGGTCAAACTCGTAAACGCAGACCCGACGAAACTAAAGATGAATCAAAAGCATTTGATCAAGCATATGTACTTATTGAGAGATACGAAAAAGTAAAAGATAGTTTCATAAAACTGCAATCGATAAAATATAAATTCATGGCAATCTTTGGGAAAGAAACTGCAGAACCATTTAACGAAGTGAATAGAATTATGAATAAGCTTTTCCTTGCTGCAAAACGGTTAGGATTACGATATTGGAATCCTAAATACCAAGGTCAATCGGAACGTGATCCGAAATGGGGGAAAAGGATATTGGAATATGAGGCTAAGTTTTATTCAGGGGAAGAACCGGATACTATTGCGGAAAAAATGGATAATGTTGTGGGCATAATCGAGGGTATATGTTCAAAGATCATTCAGGGCAAAAAAGCAAAGAAAAGAACGCATTGACGCCATCCATGGCTGTTGTTTGGGTGGCGGGGACGATCGATTAACAATGTATTGTCGGCTGCGCGCCGATGTGAAAAACATCTGGGCTGGCGGCGCTCCGACCTACATCTCCGACCATAAAGTCCGTATCGCGACTAATGGCCGGGGACATCGACAATGCGCGGATGTTATACGCAATGCTATGTCCAGTAAGGAATGTGATCAAAAATGAAGCGATGCTTTGAAAAACCTTCAAAAGAAGTATCAGAAAGGATGAAGAAGGTTAAGAGTGTTGGAACCAGCTTGGAAAAAGGAATGGAAAGCATATTAAGGAGTCTTGGCATAAGGTATCAAAAGCAACCCAATCTTCAAGGGCATCCCGATTTTAGAATCAGTGGCACTAATGTTTTAATCTTTTGCGACAGTTCGTTTTGGCATGGAAAAAGAGAAAAGGAAATTACTGGAGAAGCTTTTAAAAAGAATCGGGAATTTTGGAAGAAAAAACTCATCGAAAATCGGAATAGAGACGCACGGAATAATCGCGCATTGCGCAAAAGTGGATGGTCAGTTCAGCGTTTTTGGGATACTGATATATTAAAAAAGCCAGATAAAATAATAAATAGATTAAAGAGGATAATTAATGAAGCAAATGGATAAAGTTTTAACTGCAATAGATTTGTTTTGCGGTGCTGGGAGTTTAACGCTTGGGTTGAAACGAGCGGGATTTAATGTCGTCGCTGGCATCGAACTCAATACTGAAATAGCAAAAACTTACAAAGCCAATCACCCAACGACGAAACTGTTAATAAAAGATGTCCGAGAAATTAGTGGAAAGGAAATTCTCGAATTAACGGGTTTAAAAGAAATCGACCTTGTTTCTGGTTGTCCGCCATGTCAGGGATTCTCAAAACTTACTGACAAGTATCGTAAGAAAGATCCAAGAAACGACCTAGTACTTGAGATGGCGAGGGTAATTGAAGAAATTGCACCCAAAATGGTCATGATGGAGAACGTTCCGGGACTCGCAACTCGGGGAAAATTCATATTGGACGAGTTTGTGGGAAGGTTAGAATCTATTGGTTATTTGGTAAACAAAGGCGTTTTACAGTTGGCGGACTACGGTGTGCCGCAATCGCGCAGAAGGTTCGTATTGCTTGCTGGCAAAGGATTTCATATCCCGTTACCTAAACGGACTCATTGCTGCAAAGGCGATGGGAAAAATAAATTAAAGCCGTGGCTAACTCTTGCAGACGTAATTAAAAACATGGAAGAACCTGTTACCCTTTCAAAAGCAATAGAAGGGGGTGGGCCTCAAAGGTTTAACTGGCATGTGGTCAGAGACTTAAAAGAAATAAGCATAGAGAGACTAAAGGCATTAAAAGCAGGAAGTAACAGAAGTTCGTTACCAACGGAATTACGACCAAAATGTCACATAAAGAGCAATAAAGGATTTCAAAACGTTTATGGAAGGCTTAGTTGGGAACAAATTCCGCCGACCATTACGAGTGGTTGCACCTCGCCTTGCATGGGTAGATTTGGACATCCGGAGGAATTGCGGACAATATCCATAAGAGAGGCAGCATTGATACAGACTTTTCCCAGACATTATAAGTTTGACACTGAGTATATGGATACCGCTTGTGATTTGGTGGGTAATGCGCTTCCCTGCCTTTTTGCTCGCAAAGTTGCAACCACTTGTATCGATGCCATGAAAAAGAACATCAATTCATTAGGAGTCGAAAATGACTAATAAGAAAAATTCAAATAAAGAAAAACGCCAGCTTACGATGAGCTTCGCTGGTCGCTTAGTAAAGCATTTGGGATTACAAATGTATTCTGGAGCAGTTCCCGCCATAGCCGAACTGATAGCGAACGCTTGGGACGCTATGGCAAAAAACGTTTACATCAATGTTCCTCTTGGCAAGAGTCTCGAACATACGGATAAAATCATCATCAAGGACGATGGACACGGGATGAGCTTCGAGGAATGCAACGATCACTATCTGGTCGTAGGTAGGGATAGACGTCTCGAAGAGGGGGACTATGCGAAAAAATACGGCGCGAATAACCAAAGAAAATTGATGTCGCGGAAAGGAATAGGCAAGCTTTCGGGTTTCGGCATAGCAAATAGAATAGAAGTGAGAACGATAAAAGACGACTCAGCGACTCATTTTGCGCTGGATTACGATGCTATGACGAGGAGCAACAAATTCATAGAAGAATATCATCCAGAATTGCTTGAGGATAACGGCAAGAAAGTGAATGAGCCTAACGGAACAACCATTACCTTGGCCCAAATAAAATTGCCGCGATCAATTAAAAAAGATTCTTTTAGAGAAAGCTTAGCGAGGAGGTTTACTATACTTTCGGACCCGCAATTTGCCGTTTTCGTTAACGACGAGAGGTTAGCTAAAAGCGAGCGTAAATTCCAATTTCGTTATCCTTCTGAACCCGGCACATGGCAATCTGAAAATGTAACTAGTATCGGAGAGTTAAATTGGTGGATTGGTTTCGAAAAAGACCCAATTCCGAACGAAGATGCAAGGGGAATAGTAGTATTTACGAGAGGAAAGATGGCGCAAGCCCCTTGGTTTTTTGGATTAAGCGGCGGAGCTTGGGGGCAGCATGGAATGCAATACATGACTGGCGAAGTTATAGCGGAGCAACTGGATTTGACCGATGGTAAGGATTACATCGCTACCGATAGAGCGAGCGTGTTATGGGAAGAACCCGTTCCTGCGGCATTGAGAGAATGGGGACTTAAGAAAATAAAAGAGTTGTTAGGGGAATGGGTAATTCAGAGGAAAAAAACAAAACTTCAACGCCCAGAAGTTTTAAAGTATGTTTCATACGCGGAGAAATTACCAGAAAAGGAAAGGAGAATATTTAATTCCTTCGTAGACAAAATATGTTCGATACCGCAAATAGACAAAGACAAAGAGATTTTAGACGAACTGATCCAGTTTGGTTACAATGCTCTTACGAATTACTGGTTTTTAGAAGTAATTCGACAAATAAATGCTGCATCAAGCGAAGACAGAACGAAAATCTTTGAGATTCTATCAGAATGGGACGTTATGGAAGCAGTAATGACTGCCCAAAAGGTTAAAGGAAGGGTCGAAATTATTAGAAAATTTAAGCAAATGATTGAAGATGCGGTTCCGGAAAAGCCAGACATGCAGGATTACATAGAGAAACATCCTTGGTTGATACACCCGGGTTGGGAATCGTTCAAGCGAGAAACGAGCATTAACAAATGGTTACACGATGAATTTGGAATGCCGAAGTCTGAGGATAAATCAGGTCGAACGATACCCGATTATTTTTGTATTGGTGAATCGAGAACCGTACAGGTAATCGAACTAAAGCGTCCTGGCGAAACTGCTGGGAAAGTTGAAATGGATCAGATAAGGGATTACGTTTTTCACGTGAGAGAAAGAGCAGAAAAAGAGGCTTCAGCAGGTAGTTTAAAAAAGGAAATAATAGAAGGTTTATTAATTTGTGGCAATCTCGCAGATAGAACAAAACAACATATTGAAAGCCTTAAAAACACGCAGATACTGGTATGGACATGGGATTATCTACTTAGAACTGCTGAAACGCTTCATAGAGATTACTTGGAAATAGTAAAAGACAGGGCTAAAGAGAAATCTCCAGACGATCCGAGGATAAAAGCGTTGGAAGAAACTGATGAAAAATCAGAACTGAAGGAGAGGTGAAGAGTTAAGTACGGGCACGGCACGGCGTATAACACAGTATAAAAGGTTCATGTCTTACGGCACTCCCCCAATTTTTTGCTTCGCAAAAACTTCTTTTATGTTGGGAACGTTATGTGATAAGTCCGAAAGAAAAAAGAAAAGTTTTAGAGGAAATAATGAGGTCAGATAAATGGATAAACTAATGCAAATAATACCCCTAATCAACCAAAAGGGCAGGGCAGGAAAAACTACTCAAAAACGATTAACAAATATTGCAAATTAAAATAAATAGGGACAAGGGGTGCCAGGTCAATAATTTGGTAACTTTTAGCGGAAAACCTATAGGATCTGGGGAGTTTCTTGTCCAGATGGTTGAGGTTTTAGGTGTTAATATATCGATAAACATCCTAAAGGAAGACTTCGTGAAAGGGAAAATTAAACCATAGAAAAAAATAGGATGTTTCCCTATTTTAATTATCCTGTGGATAGATTTTAATTTAGAGAATGGCAAAATCATGTTATATTGCAAATTTTGCAGTGTTTCTCCAAAGATTTAGGTCGTATAATATACGTTAAGGTACTTATAATCATGATTAACAAAGAACATATTTTTATCGCTTTTTTACTTCTACTTTTTATTACCAATAGAGTATTCGCGCAATCAGGAGAAATTCCCGTAGACCCGAAAGTATTATTAAATATTGTAAAGGTGGAAACTTTTTCAGAACTTATACATGAACCGATTTCAGGTTCGGGATTTATTGTTTCCTGTGGTATCAAGTTGGGTGAACTTAATGGAAGGGCTAAATTTCTTGTTACAAACAAACATATGTTAAGTGATTGGACATTAGCCGATGGGAATATTTCGAAACTCAATAAATACATAAAAGTTTATTTTTACAGCAATGATTTCAATAAAACCGAACCTATTAATCCAATAACGATCGTTTTGCAAAGTGACGAGGGTAGCTTGATCAACCAAAAAGCTGAAACACACAAGGATGATCTCGTAGATATAGCTATTGTTTATTTAAATGAAGATCTGAAGGGTATAAAAAACATAAAGGTACCAAGTTTTGATATTAGTTATCTTCGCCCTTTTGATTCAATCACTTCTATGTACTTTAACATTGGAAGCCAAGTATTCGTCTTGGGATATCCATATGGCATTACATCTTTAAAAAACAATCTACCGATAGCCAAATTTGGTTTTATTGCCTCTACTCCTGGCGAGATATTTTCACTTAAACTTCCTGTGTCCAATAGAAGGGGCATAAAAGAATTAGTTCAGCTTATTGGAAAACTTTTAATAATAGATGGTCTAATTGTACCTGGAAATAGCGGGGGACCAGTAATCTTACCATCGATAATCAAGACTCGTATCAATCCCGAGACTCACAAATGGGAATATATGACAAAGCCTACAAAAAATCTTGTGGTCGGTGTTTTAGCTGGTGGATTTGGCTCATCAGGATTAAGCTATAGTTACAGCTCAGACTATGTCGTGGAAACGATCAACCAATTTTTGAAAAAGCGGAACTGGGAGCCAACAGAGAGTTGGCCCTAATATATTGATGAATCAGATTCGGGTTAC
>Ga0315294_10004781_pt1 | contig 14834 bp, 11 predicted proteins | sample YL17G13_40_MG_FD_203626 | JGI IMG/M metagenome (GOLD analysis project Ga0315294, IMG submission 203626) | Sediment microbial communities from Yellowstone Lake, YNP, Wyoming, USA - YL17G13_40 | ecosystem: Environmental > Aquatic > Freshwater > Lake > Sediment | place: USA: Wyoming | collected... | reverse complement strand
ATGGTGCATTTTTGTTAATAGAAGGTGTTATGGCGAAGATTGCATGGGCTGGATAAGAGAAAATTGTTTTGTCTATCTATTGTTGCCAGTCGCTCACAGCGATGCGCACATGCAAACTGAATTAGATTGGTCGAAATATGAATCGTCAAAAACAACTGAAGAGAATTTGTCCGAAGGCAATAACCATCAATTAACCTTTTTCGATGAACTTGAAAGGTTAATTACTCAAAAAAACTTTGATTATAAGAAAATATAATAGAGTGGGGACTTCCGTTAACGAGGATATCTGTTGATTGATTTTTTTCCCGCTCCTCCCTTGATCAACTCGTGTAAAATCCCGAAGAAATTCCTTCATTACGGTAACCGTATTGTGAAATGTGATGGTTTTTAGACTTGAATCCTGATACATATGTGTTCAGCAATCATCTGACGGCAGGAAGGAGAAAAAACTGTACAGTCTGTTGGCTGCCGGCGAAAAACAAGTGAATCGGAAAGGGAGGAGAAAATATGGGATCAAGAAACAAGGAGGCGCAAGAGAGACAAAAGGCGTATTTCGAACGCAGGCTGGAGGAACGCCTGTCTTTACTTGCTAAAAAGGGGGTCGAATCTCCTGGGATAGAAAAAGATACGCTCGTTAAAAAACTGCGGGCAAATGTTAGGGCCATAAATGACAGACTGAAAGTTATCGCCAACAATGAAAAGAGGACGGAAGAACTGGCAAAGATAAAGGCGGAAAAGACGGCGCTGCCGCCCCTGCCGAAAGATCAGGCAGTAAGTAAAGAGAAGTCATCAAAGGAAGCCCCTGAAGAGGGGAAGGAAAAAAAGAGAAAGAAGGTGAAGGAAAAAGGGCAGGATCAGGAAAAGAAGCCAGAGACGGAGAAGGAACAGAAGCCGGAGGAGGAGAAGAAGCAGGAGAAGAAAAAAGAAAAAAAGCAAGAGCAAGAGAAGGAGGAATGATATTTTCCTGCCCTCTCGCAATGCCAAACCCGGGTCAGGAATGGCGATTCTAAAGGTCCATATGACAATTGATTTAGGGCTGCTTGGAATTAACATAAGCTGCGGCATTTTCACCGGCGAGGTAGCCCGTTGAAAAGGCCGCCTGGAGATTGTAGCCTCCTGTATCGGCGTCAATGTCTATTACTTCTCCGCAGAAGTATAGGCCCTTTATCTTGCGCGATGCCATTGTCCGCGGATCAATTTCTTTCAGGGATATGCCTCCAGCTGTCACAATGGCGGATGACATGGGAAGAGGACCTTTGATATTAAAGCGAAGAGACTTCAGATGATCGAGGAGTCTCTCACGCTCCACAGCGTTGATATGGCATCCGCGCTTATCCGGCGTGATACCTGTCATCAAGACTATGTGATCGACCATCTTGGCAGGAACAAGACCTCTTACGATACTGCGGTACTTTTTTTTGCTGAAGCGGTCGAAATCCCGCTGAAGGCGCTTGCTGAGCTGTTTCCTGTCAAGGGCCGCCTTGAGATCTATGGAGATACTTACCGGTCCCCGCTCCAGGGCATCAACAATGGCCAGGCTCATCAGCAGTGTAACTGGCCCCCCGATGCCGAAATGGGTGATCATCATCTCACCCATGCGGCTTTCGATAATGGGGGGGGGTGGGTGCCTATTCCCTGTGCCGCGACCCATGTCACTGTTTGGCACAAGAGACGGATCAATTTTATCCGCCCGACACTGGAATGCCGTGAGACGAACATTTCTGAGGCTCACGCCCTGCATGGACTTAGCTTGAGACATCTCCTCGACAACAAGGGGCACTAATGCGGGGCGGAGGTTAATTATGGTGTGGCCGAGGGCAGTAGCCATCGTATAGCCATCACCGGCAGAACCGGTTGCAGGATAGGTCGAACCGCCTGCAGCCAGGATGACGGCACATGCCCGGCGTTTACCATCTGCCATCACCACACCTGATATCTGTTTGCTACGGGTTTCGATATCTGTGACCCTGCTGTGCCTGCATATCTCCACGCCGTGATCCATCAGATATTTCTTGAAGGCACTGACAACATCTTCAGCCCTGTCAGAAACCGGAAAGATCCTCCCGCCTCTCTCAATCTTTGTTTCCACACCATAGCGGCTCAAGAAGGAGACCAGATCTTCACGAAAGAAGTGATGAAAGGCCCCGTATAAAAAACGGCCGTTTGGCCCATACATAGAGATGAAGTGATCCAGATCCCTGGCGTTTGTCAGATTACAGCGCGTCTTGCCGCTGAGAAGGATCTTCTGGCCGAGTTCCCCGGTTCTTTCCAGGAGGATGACATGAGCGCCCATTTCCGCAGCTCTCCCTGCGGCCATCATGCCGCTTGCTCCGCCGCCAATAACTATTACACTTTCTTCATGACGCATAGAGTTAATGCAGTTCTAATGACTGCTCGTTTTATCATGTCGCGCCGGTCCTGATGCGGCGCCTCTTTTAGAGATCGGGTATCTTGTACGGAATTATGCTTTGCTAGCGGTAACATGAAAAGAAATAGAGGGTCAAGGCAATTCCTATGACGTGAGCAGCATGGTGCTTGTGTTAAAAAATACCTTGTGTTATGAAGCGCAAGCGTGTGTATTTTTCGAAGATTGCTTCCGGCTTGGAGCGATTGGCGAGACTCTTTGCGAAGCTGTTTCCATAAGAGCAATCGGTCAAAATAAAGGAGCGTCATTTGGTGAACAATTTGTCTTTCCTGTGGACGATGACAACAAAAATTATTCTCCGCGTCCGTCCTGATGTCCATCGTTGCCTGAGAGAATGGAAAAAAAAGGCCGAGGAGATTCCTGATCCGGAGCTCCGTAAACAGGCCCTCATGAGTATCGAGACAAAGACATTCCATTGTGAAGGCGGGTCAATTTACGCCTTATTAGCGGGGGATCGCTACCATGAAGCGGTAAGATTCATCGTCGCTTATCAGACCATCAGTGATTATCTTGATAACCTATGTGATCGCAGCACGTCCCTCGATCCGGAGGATTTTCGTGCCCTCCACGAATCAATGCCTCATGCCCTGACCCCCGATGTATCGGGTGAGCCTTATTACCGGCTCCGAAATGAACAGGATGATGGCGGCTACCTGCTGTCTCTTGTGAGGACATGTCAGGAAATTCTTAAAAAGCTGCCGACATATCATGTAATCGCACCGGCCCTTCACGAACTTGCTGGCTATTATTGTGAACTCCAAGTCCACAAGCATGTGAGGATCGAGGAGCGTGTGCCGCGCCTGGCGGCATGGTTTGATACCTACAAGGATCATTTGCCTGAGATGAGCTGGTATGAATTTGCCGCGTGCGCCGGCTCCACTCTTGGTATCTTCTGCCTTGTTGCCCATGCTTTTCGCAAAGATTGTTCGGTAGAGCTGGTGGAGCGCATCAAAGATGCATATTTCCCGTGGGTGCAGGGATTACACATACTGCTTGATTATCTGATCGATCAGGAGGAGGATCGCGCCGGCGGGGATTTGAACTTCTGTTCATACTATCCTGACAGCAACGAAATGACGGCAAGGCTGATGCATTTTTATAAGCAGGCAGACCGGAGCATCTCCCGCCTTCCCAATGCACGCTTCCATCACATGATTAATCGCGGTTTACTCGGCATGTATCTCGCCGATAAAAAAGTGGATCGGCAGAAAGAAGTGAGAAAAGTTGCAAAAAAGATGATCCGTCAGGGCGGCCTTGTTACCATTTTTTTCTTTTTTCACTGCTGGATATATAGACGCATAAGAAAGTAGCAAAGAAATTGCAGAAAGATATCTTATAGAGGCTCTTCACCGTTTTTGTGATGACAGTAATATCTGAGACAGAAGGTTGCACTTTTGGCTTCCACGAGAATTGTCTTTATTGTAAATCCTCATGCGGGTAATGACTGGACAGGCAGGCAGTGGCCCCGTATTCAGTCTATGGCTCGTGATCGTCTGGGTTATTTTACATCATATCTGACAGCAAAACCGGGAGATGCCGCGAAGATTGCCAGGATGAAGCTCGCCCACGGAGCCGAATTGATCGTTTGCGTGGGCGGGGACGGCACACTTAATGAGGTAGTGAATGGATTCATGGATGAAAGTGGACCGATTCGGAATGACGCTCTGTTGGGGTTTGTGCCAAGTGGGACAGGGTGTGATCTTATAAAAACCTTGCCCATCCCCGCAAAGATCGAACACTCTCTCGACACGATTAAAGAAGGGTATACGAATGTCATTGACGTAGGGCGACTTCGGCACCACAATGACCATGGATTTCCGGTGATCCGTTATTTCCATAATATCGTCAGTTTTGGCCTTGGTGGCGAGGTTGTTGACCGCATCAACAAAAAAAAGAGCAAGGCATTCGGTCCCTTTATTTCTTTTATCTGGGGGACCATTGTTTCAATCTTGCTCTACGGTAAAAAAAGTATACGCATTCAGATTGATAACTCGTATGACAAGAAAGTCATTGCCTGGAACATAGCTGTGGCTAACGGTCAGTATCACGGAGGGGGCATGCGAGTGGCTCCGGATGCCGTCATTGATGACGGCCTGTTCCATATAACGGTGATTGGAAATCTGAGTCTCGCTGAGGTCTTTTGGCATCTGCCCAAGTTGTATAATGGCAGAATAAAAGATGTCAAGGATGTGTCGATCCTGACCGGGAAAACGATCAGTGCATTTTCTGATGAGCGTGTCCTTCTCGATTGCGACGGAGAACATCCGGGCTGTTTACCGATAGTTGCTAACATCATTCCTGCCGCTTTGAGAATGATTACAAAAAAATCATAGCTTTAGGCCTCTCTGTGTGATATTCGTGGCGTAATTGATGAAAAATTACTCAACAACTGGGGTTTAATTCTCCATTCTCTTGATGATATGCCTCCTATCCTGATTTGCGGCATTAATCTAATCTCCCGTAATTGTATGTAGTTAGTTTAATATCTCGGAATGGGCATCCATGTGGTATATAGATTGCACTAATAGATTCATTTAATATGAGAATCCGTTAAAAACAGCGGGAAATTCAGATTTTAAGGAATATAAGAAGGAGGTTGCCTGGAATGAAACGTCTGATGGTATTAGTAGCAGGTATTGTTTTTGTTTTCAGCGCTTCCGTCTTCGCCATTGACGGAACTTCCCATGCCCCAGCCAAGGCCGATCCGTCTAAGGCAGTTACTGTGAAACCGCCTAAGGAAACAAAGGTGAGCATTACGGGAGTCGTTAAGGATATCTCAGATACAATGATATTAGTTGAGCGTACCGTTAGGGGCAAAACGGAAACAGTGGAATTTGCGTTGGATAAACCCGTTGAAAAAATCAATATTGGCGATAAAGTGAAAGTGAACTACCTGAAGAAGGACGGCAAGAATATAGCCATCAGGGTAACTCCCGTTGTTGTAAGAAAGATAATAAGAAAGACTTCTCCCTTAAAGGAAACAAGACCATCGCCCGCTGAAACTCCTCCCCAGAAATAAGATCCATTGTAGCATTGTATGTTGTCGGCAACATAATGGCATGGAGACATAATCTCTGTGCCATTTTTGCGTTTAATGGAATAATTGAGTTTTCCATTTTTTTCTGGTATGAGGGTCAATAGTTCGTAATCACTATTGCAAGGTGCGCGTTTTGCCGACAATAAAGGATTTTATCGAGAGGTCGATATACAGGGTGTCCAATATGACCGTCCGGACGCGCCTGATTGTCTTGACCGTTCTGGGCCTGGCTGTGACCATGACCATCTGGGGCTGGATCCAGTTAAGGGTGCTGAATGTTATTCTCATTGAACAGCAGGTCAAACGGCTTTACGACCTTGCGGAAACGGTCAGTACGTACTACCAGCATTTTCCAACTGGTAAAGGTCTATCCGCCCTTGATGATGCATTGGAAGACCACATAAAATCAGATGACAGACTGGCCCGCATTGATCTTTTCTCCATCGTAAATGGCGAAGTGGAATATATTGTGGGTGCCGGGCGGGTTCCCTATGAATGGTCTGAAAATGTCATAGGGGCGGCCATGGAAAAATCAAAAACACAGCGTGTTGAATTGAATACTGATGGCGGGCCCGCCCTGGGCCTGTTGTATCCATTTCTATCAGAAAGAGACACGCAGGTTTTTGTCGGTGTTATTGTTTTTTCGCAATCCAGATTTGAAATCTTAGCCCGTGCGAAACGCCTCCTGCTGTTCAGCACGGTTGGTCTTTTGTTTGCCATCCTGTTTGTGCTGGCCTTAAGTTACAGATGGCTAATCGGCAGGCCACTGGGTGTTATCATTGACACCATTGATGACTTCCGTGCAGGCAAATACGTCAAGAGGATTCCCATTGCCAGGCTGGATGAATGGGGGCATCTGGCAGATCATTTTAATGTAATGGCCGAGGAGATTGAACGGGTGCTGGCGCGGAATCAGGAGCTCCAGAGGCACCTTGAGGAGAGGGTGCAGGAAGCGACACACAATGTGGTTCAACTTCAGCAGCAGGTGAACCAGCTCCAACAGCTCACAGCCCTGGGTCATTTGACGGCGACGCTGGCGCATGACCTGGGCACACCCCTGCACTCGATTGCGGGCTTGGCCAAACTGCTCCTGGAGCATGACGCATGGCCGCCGGACGTGGGCAGAAAACTGGAACTCATAGTTCAGCAGACGCAAAGGCTCAATACGGTCATTCAGAATGTGCGTCATGCCACGCGTCTTCCGGAGCCGCATTTTGAGGCCGTTAGCGTGCCTGAACTTTTGAACGAGACGCTCCCCCTCGTCGAACCGCTGATGCAGAAATCAGGCATTCAACTCATTGTGGATGTGGATGAAAAAATCCCTGTTCTCTTCGTTGACAGGTATCGTGTTCAGACAGCCCTATTTAATCTCATTCAGAATGCCCTGGAGGCCATATCGGGAGGAGGGAAGATTTCCGTTACAGCTAGAGCTGTACCGCAAAATAATGCTGTGGCTATTACGGTCCAGGACAACGGTCCAGGCATTCCGTCTGAATTATTGGCAAGGGTCTGTGAGCCCTTCTTCAGCACCCATACGGATGAAGGTCTGCGCGGTCTGGGTCTAGCTATTGTGCAGGATATCGTCAAGATCCATGGCGGCAAGATCGAGATGAAGAGCAGTCCCTATGAGGGCACTCAAATCGTTCTGTACTTCCCGATTGTTGAGAATGTGACGTCCATAGAAGTCCCTCACGATGTGCCATCTCTCAATAAGCCATAGCGCTGAATTTTTGTCCTCAGCGTCTTTCGGTCAATCCCTAAAAGTTGAGCCGCCTGGCTCTGGTTCCATGACGTGGTTTGCAGCGCCTGGATGATCTGCTTTCGTTCTGCTTCTTCGAGAGGTGGTAAAAGAGGAAGTGTCTCATCACGTTTTGGACGGAATCTTTCCGGAAGGTGATCGGGGAGGACCACCATAAAGGGCGACAGGAGCAGTGTCTGCTCCAGGACATTTTGCAGCTCACGGACATTGCCGGGCCAGCCATAGGCTATAAGAAGTTCCATAGCCTCATCGGAAATGCGGACGGAAGGGTATCCAATCTTTTTCAGCAGGGATTCGATTAACTGCGGCAGATCCTCCTTATGTTCCCGTAAAGGCGGCATATGCATACGCACGACGAATCGATATAAGAGATCCGATCTGAAGGTTCCTTTTCTCAACTCATCATCAATATCCCGGTTTGTTGCAGCCACTACCCGGACACTGAAGTGCCGTACTTCGTGAGCACCCAGCCGTCGGACCTCTCCGCTCTGCATGAAGCGCAAGAGTTTTCCCTGGAGAGAGGGCGACATTTCCGTAATTTCATCAAGAAAGATTGTCCCACTATGAGCGGAGGCAAGCAGTCCTTCGTGTTTGTGGTCCGCTCCCGTATACGCCCCCTTTTCGTAGCCGAACAATTCTGAATCCAGAAGAGTATCAGGAATAGCACCGCAATGAACGACGACAAAGGGCTTCTCCCGCCGCGAGCTCAATTGATGGAGAGCTCTTGTTGCAAGTTCTTTTCCTGTGCCGCTTTCGCCTTCGATTAGTACACTTGCATCCGCATCTGCTATGCGAACGATCTGCTTATAAAATTCGACCATGGTAGCTGAAGAACCGATGAATTGCGGTTCTCCCGATATTTTCGGCTGCCCTTGCATACGCCGCTGTCGCAGTTCCCGGACTTCGAGAACTTTTTGCACCATGGCACGAATGTCTTCAGGGGAAAATGGCTTGCTGATATAATCCCACGCACCCAGCCTGAGCGCCTCCATGGTGGTTTCCAGTGATCCGTAAGCGGTCATCAGGATAACGGGCAGTTCCGGCCATTTCTCACGCACATGACGAAGAAACTGAAGCCCGTCGATTTCAGGCATTCTGATATCTGACATGAGGAGATCGTAGTGAGACAGCTCTTTTTTCAGGGCCTCTTTCCCGGATGTAAAAGTATCTACCCTGTGGCCTTCACGCGACAGTGCCTCCTGTAAGAATTCACAGGCAACAGCATCATCGTCAATTACCAGAATACGGGCGTGTTTCATTATTGCTCAGACCCCTTTTTGCGCAATGTAATTTGCCAGATCTGCCACGCGGCAGGAATATCCCCATTCATTGTCGTACCATGCAACGACTTTGGCCATGTTGCCCCGAAGAACCTGCGTAAACTCCATATCTACTATCGAGGAATGCGGGTTTCCCTTGAAGTCCGTGGAGACTAAACCTGATTTTTCACATGCCATGATACCCCTGAACTGCTTCGTGCTTGCGGTTTCGAGGACTTTTTTTAGCTCTTCCGTTGTTGTCTTGCTGCCGAGTTCCGCAACGAAATCGACGATCGAAACAGTCGGCGTGGGCACGCGAAGTGAGTAACCGTCAAAGAGACCGGCGAGATCGGGAATCACCAGAGACAGCGCCCTTGCCGCACCGGTCGTGGTCGGTATGATATTTTGCCCTGCCGCGCGGGCCCGTCGCAGATCTCTGTGAGCAAGATCCAGGATACGCTGGTCATTGGTGTATGAGTGAACGGTTGTCATCATGCCTTTCTTGATGCCGAAGGTCTTGTGAACGACAAACACGGGCGGTGCCAGGCAGTTAGTCGTACAGGAGGCATTAGATACTATGTGATGTTTCCCGGGTCTGTAGTCTTTGTGGTTGACGCCCATGACCACCGTAATGTCCTCTTCCTTTGCCGGGGCAGTGATGATGACCTTCTTTGCCCCTGCGTCGATGTGGGCCGACGCTTTGGGACCGGTCAGAAACAGGCCTGTGCTCTCAATAACTATATCGACGCCTTCATCATCCCACGGAATGGATGATGGGTCGCGGAATGCCAGATTCTTGATTACATGACCATCGATAACGAAGCTGTCCTTTTTGACCTTTACTTTGCCAGGATAGCGTCCGTAATTTGTATCATATTTGAAAAGGTGGGCATTGGTTTCCACGTCAAAGAGATCGTTGATTGCAGCAACGGAGAGGGCCTGGGGATGCCTTTCCATCACGGCTTTCAGCACCTGCCGGCCTATTCGTCCAAATCCATTTATGCCAAGGCGAATCATTGGGTTCTCCTTTCAATTGTCGTCAATGCGATACTTGTGCGCAGCCATCAGATCACGTTGTATCTGCAATGTCTTGTGATGTCTGGCATTATCCAGGGCGATGGCGCTTAGATTGGCGACTGCCTCCAAATACTTAATTTCCTGATCATCAAATTTATGGATGCTTTGCGAGTATACCCTAAGAACACCGGTGGCCTTCTTTTGGACCAACAGTGGAACAGCCAATACCGATTTAATGCCTTCTGCTTTTGCCTTTGCTCCGTACTGGAAATCCTTGTCGGTCTGGACATTCTTCAACCACACGGTCTCACCTGCAAGGACCTTCTGATCCAGTCCGCTTTCCTTTATGAGGATAGGCCCTTTATGAAGGTAATCTTTGGAGAGCCCGTGGGCAGCACCAAGGACAAGCTGCTTCTTCCGCGAATCCAGGAGTCTGATGCTGCACGCCTTAACGTGCATAACACGTGTTACGCACTGGACAATTTTATCCAGAACAGTGGATGGATCCAAAGAGGCGTTGATAACCCTGGCTACTTCGTATAAGGCAGAGAAGTAGTCCCTCTCCTTTTTTTTCATATTCCCACCTCCTTACATCATAGAGAATACCCGGTGATGATTTCTCAAGTGAAAATAATTCCATGGCGAATTGATTGAGTGAATCTAACCTTATTGAATGGAATTCGTCAAATGAAATCAATAGATCGATTGAAACCTGCCTGCCGGCTTTCTTTCAAAAAAGGACTTGTGAACTGAGGCGGTGATGGTGTCACGAGCGACTTTTCAGCGATACGGCGGTCTTTCCTTTTCTGGCGACCATACGGAAGCCCTGTTCCAAGAGTTTTGTAGTATCCCGTGCCCTGATTCTGACATTTTTCTCACCCATTACAACAGCAATGAGTCTTGTGTTCCCCCTCTTTGCCGTAGCAACCAGGTGAAATCCGGCAGTGCGGACAAAGCCCGTTTTCAATCCATCCACATCCTCACATTGCCCGAGCAGGGTGTTGCTGTTACGCTGGGTAATGTTGGCGAATGTATATTCCTGCATGGAATGGATTTGCAAAACCTCCGGGAAATCCCTTATGTAAGCGCGGGATAGCTTGAGAATGTCCCGGGCAGTAGTAACTTGTCCCCTCGCCGGAAGACCATTCGGATTCACAAAATGACTGCGCTTCATGCCCAGGGCCTTTGCTTTGGCATTCATCATCCTCACGAAATTATTGATGCTGCCACCAAGATGTTCAGCTACGGCAACGCTGGCATCATTAGCAGAGACAACAGCCATACCCTTTATCAGGTCGTCAAGTACAACTTCCGTTTCATCTACAAGGTACATGCTCGATCCCTCTGTAATCTGGGCATTCATACTTATTTTCACCCTGTCCGTGGGATGAATCTTCCCCTGAGTGATTGCCTCGTGTACAAGGTACAGGGAAAGGATTTTGGTCAGTGAAGCGGGTTGCATGGGCCTGTCCGGATTTTTTGTATAGAGGATCTTGCCGTTGCTGTCGTTAATCAGAATAGCAGACTTCGCTTTCAGTTTGATACGGGGCGCAGCCGAGAGTTCGCCCTCAAAAAAGGAAGAAGACGCGATAACAAGCAAACACAGGCACGCAGCGAATTTTCTTATATTCATTGAATGCAGTCCTAAAAAGATTTGATTAAGGATAAACTTCCGCAAAAGCTTTCTCTGCGAGAGATGTCCCCTCAAAATTGTTTTTCAAATTAACATATTAATTCAATAAAATCCATCAAAGATAGATTTCGGAAGAGCAGGCGCTCAGCAGCGTTTTCAAAGTTTGGAGAGTATCTATGGGTATGGGGAATTATGAATTCAATTGCGGGTAGGATTCATCACCCACATTCCTAATGATGTTCTGCAGTCTATATAATATGTTTTCCCCGCCTCAACATCGAGATAGACATGACTTCTGGATTCTGTTTCTGCCCACAAAGAATGTGCACCCGGTTTCGCTTCATAGAAGAAGTAACATCCACATCTGATAGCCCCAATCTTTTTATCTGAGTCCCATAAATAATAAAGCGTTTGGCCCCAATCTTCGGTTGCATAAAAATAAACAACAGCTTTCGCTGGAGACGGATTAACATAAACATTGTTAGAGTGAATCTTGAAGTCATCATACGTTGGCATCGCGGCCACAGCACTTGCATTTCGTGCAGCTCATCTTCGACCCCACCTCATGCTCGAGAACCGCTTCGTGTGCTTGAAGAACGGGCATCCTCCGAAACCACTGTCGTCTCTGCAGTTTATTTCTTTATCCCAGTGGTCCATTTTGCGACCGGCAGAAGCATCACAAAAAACGCCCCGAACAGGAACGCAACTGCCAATAACGCAATGAACAGCTTTATACTTATCGTAATCATTTTCGCCACCTCCTATACCGTACTCCTCGCAGTACCTGCTTTTCGGAAAATCTTTCTGCGCCTTTCGTAATCTCCCCGCAATAAGTTACTTGGTTCAGTCATATTTTATGTATTTATCTACTTGCATACCAATGAAGGTTATAAGATAAAAATGGCATAATATAAAAAAGCCGCCAACTGTTTTCACAACAGTGGCGGCCCGACCAACTTGCTATATTCCTCCAGAGAATAGTCTCTGAACCCTAGACCAATATTTAATTTTTCAATTACACATTATATGATCAGTTTACAAAAGTCAATTTTTTTTCGAATAGGTAGTGTATCATAGTCTGTGTCAGGCGTATGGATCATGTAGACAGGATGATCTTAGTATGTTTTGTGTGAGGGATATCTACCCGGAAGGTTGCTCATGTATTAATACCCGTGTTGGGAGAGGCAGTGAGTTCTTCTTCGGTCTTTCTATTCTGGCGTGTATGAAGATGATGCATTTATCCAAAAGGTCGCAGGAGTACCCGAACCCACCACAATGCAGCTTCTTAGCCGTGGTTTAATTGGCTTGGCAGGGGTTAGGAGAACGATAAAGTAACATATCCCATTTCTGGAATGAATTAAGGCAGGGTCGTAAATTGGCCCTGCCTTTTTTATTATCTTAGATAGCCATTATGGATTGAAACCTTCTATTGGTAGTCATAACAAGAAAAACAACATTTCAGGAAGGACTCAATGAATTTTTTATCTCAGTATTTTTTGCATTAAAGTGTGTGTCCCTATGTGTGTCCTTTTTTTCAAAATGAGGATAAAACGCTTACACTCGATTGCAGAGAGTGACACTCATACTCCAATACAAATCAAATATTTATAATAAAACAGGTGAGTTTGATATATCTTCTGACTTGTCTTTCACGATGACCTCGGAAATGGTTGCCGACGCCGCCATGGCTTTTAGGCATATAATCGCCTGCCCGTATCACTGCGGAGACAATGACACCTCAAAGCCTGCCGCTCTGGTGTTAAGGATAATCCCGATGTCGAGGGGCGCATCAGCAAGGTGAAGTGTACAGATATCTGAAGATAACCGTGAGCAATAAAATCCAATTCCATCAACCGGCGGCTGTCCATCGTCGCCCGGACGGAAGCCATGGGAGAAATCATAATATTTTACCCGGCACGACATTTCCCGTAACCAATGCCGGATGGTCAACACGGGCGGAAGGATAGATTGCCGGTTCCGATACCCCTGCACGAAAATCAGCCGGCACGTCTTTTTCCATCACTTAGCTAGTCTCTTTTTAAAAGAATCGAGCAAACAGTAGAGGCAGTCTTTACTCTCATTAAAGTCTCAAAAAATCGATCAACCGCCGGCGGTTTGCGGAAAAGCCGTATTTGAGTAAAGATATTCCATCTTTTCCTTGTGTTTTAACTCTTCGCTTGCCATTTTGGTTAAAAGCTCTTTTACATCACCGGCGGGATAACTGTCCGCCAGGCTTTTGTAGAAATTGTACGAGTTGAGTTCTCTGTTGGCGGCAATGAGATAGACCTCGGCACTCTTTATGTTCTTTTTAATATCGGGTTTTTCTATGTGTTCTATGATTTTGTACTCAATGGGTGTTTCAAGCTTCAAGACTTCCGAGCAGAAGCGGCCTTCCTGGCAGGTCGTCAGAAACTCCTTATGCTTTGCTTCTTCCTGAGCGATATATTTCAAGGTGCTTTTCGCTTCCTTATCTTCTACCAGGTTGTAGAGGTCCATATAAAAATCATACGCTTCTTTTTCCTTGTCGATGGCCATGTTGATCACTGAGCTAAGCGTATTTTGCATTTTCTTCATTCCTCCCGAATTCTTAATAAATTTCCCCTATTTATAAAAGAGGGTAGGGGTTTACCGTTTATCAGCCCTTGGCAAAATCCCCTTTAATCCCCCTTTGTGAAAGGGGGACTCGTGAGGATAACGTCTGCTTGAAACATGTGAGAACATGTCTCTCGCTTTTGCAGGATATAGGGCGGATTTCCCCTTACTATTTTTGGAAGAGAGAAAATCCGCCCCTCTGTTTCTTAAAAAGAATGATGCTATACCTTTGCCGATTTCGGTGCCGGTCTCTTGTAGCTTAATGCAATAAGGAAACCGACCGCCAGAAGTCCGCCAGCCACATAGACTGCAATAGATTTGATTTCGGCAAATACCAAAGGTCCGACAATACCCGCCGCGCCCCACGCGGTCAGCATAATCCCATAGACTTTGCCGATGTAGCCGGGTCCGAAGGAGTCCGCAGCGAAGGCCGGCATTGTCGCAAAGCCGCCGCCGTAACAGGCCAGGAGATAGCATGCGAATATGGTGAAGATGAGCTGACTGCTGATCTGTGGCAGAATGAAATACAGAATTGCCTGACTGACAAACATTATTATGAAAACATTCTTTCTTCCAATGGCATCGGATGTCCACGCCCAGAAGAGACGCCCCAGACCATTAAAGATAGACGCGTAGGCGAGGATCGATCCTCCCGCCAGGGCAAGGGCCGCTGCCGTGATCATCGGATCGGACTTCTTGATGACGTCCTGGGCCAGAGGGGAGAGTTGCGAGATCAGACCGATACCTGCTGTGACATTCAGGAAAAGCATTGACCAAAGCATCCACCACTGGGGGGTTTTGATGGCTTCGCCAAAGGTATAAGAATCGGCGGCAGAAACAGCAGATGCTTTCGGTGTGAAACCTGCGGGCAGCCATCCCTTGGGTGGGTTCTTGAACAATTGGGCAGATGCGGTGCATAGAATCAGGAAGATGACACCCCAGATGTAAAAGGTTTTTGTCACACCCATGGAAATAACCATAGGAGGAGCAATCTTACCCATAAAGAATGCGCCTGCGCCAAATCCCATGACAGCGAGTCCCGTTACCAAGCCCCTCTTGTCGGGGAACCAGCGGATCAGTGTGGCAATGGGGGTAATGTAGCCGAAGCCGTT
>Ga0315294_10004780_pt1 | contig 14834 bp, 13 predicted proteins | sample YL17G13_40_MG_FD_203626 | JGI IMG/M metagenome (GOLD analysis project Ga0315294, IMG submission 203626) | Sediment microbial communities from Yellowstone Lake, YNP, Wyoming, USA - YL17G13_40 | ecosystem: Environmental > Aquatic > Freshwater > Lake > Sediment | place: USA: Wyoming | collected... | reverse complement strand
TCCAGTGGGGAAGTATCTATCAATAGTATCGGCCGATCGATGAGGGGCAGGACGTAGGGGCACGGCATGCCGTGCCCGTGTACCCGGCCATCGCGATTCCGTAGGGGCACGGCATGCCGTGCCCTTACCTCCCGTGCCCCTGCCTGGGTACGGGATTCTCTGTCCGGGCACGGGATTCTCTGTCCAGGTACCGAATTCTCTGTCCGGGCACGGCATGCCGTGCCCCTACATGTCAGCAATCCCACCGGTTGCCACGTTATATCCCAGGAATAGAGAGGTGAATCGGATGAAATACGACCCTGATCTGCATCATAGGCGATCCATCAGGCTCCTCGAGTTCGATTACACCCTGGCAGGGCTATATTTCGTGACTGTCTGCACATGGCGCTCCGAATGTCTGTTCGGTGTGATCATCGACGGGCGGATGCATTTGAGCGGAGCTGGAGAAATCGTCAAAGAGTGCTGGGAGGAAATACCGCGTCATTTCCCGAATGCCGGACTGGACGCGTCTATCGTCATGCCGAATCACGTGCACGGAATCATCGTCTTGACCGACCGCGACCCACGGGCATTGGATGTAGGGGCACGGCATGCCGTGCCCTCACGATCCGGATTCGGCAAGCCGGTCCCCGGATCATTGGCCACAATCATTCGATCGTTCAAGTCGGCTGCGTCCAGGAAGATCCGGGCTACCGTGCACCACACGCCGGACGTATGGCAAAGGAACTACTATGAGCACATCATCAGGGACGACGACGAATTAAACGGAATCCGCGAATACATATTCCGTAACCCGCTGAATCGGCCTGAGTAGGGGCACGGCATGCCGTGCCCGTGTACCCGGCCATCGCGATTCTGCAGGGGCACGGCTTGCCGTGCCCCTACGGGGCTCTGTCCCAGCCGTTCACTGCATCCGGCTTGTTCCCACCGACCGGATTGTAAACCCTGACAACCTGATCCTCGGTGATCGCGAAGGTCCTCAGCCCTAGCGATCGTTCGGCACGCGGGTAGGCAACTACAGTGAAGTGATTGATCAGGATCCAGTCGCATAGAAGACCCGGCGGCGGACCGGGATTGAACACGCTCCAGTCAACAGTGTAGCCCCCGATAATCGCGTCCAGAGTCTCGTCTTCGCGGAAATATCCTGCGGCCTTCAGAACCTCGAAAGATCCGTAAGACTTATTGTTGTTCGTCCCCTGGTACGCGAGCTGGCATCGTCCGATCGCTCGGAGCCTAAGCACGGCTCGCCTTTCCACCGATGTCGGAGACATGGACTGTGTCACGATGCAACATACGACGGTGGCCGCTATAACAGCGATCACGAAAGGCACCGCGCTGATCTCCGACCTCCCGCGCGACGTCTCCTGCTCGCCTTTCGAGTCGTCAGCGGGCGGTTGATCGGTTTTCTCGTTCTCTCCCATCCAGTCTGCCCTCCCTTTACTCCACCTGCGACCTTCCTAGTGGCTCACCGGGTCCCAGCTTGTCACGCTGGTCAGGACATTCCCACCGACCGGATTGTAAACCCTTAGGACCTGATCGTCAGTTATCGCGAATGTGCGGAGCAGATGAAATCGGTCCGACCTGGGATAAGCAACGATGGTAAACGAGTTGGCTAGACCGTCAGTGCCAAAATCCGAGAACGGCTCCACGTGGTTCCTAATGCTCCAGGCGAGAGTGTAGCCTTCAATCATGCTGCCTGCCGTCTCGTCCTGGGAGATGTAGCGTGTGAGTTTCAGATCCTCAAAGGAGCCATAGAACCGGTCGTTGCTCGCTCCCTGGAACGCAAGCTGGGCACAACCGATTACCCGGAGTATCGCAGCGGCGCGTCGTTCCACGGGCTGCCGAGTCGCGATCGGGCTCGCAATCCCGTACGCAACCACCGCGGCGACAATAATCGCCGCAATCGCGACGGCGGTAATCCGCGCGCCGTCGTGCGATCCCCCCGGAGCCGCGCCCGCTCCGTCAGCCCCCTCAATGGTCTCAGGGGCGCCGTCTGTATCGTCTGTGGTCATCTTGCCGCCATAAAAAAACCAAGGAGCGGACGATCACGCCCGCTCCCGTGGTTTTAGAAGGGTTCTACACGCTAGAGGATCGGATCCCACGAAGTGACTGCGTCCCAGTGATTGCTCGTGTTGCCCGGGTTGAAGACCCGAACAACCTGGTCGTCGGTCACCGCGAAGGTATTCAGGAAATTCGGGCGAGTGTCGCGCGGGTAGGCGATAACCGTGAATTTGTTATTCGCGATACCGCCTCCGCCGACGCCGCCTGAAGTGCCCTGATACGGGTTCGAGGCTTCCCAGCTCATCGAGTAGTTCTCGATCATGTTACCGAGGGTGTAACCTTCAGCAATGTACAGGTCCTTCTTCAAGGCGTCGAAGGTACCGTAGTGCTTGTTGTTGTTAGTACCCTGGTAGGCGAGCTGGCTCGACCCGATCGATCGGAGGGTTCCCTTGGCTCGGCTTTGCCATGCCGCGCGCCTGGCGTTCAGGAGCGCGGGGATGGCGATGGCGGCAATAATGGCTATGATAGCTGCCACCACAAGGAGCTCAAGGAGCGTGAAACCCCTCTGATTCTGCACTCTGGCAGACATCGCGTTCCCTCCTTTCTATTTAAGTTGTCAATGTGCCGTCTGATGATCCTCTACCTACTATTTACCATCAATCAGAGCATCTGCAAAGGGGGATTGAGATATTTGTGAGAGAAAAAATCCATCGGATTTTCCCGATTGTAACACGCGCGTCCCGCGCGTGATTCTTCCCAGGCACATAATGAGAACCATGCGCCGGAGGCGCATGTTACACGTCCCGCGCGTGATTCTTGGCAACCGCATACGAAGAACCAGGCGCATGCTAAGTAACACGCGCGTCCCGCGCGTGATTCTTCCCAGGCACATAATGAGAACCATGCGCCGGAGGCGCATGTTACACGTCCCGCGCGTGATTCTTCCCAGGCACATAATGAGAACCATGCGCCGGAGGCGCATGTTACACGTCCCGCGCGCGTCCCGCGCGTGATTCTTGGCAACCGCATACGAAGAACCAGGCGCATGCTAAGTAACACGCGCGTCCCGCGCGTGATTCTTCCCAGGCACATAATGAGAACCATGCGCCGGAGGCGCATGCGCAAAAAGAAGAGAGGACTCGTTTGAGTCCTCTCCAAGGTTCCAGAAGGTTTTTCCCGGTACCTTACAGAATCGGATCCCATGACGTAACTGAAGTCCAGCTGTTTGTCGTGTTGCTCGGGTTGAACACTCGAACAACCTGGTCATCCGTTACTCCAAAGGTATTCAGGAAGTTTGGGCGCGTATCTCGCGGGAACGCGATTACGGTAAACTTGTTGTTACCGATACCGGCACCCAATGGACCCGTACCCGTCGACGGGTTCGAGGCGTCCCAGCTCATCGAGTAGTTCTCGATCATGTTACCGAGGGAGTAACCTTGAGCGATGTACAGGTCCTTCTTCAATGCATCGAAGGTACCGTAGTTCTTCTCATTGTTGGTTCCCTGGTAGGCTAGCTGGCTCGATCCGATCGACCGTAGGGTTCCCTTGGCTCGACTCTGCCACGCTGCGCGCCTGGCGTTCAGGAGAGCAGGAATGGCGATAGCGGCAATAATGGCAATAATTGCTGCGACTACGAGGAGCTCAAGGAGGGTAAAACCCTTCTGGTTCCGCACCTTATTAAGAGCCATAACTCTTTGGTTGCCTCCTTTCTTTGTTATTTGGGCACTTCTGAGATTTCAGGGCTAAATGACAATACCATACTTTCTTCCCCCCTGTCAACATGCCCGCCTATTTTTTTCGGTAGCCTTCTATAACGCTTCCGCCCCCCCACTAGCCCGCCATACACCGTAATTGAATATGAGTCCGTAAACGTAAGTAAGCGCTGAGTTACTACGACCACAGTCCCGCACCTAACTCATTTAATACGGAATTCCCGGGTTTCCTATGCAGTCCGGTGAACGCCCCTATCCGGTTTCTCCCATTTCGGGGACCCCCAACCCGTCCTACGACCCCGCAGGCTGCTCGGACGCGGGAAGCTCGATCTTCTTCCTCCCGTGCAGGGCCTTCAGAAGTCTCGACTTGCGACGAGACGCGTTGTTCGGGTGGATGACACCCTTGGTCACCATCCGATCGAGCTCGCGGCACGCCTTCTCAACAAGCTGTTCCTTGTCTTCCGTGCCGGTCACGACGGCAAACCGCGCCGCTTTCATGAAGGTCCGCAGACGCGACCGATACCCGTAATTGCGGTCTTTCCGCTTCAGCGATTGTTTGTGCCTCTTTGCAGGCTGTTCGCGTTTGGTCACAGTAAAACTAAGCCTCCGATTATTGCGGGAGCATCAAGCTTCGGGACTCTACCACACTTCCCCGCTGGGCGCAAGCGTAATCGTACCTGCACACAAAACCTCTCAAGCTCGGCACGAGATGTGCTAATATCCCGTCATGCCAGACTCCCTTCCGCCGGGGGAAACGCATCCCACCGTTCCGGTTGAAACCGGCAAGGGTCCCGCACCGTCGACGGCCGCCTTCCTCGCTCGCGCAAGCGCCCTCCTGGCCGTCGCGACCCTTCTCTCGCGCCTCATGGGGCTTCTCAGGGAGATGCTCACCGCGCGCTACTACGGCGCCAGCGGCCAGACCGACAGCTTCTTCTACGCCCTCATCATCCCCGAGCTCCTGCGCACGCTTATCATCTCCGGCGCCGTCTCCAGCGTGTTCATCCCCCTCATGACCGAGGTGCAGCGAAAGGGTCGGATCGAGGAGACTCGCAGGATGGCCGGCATGATGCTCAGTTTCGTGTCCCTGATCGCCATCGTGGTCGTCGTGATCGGCGAGTTCGCCGCGCCTCTCCTTGTGCAGGCCAGCCACGCTCTCAGCTTCGCGACCGAACCCCTCGACCCGGAGAAGCTCCGACTGACAAGCGAGCTGATCCGGATTTTCCTGCCCACGGTGCTGTTCGTGAGCCTTTGGGGGCTGATGGGCGGCATTCTCAACGCGCTCGACAATTTCCATGTGCCGGGAATCGCCCCGATCGCCTGGAACGGGACTATCATCGCCCTACTCCTCTTTCTGGGAAAATACGGCGACGTGCATCACGTGGCCTGGGCGTTCGTTATCGGCCACGCGGTCCAGGTGCTATTCCATCTCCCCGCCCTGAGGAAGGCTCGCATATATCCGACTCTCATCGACTGGCGACATCCCATGATTCTCCAGTTTCTCGCGCTTGCGCCCGCCGCGCTTCTCGCCTACGCCACCCAGAGCGTCAACGCCTTCATCGGACAGGGCCTCGCGCTCACGAAGCTCTCCGAATCCGCCGCGAGCGCGCTCGCCTACGCATTCAGAATTCAGCAGCTTCCGATGGCCATCTTCGGAGTGTCGGTCGCTACCGCGATGTTCCCCACCCTCTCCCGCCATGCCACCGCAGGCAGCGGAAGAGACCTCATCAGAACGCTCGGGATCGGCCTGAGAACTACCACGCTCGCGACTCTGCCTGCGGTCGTCTTCTTCCTTGTGCTGCCGTTGGAAACCATCCGCCTCATCCTCGAAAGGGGCGCCTTCACCTCCCGGAACACTCAGGATGTCGCGATGGCTCTCTACTGCTATTCGTGGGCCACCCTTCCCATGGCCCTCTCCCTCCTCACCGCAAGGACATTTTTCTCCGAGAAGGACATGCGCACGCCCGCGGTGCTGGGTCTTTTGTCGATCCTGCTGTTCTACATCTTCTCCCTGAATTTCGCCCGCGCGATCGGCTTCGCCGGAATCGCCTTGTCCACATCGGCCGTGGCCTGGCTGCTTCTGATAGCCTCGGTGATAATCATCCATAACCGCCACAGGAATGACACCTCTCTCCTGGCGGCGATCGGGATCAAGTCCCCGGTGCAGATGATTGTGGCGGGTGTAGCCGAGGCGGGCGTTCTGTGGCTGTTCAATATATTACTCGCAAACGCTCACGGCACCTGGACCCTCCTCGCATTGATCCTCCTCGCAGCCGTCGTCGGAGCCGCCGTCTACCTCGGAGTGCTGAGACTCTTCGGCAATCCCGATCTCACTGAAACGCTCCGGAGACTCATCCGCCCCCGTTGAGTAACTCCACTCGGTCCGTTAAAATGCTTTTCCGGACACCGAATGACCGACCTCGAGCATATACGCAATTTCGCCATAGTCGCGCACATTGATCACGGCAAGTCCACCCTTGCGGACCGGATTCTCGAGATCACCGGTGCGGTGCCCGCCAAGCGTATGCACGATCGGATGCTCGACACCATGGACCTCGAGCGCGAGCGGGGGATCACGATAAAAGCGGTTGCGGTCAGAATCCCCTACGTGTCCGCCGACGGCACCGAGTACCAGTTGAACCTCATCGACACGCCGGGCCATGTGGACTTTTCCTACGAGGTGAGCAGATCGCTCGCGGCATGCGAGGGCGCGATCCTTCTGGTGGACGCATCCCAGGGTCCCCAGGCCCAGACCATCGCCAACCTCTACCTGGCACTCGAACAGGACGACACGATCATTCCCGTCATCAACAAGATCGACCTCCCCCAGGCCAGAACCGAGGAAGTCAAGCAGGAGGTCATTAATCTCATCGGAGGCCACGAAGAGGAAATCAGCCTTGTCAGCGCCAAGGACGGTCGCGGTGTGAAGGAAGTGCTGGAGCGGATCGTGAGGGAGGTGCCGCCGCCGCAGGGCGATCCCGACGCGCCGTTCCGAGCCCTCATCTTCGACAGCCATTTCGACACGTATCGCGGAGTGATCGTGTACGTGCGCGTGATCGACGGCAAGATACGCATCGGCGACAGCATCGAGATGATGGCCACGGGGAGGAAATTCGAGATCAGCGAGATCGGGGTGCTCACGCCCTGGGAACAGAAAATCGATTCTCTCTCGGCGGGAGAGGTGGGCTTCTTCGCAGCCACGATACGCGAGACCTCCGACGCTCATGTAGGCGACACTGTCTTTCTCGCCGGAAAACACGACAAGGTGAAGCCGCTGCCGGGATATCGAGTGCCCAAGCAGATGGTTTTCGCCAGCTTCTATCCCGTCGAGCCCGAAGACTACCAGCGCCTCACGAAAGCGCTGGAGAAACTTTATCTCAACGATTCCAGCTTCAGTTTCCAGCAGGAAATGTCGGCTGCGCTCGGATTCGGCTATCGCCTGGGATTCCTCGGCGTGCTTCACATGGAGATCGTACAGGAGCGGCTTCAGAGAGAGTATGAGCTCGAGCTTGTGGTCACCGTGCCGACGGTTCGATACGAGATCGAGTTTACGGACCGGCATGTCGCATACATCGAGAGCCCGGCCCAGTTCCCGGACCGCACACGCCTGGCCGACATCCGTGAGCCCATCTGCGACTGCACAATCGTCACCCCTAAGGAGTTCATCGGCGCGGTCATGGATCTCGCGCACAGGCGCCGCGCGGTCGACCAGGGCATGCAGTACATCGGCGCCGACCGGGTGACGCTGAAGTACCGAATCCCCCTTTCCGAGCTGATTATCGACTTCAACGACCGCCTCAAGAGCGGGACGCGAGGTTACGGCTCCCTCGATTATGAGCATTCCGGGTACGAATCGGCCGATCTCGTGAAGGTGGACATCCTTGTCCACGGAGAAGCGGTCGATGCGTTGACATTCCTCTCCGACACGGGCTCGGCGCAAAGCAAGGGACGGTCGATGGTGGTCAAGCTGCGGAGCACGATACCGCGCCACTTGTTCGACATCCCGATCCAGGCCGCGATAGGCGGGCGGATCGTCGCGCGCGAGACGATCAAGGCCCTGCGCAAGGATGTCACCGCCAAATGCTACGGCGGCGACATAACTCGGAAACGAAAACTTTTGGAGCAGCAGAAGAAGGGCAAGCAGAAAATGAAGCAGGTGGGATCGGTCTCCATCCCCCAGGACGCTTTCCTCGCAGCATTGAAAATCAAGGAAGATGAGTAACATGCGCATCATGCGCATGGTTCTTGTATCTCCTGAAAGAACCACGTGCGGGACGCACGTGTTACATATCCTGCGCATGGTTCTTGTATCTCCTGAAAGAACCACGTGCGGGACGCACGTGTTACATATCCTGCGCATGGTTCTTGTATCTCCTGAAAGAACCACGTGCGGGACGCACGCGCTACGTAACATGCGCATCTTGCGCATGGTTCTTATGTTTCCCGAAAGAACCACGTGCGAGACGCATGTGCTACTCTTTCTTGCCTCTCCACCTCCAGGATGAGAAGCCCACCTTGCCCGGATTCTCGAAAACATACTCGATGGTTCGTCCAAGCTCCTCATCGTCTCTCAGGATTCTGTCAAAGTACTCCTCCCGCCAGAATTTCCCGGTGGCTCCAAGCATCCTGTTGGCCAGCTTCGAGCTGTAGGACTTCCACGAGTGCAAGATATCAGGCAGTGTGTGATTTCCGATGGGTTGGACGACTACGTGCACATGATTCGGCATCACGCACCAGGCAAACAATGTGTAACGGGATCCCTCGAAGAATGTTAGAGCGTTAGCGACCAGATCCGCGATTCGCGCGTCTTTCAGCCTGCAGCTTCCATGCCCAGCGTCAAGATAGCGATCCACCATCTCCGAGTACTGAAGCCCCAAGATTCTTCTCTCGTGGGCGGTTAGTCGATTACCAGGTTGACTCAGTTTGTGTCGAAGTCGCTCTCTTTCCGCCGCCAATTCAGCAAGAATCGTCTGGGGAATGGAATCATGGAGTCTGAATATTACATGATAGACTGCTGCGTTTGCCGTCCAATGCGGAAGATGTGCGCCCCTTCGTTTCTGTATCCTGGCAAAATCATCCTTTGTCAGAAACGCAGCTGGTGACTCCGGCAAATGGTATCTCAACATTTCGTCCATATGGCTGCCTCGCTTACGTTTAACGTATCTGAGGAGCGTTTGCTGACCGTAACATGCGCATCTTGCGCATGGTTCTTGTATCTCCTGAAAGAACCACGTGCGGGACGCACGTGTTACATATCCTGCGCATGGGTGTTAGTAACATGCGCATCTTGCGCATGGTTCTTGTATCTCCCGAAAGAACCACGTGCGGGACGCACGTGTTACATATCCTGCGCATGGGTGTTAGTAACATGCGCATCTTGCGCATGGTTCTTGTATCTCCCGAAAGAACCACGTGCGGGACGCACGTGTTACATATCTTGCGCATGGGTGTTAGTAACATGCGCATCTTGCGCATGGTTCTTGTATCTCCTGAAAGAACCACGTGCGGGACGCACGTGCTACATATCCTGCGCATGGGTGTTAGTAACATGCGCATCCTGCGCATGGTTCTTGTATCTCCCGAAAGAACCACGTGCGGGACGCACGTGCTACGTATCCTACACATGGGTGTTAGTAACATGCGCATCCTGCGCATGGTTCTTGTATCTCCCGAAAGAACCACGTGCGGGACGCACGTGTTACATATCCTGCGCATGGGTGTTAGTAACATGCGCATCTTGCGCATGGTTCTTGTATCTCCTGAAAGAACCACGTGCGGGACGCACGTGTTACATATCTTGCGCATGGTTCTTGTATCTCCCGAAAGAACCACGTGCGGGACGCACGTGCTACGTATCCTGCACATGGGTGTTAGTAACATGCGCATCCTGCGCATGGTTCTTGTATCTCCCGAAAGAACCACGTGCGGGACGCACGTGTTACATATCCTGCGCATGGGTGTTAGTAACATGCGCATCCTGCGCATGGTTCTTGTATCTCCCGAAAGAACCATGTGCGGGACGCACGTGCTACGTAGCATGCACATGGTTTTTTTCCTCTAAAAATACTATACAAATGTTATGCTTCTGTGGTATACTCTTCCCAGGTTTGAAGGATCTGGAAGGAGTTCCCCCCCGTGCCGGTTCCGCAACTACATATCCACTCAGCCTACAGCATGCGACGTGGGACCGCCCTGCCGGAATTGCTGGCGGAGCATGCCGCCGGCCTCGGCTACACCCACCTCGCGATCACCGACCGCGACGGTCTCTGGGCGGTCCCGAGGTTCGTGAAAAGCTGCCGCAGGAACGGACTCGCACCGCTCATCGGAGCCCAGATAGCCTCCCCCCGCAGACCCTCGCGCCGCCTGATACTCCTCACCGAAAACCTCGAGGCCTTCCGACGCCTTTCCGAGATCGTAAGCCTCCGAAACCTCGATCCCGACAATTTCGACCCCATCGAACAGGCCGTCGAGCACGCCCACGAGGGTTTCGTCGTCATCGCCGACATCCCCGCAGTTTTCCGGGAGCTGCACGAAAAAATCCCGCCCGGACGGCTGTTCGGCGAGCTTACCTGGGGCGAAAGATCGATCACCAGAAAACGGTTCTTCGCGATGCTGAAGGAGTGCCGACGTATGGGCCGACCGCCGGTCGCCACCGGCAACGTACACATGACCTCCCGCGACGAATACATCATTCACGCCATCCTCACCGCCATGCGCACAGGCCTCTGCCTGAAGGATAAAATCCCCACCGTCGATCCCGCCTGCTTCCTCCAGGACCCTTCCGAATTCGAAAAACCCTTCCGCGCGCAAAATGTGCCCGAGGCGCTCATGAACGCACAGGAGCTTGCGATTCGATGCGCCTGGGACTGGCCCGATCGAAAATGGCTCATACCTCCCCCACCCGACCTTCCACCGGGCAAGCGCCCCATCGATCATCTGCGTGAGAAGGTCACACCCCGGCTCAGGGAGAAATACAAAAAATGGACCCCCATCATACAGGCCCGCCTTGAAAAAGAGCTTGCGATTATCGGGGACCACGGTTTCGCGAATTTCTTCCTGATCGTGGCGGACGTTGTGGAGGAGTCGCGACGTCGCGGCTACCGCACGCTCGGACGGGGATCGGCGGGCGATTCGATCATCAGTTACGGCCTCGACATCTCCCAGGTCGACCCGATCCGCTACGATCTCTACTTCGAGAGATTTCTCAATCCCGAGCGATCGAGCCCCCCGGATATCGATCTCGATTTTTCATGGACCCATCGCGACGAGATGGTGCAGTACGTCGAGGAGCGCTACGGTCAAAGCAAGGTGGCGAGCGTCGGCACCATAATCACACTCGGCCTCAAAAGCTCGTTTCGCGAAACCGGAAAAACGCTCGGCTATTCCAACCAGGAGATATCCCGCTGGAGCCTCTACCTGCCCACATGGTGGGACAAATCCGGCGAACGTCTCGAAGAGCACCCGGTGTCGAGGGAGCTTCCGCTGAGCGAGGAGCCCCTGAAAACCATCCTCAACTGCGCGAAAAAAATCATGGATCTGCCCATACATCAGTCGGTGCACGTGGGCGGGCTTGTCCTGTCGCCGGAGCCGATCCATCGCTACGCCCCCCTCAACCGGGCCGCAAAGGGATTCGTGATCACCCAGTACGACATGCGCGACTGCGAGGAGGTCGGCCTGATCAAGCTCGATCTCCTGTCGCAGCGCGGCCTGGGAGTGTACGAGGACACCCTGGAGGCGATCGATCGAAACGGCGAGGCGCTCGCGATCGATATCGAGGACATGGACTCCATCTCGAAAGACCCCGCCACAATCGGCCTCTTCCGTCGCGGAGCCACGGTGGGATGTTTCGACGCCGAGTCGCCGATGATACGCAACCTCCTGAGAAAGCTCGGCACGCCCTCCTACGACATGCACATGGCCGCGACCGCCCTCATACGGCCCGGAGTGTCGGCGAGCGGCATGATGGACGAATTCGTCAATCGCCATCACAACCCCGAAAATATCCGGCACTCGCATCCCAGGATGGCCGAGATCCTCAGGGACACCTACGGGGTGATCGTCTACCAGGAGGACGTGCTCAAAGTTCTGCACGAGCTTGCGGGCGTGTCTCTGGGCCAGGCCGACCTCCTCAGGCGCATGATGAGCGGGAAAGCGCTCGACAGCCGCACGGCCAGGGAGGACCTGGAGAGGGAGTTCATCGAAAAATGCGAGATGCGCGGGATCGACGGGGAATCGCGCGAGAAAATCTGGGAGCAGATAGCGTCGTTCGTCGGCTACTCGTTCTGCAAGGCGCACGCGGCCCAGTTCGCGATCCTCGCCTGGCAGTGCGCCTACCTGAAGGCCCATCATACGGCGGAATTTTTCGCCTCCAGGCTTTCCAACGCGGGCGGATTCTTCCCGGCGGATTATTACATCCGCGACGCGCGGCGGTTCGGACTGAATATCGAGCTCCCCGAAATCAATCGCAGCGAGAAAACGCATGTGGGTCGCGGAAGACGGGTGCTCCTGGGCCTCGAGATGGTCGGGTGCCTCACCGACGATGCGATCGATTCGATCCTTCTTGCGAGAAATACCGAGGGACCGTTCCGGTCGATCGCGGACTTCCTCGCGCGCACCGGAACAGGTTACGAGCAGACGCACGCGCTGATACGGGTCGGGGCGTTCAGGTCTCTTCACGCCACCAGGCCGGTACTTCTGGCCGAGCTGGCCGAGGCCATGCGCGCCAGGATTCACCGTCCCGCAAAATCCCCTCGCCAGCCCCTCCTGTTCAAGGACAGGATCGGAGGAGAAAAAGAAAAGCACCTCCTCACTTTCTCCGAGGGTTGGGACGCGGAGATCGCGGAGGAGCCCTCATGGAACCGCGACTACTCGCTCTTCGAGCAGATCCAGGCCGAGGTGGACGTGCTCGGCATGATCGTGTCCATCCATCCTCTCGAGCCGCTTCAGGGCGCCATGAAAAAGGCCGGATTCGTACAGGGCGCGGACATGATGCATTACGCGGGCAAGCGCATACGCATGGGCGGAATCCTCGTGTCCATCAAGCCCGCCGTCACGAAAGAGAAGAGGGAGCCCATGGCGCTCATATCGCTCGAGGACCTGAGCGGCACGTTCGACACGGTGGTTTTCCCCCAGGCCTACCGGCGTTACGCCATGGTGCTTCGCACGCAGGCCTCCAGCGGGCTTTGCATGGAGGGCAAGGTGCAGGCGGAGCTCGGGACGTCCACGCTGGTGGTCGAAAAAATCCTGCCGCTCGGCGACGCGCTCAATATAAAAACATCAAATAAAGAATTTACCGATGAAATAAAACTCGGGATCAGGTCGACCGTCCCGATATTCCCGACCGACACCCCCCCTGTCGTCGTCACTCCCAGGGAGGAGACGGCTGACGTGAATGCCGCATGAATAGTCGGCATCGGGGACTGGCTCGAATTTCGCCATCACTGGCTTGACTCTTTCCATGCGGCCCGAGGCGAAATTCGTGCCTGTCCCCAGTCCCACGGGGATCCGAAACACGGGACGTGTTCGGCACTTGAACAAACCGTCCCACCCCTTGGGGGGGACTACAGGGGGGGTATAGATCCGACATGTCCTCTCGTCTCGACAACGAGATCGGGGACTGGCACACCGATTTCGCCCTGCAATCCTGTCCCTGCCGAGTGACCGGGTCTGGGCGAAATCGGGGTGCCTGTCCCCAGTCCTCATAGGGAGACCGAAACACGGGACGTGTTCGGCACATGAACAAACCGTCCCACCCCTTGGGGGGGACTATAGGGGGGGTATAGATCCGACATGTCCTCTCGCCTTGAAAAAATAGGATTCCTCAACCTCATCCCGCTACCCATCCTATTCGAGCGCGCGAGCCGCCCGGAGCTTTCCGGACGCCCCTTCGTCGTCGTCGGAGCCGTGGGCAATCGAGGACTTGTCGTGGCCGCATCGCCCGAGGCCTTCCGCGCCGGCGTCCGCGCAGGCATCACCCCCGACCAGGCCCGCTTCTTCCTGCCCGACCTGAAAATCATTGAGGAGCGCCCGGCGGTTTATTTCGCCGCAGCCGAGGCGGTCCAGGACATCTGCGAGCGACTCATTCCGATGGTCGACGCCGAGCGTCAGGACGCATTCACGCTCGACCTCACCGGAACCGACCGTCTCTACCCCGACTCGGTCAGGCTCATCCGCACCCTGCAGGCCGAGATCGAAAATCAAATTCATCTACCCAGCCGGGCCGGACTGGGCCCGAGCAGGCTTGTCGCAAGGCTCGCGTCGATGCGCGCGGGCGAGCATGAAATCTGGGAGGTGCCCGCCGGCGCGGAGAGCGAATTCCTGGCCGACTACCATGTCGGCGTGCTCCCCGGCGTCGGCGTGCAGATCGCGAAAAGGCTGAAATGGCTGGGCGTGCATACGGTACGGCAGCTCGCGATGGTCCCGCCGCAGACGCTGGAGGCGGCGTTCGGTCCGAAGGGGATCGATCTCATTCGGGCCGCGCGCGGGCACGATCCTCGCCCAAGACGTCACAGCCAGGCTCAAAAGCCACTCAAGCGCGACGTGACCCTGGAGCAGATCTTCTACGATCCGGTCGCGATACGGGTCGCGTTGCAGCGCCTCACCGCCGCGCTCGGACTCGAACTCCGCAACTCGGCCATGCAGGTCCGCTCCATCGGCCTTGAAATCAGGTATCCCGACATCCCCTCCCATCACAGGAAAAAACGCATCCCCCCGACCGACCTAGACATGATTCTCCAGCCCATCGCGGAGGATATGTTCCGGAGCATGGCGATCCGCCGCGTGCGACTGAGGGGCCTTGCACTCTCCTACGGGCGCCTTGTCCCGCGCGACGATCAGCTCAGTCTCGAATTCGCCCGCGATTTCACCCACGAGCGACAGAGAAACCTCGAGGCCGCGCTCGACAGGATTCGCAACAAGTACGGACTCGAGACAATCGGTCCCGGCCAATGGTGGCTGTAATCCTCACCCACCTTCCCCCTCTCCATCGGCCGCGGCGGATGGAGAGGGGGCCAGGGGGTGAGGTCTGGATTGTGGAGAGGGGGCCAGGGGGTGAGGCGGGGCACGGGGGTGAGGCGCGATTGTGCTAAGATTGTCACCGCTGAGATTGACTCTAGTCCCCTCAGC
>Ga0315294_10004779_pt1 | contig 14834 bp, 4 predicted proteins | sample YL17G13_40_MG_FD_203626 | JGI IMG/M metagenome (GOLD analysis project Ga0315294, IMG submission 203626) | Sediment microbial communities from Yellowstone Lake, YNP, Wyoming, USA - YL17G13_40 | ecosystem: Environmental > Aquatic > Freshwater > Lake > Sediment | place: USA: Wyoming | collected... | reverse complement strand
AAGGTCCTGATTCTCCAATTACTCGCCAACCTGTGATGTTTATTTGCTGTTGATCAAGTTTATCTCTACGTCCGCCTTGTGTATTACATTTATAAAAACTAACTTCATTAGATGCAATGAAATTTTCACTTTTACCAGATACAACACTTACTCCAACAAATAACAGTATTATTCCTAAAACCAATGCTTTCGTCCACAAATCATTTCGCATTTTGTATACCTCCACTGTTACAACAGGTAATAGAACATATGTAATGGTTTATATAAATCTTTAGATGGGATAATTTTCATGACAGAAGGGATGAAAACCGGATTTTCTTCTTAAAAAAAAAGTAGGGGAGGGTTTAGTACCCCATAAGGTGTCGTAGGATTGGGAATATGTGTGGGAACGTCTCGAAGAGGTGCTGGAGGAATGTCTCAGGGGAGAACTGGTACGCAGTTGGTGCCACCACTTGAAGGGTGGCCCATTCGCTCTTTGCACCAGCTGTGTCTGTTGTCCGTGTTTTGATGGTATAGTTTCCCTTTGTTTTCCAGGTGTGCGCCATAGTAAATGCTTCACCGGAATGATGCGGCCCAATCCCGGTTCCTCCGTTCCCATCGCCCCAGTCAATGTCGTAACGCAAATCCTGCTCTTGATCGTCTGTTCCGTTAAGGGTGTAGGTGTAGGAAACGCGTGGCTTGATGTGGCTTTCGCCGGTGATCGTAGGTGTATTCGGTGGTGTGTTATCGGTAATCACCACGGTTAATGGATCTGATAGAATGCTCCCTGCCCCCCAGGTGTCTCGTGCTTTTACGGTGACGTTGTAGGTTCCCAGTTCAGTCCAGATATGGGTTCCTGTTCCCGTCTGTCCTGAGGAGTATGGCCCAATCCATCCGCTGTTGCTCCCGTCACCCCAGTCGAATAGGTAGAAGATCTGATCACCATTTGGGTCGGTGGTGCTGCTGGTGTACGAGTACTCTATATTCCAGACTGCAAGTGTTTTTCCAACTGGTTTTGTAGGTTGTGCTGGTGGATCGCTTGGGGACGGTGATTTCATTGTCTGTGCTGGATCGCCAAAGAACAAACAACATTCAATAACACCGCGCCAACTTCCTGGGGCAGAGCTGTACGTCCAGTTGATCATTGGAGCCATCGTATCTTTTGACCAGGCCTGACCTTTTCCAAACTGCCAATCGGATTCACTCTGAGAATTGTTCGTGACATCAAAGAAATAATCCCAGAAGCATTTCATTTGAATGGCACTAGAGGAGTTCGTATCATCAAAGGAACCCCAGCCATAACCAGTGTTATATGTACAGGCAAAGGCAAGCTCGGTATCAGAATGGAATAACATCGAGTCAAGGACGCCATCGCCATCATTAAAATCACCGCAGTGGCAACCCATGTCCGTCACAAAGAAGGGTTGTGTATTATGGTAGAGTGACTCCCAATCAGTGTCAAGGACATCACAGGAGTAGTGTGGGTTTGCATGTGCAAAGGCACTAAGAAGAGTTACGTGATCATTGTTAATAGCATCTCTCAGTCCACCTATTGGATTATTTCCGTTCCAACCAGGGTTTGGTGATGGTGCATCAGACCATTTTTCTGATAGATTGAACGGATTGCCAGGGTTCACTGCGTTCCACGTCTCGAAACCATATTGGAGCCCAAGCCAGGCTGGATAGGAGCCATGCGCACCTGGATTGGGGCCAAGATAATTAAAGGTCGTTTTCACTGCACCGTAATCGACGAAATCATCTCCCTGACAATTCCAGGTACTGTCTCCACCGTAAAACGCTGCATTATTTAAATACTCAAAATCTACGCTGTCTGCGTAGTAGAAGCTCTTGGTTAACCAATTCGAGACATCCTGAGGAACATCACAAGTGACACGCCCGATATATATCTCAGCATAGAGATCGAATCCGCTGTCCCCTTCCTCGCCCCATTGGGAATCATGATCACCGTTGAAATTTCTATCAAGGTTGCTCCAGTAGAGATCAGAGTCGACATTCCCTTCATAGGAATAATATAATTGCCGAGCGGGAATCGTATCAGAGTCACCAGCGATAAGTACATATCGGGTTCCCCAGTCTTCATAAGCATCTTTGCAGAACTCACGAATATGTGCTTGTGCGTCATTGAAAAGGGGGTCAGCGTTTTGGTAATCAGTACACGCATTGATACCTTGTATAGTTACAAGATTACACGCTAATCCATTAGCACTATGATGATCCATGAGACTCTCCCAGTTATTGGGAGTTGTTGTGCTAGTATCCCAATAATCGAGACCATTTTGAGTCGTGGTAATGATAACATAATCGTACTGATCACTTGGATCACACAGTCCCCCTGGATATTCAAAGGTTGGTATATCGAGATAGCTTTGTGCAATTTTAGGGTTACTAACAAGCGCTGTTACCCATGCTTCGTCATCAGGATTGTTCCTGAATAGAGGGTTTGTGTACCCATTTTCTTTTAGATTAATGGTTATAGTCATTTCAGGATAGTAAAAGATTCGTCCGTTACTTGGAATGAATTGCATGGGGGAGAGTGACATATCAAGGATCGTATACCCATGAGAGTATCCGATATGGTAATCTCCATGATTTGCTGCAGGATAGAGTTGACTTGATGAATATAATTCATCGTTCATCAAAAATTCTTGTGGAATATCAGAACCTATAGGCACTTCATTTTGGTAGGGATAAACATACTGAGCGGTCAGATCTATCCCTTGTAGATTCAGTTGAATCGGTGTACCTGAGACCACCACCGAATCAACGGTCATCTTCGGTGGTAAGAGGAGTTGGATAAATTTCACAGGCATGGTTGGGTCGCCTGCTTGTTTCCCCAATCCAATACATCCTGGCATCTGGATTTTCGTATAGAGAGAATCCTGAACCGAGGTGAGTTGAAGAGTTGGTTCTTTAAATTCAAACGAATAACTCAACTGATTTATAGGTAATATCGTTTGGTTGTTCAGTGTCAGAGAATTTCCTATGGGTGTTACCGCGGATGTTATGACCATAGCCATACAGATTCCAAAAACAACACCTAACCTACCTACCGCTATTTTTTTCACTGATTTATTCTTCATATGTATTTCCCCTATCCATACACTTATATAATATTAATGATAGGATAGTTTAAATGCTTTATGCTTGAGGGGGGGGATGATTATCATCTAAAGGATTGCAAGAATTAACAGGAGAAAATGCTGATTATAAAAGGAAAAGAAAGGAGGACTTTCTGCTCCCACATCCAAGAAAATGATAAGATAAAAATACTTATTTTTTATCTACAGAATTCCCTATATGTACTATGGATCGCTTAATATTCTTAACCGCAACCATTAAAACGCGTTCTCATCTTTTTGAGGGGCATCAGAAATCTGTGATAACTTATGAAATGCATGTAAATATCTTTTTGAGGAGATGTGAATAACCATGAATAAAAAAAAGAGAAAAAGGGGTGGGGTGTTAGTACCCCATGAGGTGTCGTAGGATTGGGAACATGTGGGGGAACGTCTCGAAGAGGTGCTGGAGGAATGTCTCAGGGGAGAACTGGTACGCAGTTGGTGCCACCACTTGAAGGGTAGCCCATTCGCTCTTTGCCCCAGCTGTGTCTGCTGTCCGTGTTCTAATGGTATAGTTTCCCTTTGTTTTCCATGTGTGCGATAAAGTAAATGCTTCACCGGAATGATGCGGCCCCAATCCGGTTCCTCCGTTCCCATCGCCCCAGTCAATGTCGTAAAACAAATCCTGGTCTTGATCGTCTGTTCCGTTAAGGGTGTAAGTGTAAGAAACGCGAGGCTTTATTTGGCTCTCGCCGGTGATCGTAGGTTTATTCGGCGGTGTGTTATCTGTAATCATCACAGTTAACGGGTCTGATGCAGGGCTCCCTGCTCCCCAGATGTCCCGTGCCTTCACGGTGACGTTGTAGGTTCCTAGTTCAGTCCACGTATGGGATGCTGTTCCGGTTTGTCCTGAGGAATATGGTCCTATCCATCCACTGTTATTTCCGTCACCCCAGTTGAACAGGTAGAAGATTTGATCTCCATCTGGATCGGTAGAGCTACTCGTATAGGAATACATCACGTTCCAAACTCCTTGGGTTTTCCCACTTGGTTTTGTGGGTTGTGTCGGTGGATTACTGATGATCACTGGACCCATGGTTAGATCAGGGTTCCCCCAGATTGCTCCCCATTCGAACATCTCATATTTTGCATAGCCCCATAAATCGTTCACGTACATCTCTCTTAACGCCCATTGGTGGGCTGAGCCTAATGTGTACTCCCCCGAGGTTATCTGTGCCGTAAAGAAACAATCTAATGATTGGCTTGACCCATCATACGGATCGTTCCACGCAGGGCATCCATAGGCTACCTTTGTAGCACCAAGAAAACCAACGCCACCCTGTTTCAGCATCGCTTGGCCAATATTCAAGTCATCGGTATCCGAGTTGCTACACGCATCAGCGAAGATAATAGCTGGATACTCATCATTTAACTGAAGACATGTATCCTCATCGACGAAAGCCTGCGAGGGGTAATACTCATAGCATGCGTCTGGTGATCCATGTCCTGCCCAATCTACAAATGCATAGGTCCCTGCAGACCACACTAATTCTACATTATTATAATTGAGATCGTAATCACAGGGATATGATGATTGGGCATCCTCGTACAATCGTGTTTTTGTCCAGTCCGTCATCCATGGATAGTAAGCCGGGTTTGTTTTATACTCCATAAGAACAGCGTTGTCGGTATCAGACCAGAAGAATGCGCCAAGAAGAAGGATGTTTTTCTTAAATGAATTGTCATTGTTCTGTTCATAGGCAACAGATTTTTCACAAATACTCTGAACTGTATCAGAGTTACTCCAAGGGATACGACCTACGTTTATCTCAGACTGAAAGTCAATAGGATCTGAATTTTCCCCGTATTGATGGTCTCCGTCTGCATCCCAGGACTGACTATCGGGAAGCGATAGTTCAGCGTAATAGTAATCAGTTTCTGGTTGCCCGTATCCGATATCCTGGGCTGTACGGCGCATCGGGACATCATCGTAATTACCAATGAGACACACGTCTTCTATACCCCATGCATCTGAGGGATATTTTTCACGCAAAAACGCTCTCATTTTCGCAGCAAGATCATAGCCAACGTAAATACTATTTATCCATGATGTCGTAACTACCTCTACACTTCTTCCTTTGGTAGTCTCCCAGTCAACAAGCGAAGTGATTGATGAAGTCAATGAATCAAGGGTAATGATGACATAATCATATTGTTCTCTGCTTGTTGGCTTGTTCGTGTACCACCTCTGGGCTTGATCATAGTTGATAATTATTTCCTGTGCGGTGTGTTCAGTTCGTGGAAGATTATCGGCTATAATATCTGTAGAGCAAAAATCAGTTGGAAACGTATATTTCACAGTAACTGTAATGTTTTTGTGAACCATCAATCTGCCAGAGGAGGGGTAGTAGACGAAGGGGGTTATTCGTACATCGACAAGATTATACTTACGATATCCACCTGTACCCATAACCTCCCCGATCGAGAGGGGATACGGGTCGTTCTGTCCATACACCGACTTATAGTTCTCCGCATACTGGTTTTGATCACGTTCATATAAAACTGAATTTTCTGGACCAATAACTCGCGGTAGTGGACTTGGGGGTATATGATAAACTCCAGGAAGAATACTCACTGTATCTGTCTCAAATTGGACATCTTGAACTTTTGCTCCCGGTGGAATCGCTATTGAGAATATCTTCGATGGTAGGATTGGTTTCCCAGGTATTAATAAACGACCATAATTTTCAATCGTTATCTCATGGTTCTGTTTTACGTTTCTAATTTCATATGTACCTACGGGGATATGTACGGTTACTATACCATCTTCGATATCGAAACCCTGTGCGTTTTTTGTTAGGGTATTGGTACTCACCAATGCACTGCATATCATCAATATACACACAAAAATCCCTATTAGTTTCTTCATCATAAATTTCTACCTCTCAATTTAGATATTAATAAGAAAGAAAGTATTAGTATATAAACTTTCATATAATTACTGATAATGCCTACTCCTGTATAACATTGATACTATAATTAAGAAAAATACTTACAAAAGACTATTGCAAATTCTTCTTACCATGGAAAATGAGTTGAATTGTTCAGCTAGTAAAATGGTGTGAATGTTCGTCGAAGTTCGTTCGAAAAAAAAAGACATTCGTCTATGTTCGGTCTATCAATATTTTGTTCTTTTTAACGGGTTTATAACAAAAAATGAAAAAAAATGAGAGGGTGGGGTGTTAGTACCCCATGAGGTGTCGTAGGATTGGGAACATGTGGGGGAACGTCTCGAAGAGGTGCTGAAGGAATGCGCTGAGTGAGAACTGGTACGCAGTGGGTGCCACCACTTGAAGAGTAACCCATTCGCTCTGTGCACCAGCTGTGTCTGCTGTCCGTGTTCTAATGGTATAGTTTCCCTTTGTTTTCCAGGTGTGCGCCATAGTAAATGCTTCACCGGAATGATGCGGTCCAATCCCCGTTCCTCCGTTCCCATCGCCCCAGTCAATGTCGTAACGCAAATCCTGCTCTTGATCGTCTGTTCCGTTAAGGGTGTAGGTGTAGGAAACGCGTGGCTTGATGTGGCTTTCACCAGTGATCGTAGGTGCATTCGGTGGTGTGTTATCGGTAATCGTCACGGCTAACGGATCTGACGCTGGGCTTCCTGCCCCCCAGATGTCCCGTGCCTTCACCGTGACACTGTAGTTTCCTAGTTCAGTCCACGTATGGGATGCTGTCCCGGTTTGTCCTGAGTTATAAGGACCAAGCCAACCGCTGTTGCTTCCATCATCCCAATCAAAGAGATAGTAGATTTGTTCGTTTTCTGGGTCTGTTGTCGAGCTGGTGTAGCTATATTCTATGTTCCAGACTCCCTTGACTGGACCAGCCGGCTTTGTGGGTTTCAATGGTGCTTCGCTTGGATGAGGTGTCCGTATCGTCTGTGCTGGATCGCCAAAGAACAAACAACATTCAATAACACCGCGCCATGTTTGGTCAGAAGGATCCCAGTTTATCGTGGGAGCCATGGTGTCTTTTGACCAGGCTTGTCCTTTTCCAAATTGCCAGTTGCCATAGTCTCCGGAGTTGTTTTCCATATCAAAGAAGTAATCAAAGAATGATTTTTGTTGGACTGCACTGCTTGAATTCGTGCAATAATATTGTCCCCATCCATAACCAGTGTTGTAGATACAGCCGAAAGCAAGTTTGGTAGTAGATTTGAAAAGCATGGATTCGATGACACCGTCATCACCGTCATTGAAGTCACCGCAGTGGCATCCGTAATCGTGGATAAAGAACGGTTTCGTGTTGGTATATTGGGACTCCCAAGCAGAGGCAGACACATCAAGCGACATTTGGTTATTTGCATGAGCAACACCAGCTATTATTGTCACTCGATCGTTGTTAATATCATTTTTCAATCCATTGACCGCTATCGTCTGACTTCCACCATGCCAGCCAGTGTTTGGTGACGACTCACCGGTCCATTTCACGGAGAGATTGAACTGATTCCCTTCATTTACCGCATTCCATGTTTCAAAACCGTACTGGAAACCAAGCCAGGCTGGATAGGGACCAGCATAATGAGGATTTGTTCCAAGATAGTCACTCGTCCCTTTTATAGCGCTGTAATCCTCGAAGTCATCACCTCCGATGCCGGGAAATCCAAGAGCACCACCGTAGAATGCTGCATTATCTAAATAGTCCCAATCGGCGGTATTCGCATAGTACAAACTCTTAGTCAGCCAGTTTGAGACGTCCTGTGGAGTATCACACGTGATACGTCCAATGTATATCTCGGAATAGAGATCAAAGCCATTGTCCCCTGATTCGCCCCATTGAGAATCATGATCAGAATTGAAATCATTATCGAGGTTGCTCCAGTAGAGATCAGAGTCGACATTCCCTTCATAGGAGTAATACAACTGCCGAGCAGCAATCGTATCTGAGTCACCAGCGATAAGAATATATCGTGTCCCCCAGTCCTCGTATGCATCCCTGCAGAACTCTCGTATATGTGCTGGTTGGTCGTTAAATAACTGGGTTGAGTTCTGGTAGTCGGAACATGCGTTGATATCTTGGACAGTCACTACCGTACTGCTTAATCCTTCGCCGTTATGTTGGGCCATAAGACTATCCCAGTTGTACGTTAGCGTACCTCCGATATCCCAGTGATTCAGTCCGTTCTGCGTTGTCGTAACAATCACGTAGTCGTAATGCTGACTGGGGTTGCAGAGACCTCCTGGGTATTCGAACGTTGGTCTTCCAGCCATCGAGTAAAGGTTTGCTATCTCAGGGTTTGAGACAAGGGTTTTCACATAGGCTTCATCAGCTGGGTTATTGCTAAAAAATTGGTTGATATTATTCTCGTCCTTTAACGTGACCGTCACCGTCATCTTTGGGTAATACATTAGGGTTCCCTTCACAGGGTTATACTGCATCGGATTTAAAGTGAGAGAGAGAATCGCGTATCCATGTGAGTACCCTATGTTATAATCGGAATATTTGGCTGTTGGATAGACAGAATCTGAAGAATATATGTTAGAATTGATGGAGAATTCCGGGGGTTGATCACTGCCGATTGGAACTGACTGTTGCTGAGGGAAAATCGGTTTTTCAGTTAAATCGATGTTTGATAATGTGACCGTCACCGGTGTTCCGATGATGTTGATACTGGTCACTGTTTTCTTTGGTGGGAGGAGGAGTTGTATGACTTTCACAGGTATCGTTGGGTTGCCTGTTTCGCTCCCAATCGACAGACATCCTGGCATGGATATCGTCGTATAGGAAGCGCTATTGCTGTCCAGCATCTGAGCACTTGGCTCCTTGAATTCAATCGAAAAATTCATTTTATTGAGTGGAAATAGTGCATGACTATTGAGATCGAGAGATGTTCCTATAGCTGTTACCGCAGAGGTCATGACCATTCCGATACAGACTGCGAAAACAACACTTAATCTACCTAACGTTCTTTTATTTCTTGTTCCGTCCTTCATATATGATTCCCCTATTTTCTAATAATATTAATAGAGTCATAGTATAAATTCTTTTTCCCAAGCAGAAGACGATTCTTATTCGTCAGATTGGGTGTTTTAACTGAAGAAAACATGAATAAAAAGAGAAAAAAGCGAGTTTGTCTGTATTTATAAAGCAAATAACAAAATGTAGTGGGTTACGGCGATCTTTTAGAAGACAGAGAGGTGTGCAACAGTGTTTTTGGTTTCTTTCGTAAGCAGGAGACAATCATGATCAAATTATTGATGTTTTCTGTTCGATGGAGTGCGTTTCGGTAGAAAGTGATGTGTGTTGTTCATTGTTTTTATCATGTGGTGAGGGAGGTTATGCCTCTTAATTTATTTATTTGATCATTCATCGTTTAAAACAAGGAAACAATAACAATAGCAGGAAAGAAAAGATAAAAAAAAATAAAGAGAAAGGGTGTGTGTTCACCCTTTTTTGGTTTTATGGTTTTGTATCACTAGTGCGTTTATCGGCCTAACTGTTGTTTCAGACCTGTTACTGTTTGACTCTGGCTCTGTTGTGATGGTTGGTTTTGGCTCTGTGGTTGGCTCTGTGGTTGGTTTTGGCTTTGGCTTGTTATGTTAGTAAGAGTCGCGAAGTCGCTCCATCCGCATTTGTCATATGCGACTCCTTTGATGGTGACATGTTGTAAGGGAGCCCAGCGATAGATCCAAACAAAGGTAGGTCCGGTTCCATTCACTGTTTCCTGCAGTGCATCGTTGTAGTAGAACATGACTCTGTCCATACCGCTGATTGCATCTGAACATGTCGCGGTCACGGTGACATCGTACTGGTTGGTCCCGACTTTTTCCCACGTGTAGTTCATTGCGATAACTGGTTTTGTCAGGTCGATCTTGAAGGTAGTGGATTTCTCGGGGGTTTCTACATTGCCTACCTTGTCAGTGGCCCGGTAGTAGAAGGTGATTGGTCCTTCTGTTGAGACTGGGACTTCTGCGGTGTAGGTCAGCCAGCTTCCAGAGTTAATCTTGTACTCTATCTTTTGGACGCCGGATCCAGCGGTATCAGTGGCTGTCAATTTTACTTTGACGGCAGTGTTGTACCAGCCGTTGAGACCATTTGGTGTTGCTGGGGTGAGTGTGTGCGTGGTGACCGGAGGTGTGGTATCAATGCCGATGTCGATCTCTTTTATGTTGTTGGCTGGGACATCATCGTTTGCCAGTGCTACCTCGAATCGTAGGAGGTAACTGCCTGGGTTATTTACGGTCCAGGAATCGAAGGTGACGATTTGTTCAGCACCAGCTGCGAGGGAAGAGATAATGAAGTAATCGCTGTAGACAAGGGTCGCGTTCGGGTTGAAGAAGAAGATCTGCGCCGTGACATTAAGGTCACTCTCTCCGAAGACTCCAAGGTTTTGGATGGTCGTCGCAATCGGGTAGGTGCCTACGTTAAGCCAGAGGTCTATAGCTCCGCCTCCGCCACCGCCAGTCACTTCAACATCATCGATCTTTTCCCAGTACATGTCTGTGACCTCGCAGTGTCTGAATGCGATGTAGATGGTTTGTCCATCGTAATCTGAGAGATCAACGGTTCTTTGGCTCCAGGTGGCGGATGTCTCGGTGAATTCATCAACCAAGTCGGTGAAGTCGCCTGGGACAGTAGTTCCGGTTGTGGAGACCCACACTTCAACGTGCTCTGCTGCGTAGGCAGCATCTTGTGCGGCATGCCAGTATTTCAGGTCTGATCCATACGTGTTGAGTGCAGGGGTGATAAGCCAGTTGTCAGGGGTGAGAGGTCCCACGTAATTGATGTAGGATGCACTTGCTGCACTTTGTAACCCGGCATGCGGCGTGTAGGTCCAGTCACAATCCCAGTTGTAGGCGTCACCATCGTTGTCGACAGCAAGCCACCCTGCTGGGAGACCAGTGCCTTCGAATCCTTCTGTGAGTAAGGCTCTGTCACCCTTTGGCGGGTGTTGGATGTCTTTCACCTTCACATCGTGAGTGTAGGTTAGTTGGAAACTCGCAGACCCGATATCATTCGCCGTGTGGGTATCACCGGGTAATGCTGAATTTCCCACAACACTGTAGATGACGGTGCCTGAGATACCGATTGACATGTTGGCGGGTTCGAAATCGGGGGAGAACGTGAGTTGTCTGGATTCACCAGGATAGATATAAGTCGATATTGGTGCGATTTCATCGTAATTGTCTATGGTTGGGCTAAGAACTAAACCACCACATTTCAAATCATCAATGTACCAACCAGCATAGAATACCGATGGGTCAGCTCCGAAGTCAAACCGGAACTGGACCTTTTGTCCTTCTAAACTTACATTTCCAAGGTCGATGGTCTTCTGTGTCCAGGTTTGGTAGCTTCCAGTATAGATTGGTTGTGGGTACAGTGGGTTGGCACTGTTTGCGGTACCGGTGTATCCTCCGATTGGAGTGAGTCGTACCCAGGTCGTTCCTCCGTCCAGGGAGTACTTAATGTTCCCACCATCGTAGGAGCTTTCCATGTAGAACCATTGCCACCAGGTGAGGTCTGCCCCAATGGGGACTTTTATGACCGGCGTGTCTAACCAGTAGTGTCCTGCGGGGTAGACGCCTGCGAGGATAGTTCCCCAGAGTTTGGTCCCGCTGTGAGCAGCAGGTCCTGAGACATATGTTGGAACACCCCATTCCCAGCAGGTACCACCACCGGCAGTCAACCGGCCGTTGTCACCATCGAAGTTTGTATCGTAACCAGCAAGGTATGTGCCTCCAGTGATTTTGACATTTGAGAAGAATCCTCTCTCCGGGTATTGCCCAATGTTCTTTACGGTCATCTTCACAGGGTATGATTCCACTGCAGGTCCACTCGTGATTGGAGAGTCGATGCTGAGCGTTTGCATATCGTGAAGATACGGGTAGGTCAGGGTGAAGTCTTTGGTTTTCATATCGTTAGCAGTGTTCATGTCAGTGCCTAATTGTGCTGCCGCCTTTATGTTGTATACAACGGCGATATTCTCAAAAGCAGGGTTTTGCCATTGTGGGGATATCCAGTTGGGGCAGGTGATCTGTCTGGTTTCCATGGACGCCAAGTTTGCCACGGAAATGTCCTGATTGTACCCGCCTGGTACGAGTCCTGAAGCCCACAACGAGAAATCATCGATGTACATATTGTAGCTATACAAAGATTTGGAAAGGAAAGCGAGATACACGGTGCTCGACGCGGCGAACGCGGAGAGATCGACCTCGTTTACCGCCCACCCTAAAGTTGTGCTGTAATGGGTAAACGGTAGGCTGCAATTTGTCCAGGGTCCGCTCGGACTGGTGGACGCTTGAACTTGTATTGTATCAAGACTACCAGAGGTATATTTGTAATTCCAGATCTTCATAATGATTTGGCTAAGTCCAGTCGCTGCGAAGTTAATCGGGTTGCTGTTCATGGAGACTCTACATCCGTATCCAGATGATGCAGAGTAGGAGTTGTAAAACAGCATGTATTGTCCCTCGTGTCGACCCTCGAATGTGGGTAAATACCCAGCTCCTTGTGGTGTCCATAGATAAGTGCCAGATTGTAACGTATTGGTCCACCAAGTTGGGATAGCCGCTGGTGTAGTAGTTGCAGGAGTCCAAGCAGCGAGTTCAAACCCTTCGGAAAAGGTTGTGCCTGAACCCGTACATGCTATGTCGTCGACGAAGGTTCGGTACCCTCCCATTCCAGCGAGTTGGTAGAGCGCGACGTATACTGTTGAACCTACCGGAACGTAGTTGGCGAGGGTGTACGAGTGCTGCACATAGGTGATGGGCATGTCGATGATGGTATCCACAGGTACCCCACTAGGTGCTATCGTGAACATAGTACCACAGCTGTTTCCTGTTTTAGAGATAGCCACTTTTAGGTCATCGAGCGGGTAGCTCGTTGAATAGGACCGTGACCAGAACGAGAAGACCGTGTCAAGAGCGACGGTAATTTGAGGTGTCACAAGGTAGTCTTCAGGAATATACGTAGAATAGGTATACAGTGCTGCGGAATATGTTCCGGTATGGGCATAGGTGGAACCGCTATATCTCGTCCAGAAATAATCAGTAGAGTATCTGAAGTTTTGATTAATGACATTCCAAGTGCCAACTGGATGTGGGTATATCGGTGCGATGCTGTCTTCCCAACCATAGGAATAGAAACTGGTTGGAGTAAGGAACCTTTGAATTTGTACGTTCATGTTGAACGTCTCGATGTTGTTCCCGTAGTTCGTGACAGTCACTTTCGGTGCAATTGGACTGCTGGCTGCGCCGCTCACAGGGGCGTTGATCGAATCGACACCGACATCATGGGCTATTAATAATTTCGTCCCGGTGAGTGTGCACGACATATCATAGTTTGCGCCAGGCCAATTGGTATTTGTATTTGTCCATTTTGGAAACGTATAATCCGCATAGTACATATAGGCAGGTCTGACATTGGCCGCTGCGGTGAGCCAGAACGCGTTCTCGATCACGGCAGGCTGGAATTGCACCCACCACACCTCGCTCGGAGTGGTACCAAGGTAGACGTAGTCAAAGGTACAGGTGACAAGGATCTCAGGTCTGCTAAAGTAAATAGCACCGGTGAGTACCGCTGTGAAGGTGGCAGTCCGAGTATAAACAGCTGTAGCATTTGGTCCACCCGTTAACGTGGAGTTGTAGAAGTAAACCGTGACTCCGGTAATGCCCGATGGCCCTCCACCGGAACTCATCAGCATCCTGAATGCGCCACCGGTGATATTAAATTCGCCAAGGTCGGTGGTAAAATCAACGCAGAGTTCCCGTTCGTAACCAGTCCAAGTACCAAAGGAGAGACCGTTTCTGCTGTCAGGCAGTCCGTTATCAAAGATGACATACCTGTCGTCTGATCTCCAATCAACTGGTGTTACTGGTTTTATTGCCAAAGCATCACTAGCGAGGCTTGTAGCAGGTGCAGAGACTGGTTGAGCTGGCTCTGCGATGTTCATATTCATTTGCGTGCTTGTTAGTGCTGTTGGTCCCGCGGCACTAGTTATCATTGTCGCGGTGACGAGCATGGTCACTGCAAGCATCAGTGATTTCACTAGCTTATTTTTTCTATTTTTTACTAATTCTTTCATAATGTTGCCTCCATATATATAAATACCAATAATTATTATACAAACACCCTTTATAAATCTTTCGTTATGATTTATAGGAATGATACGCTTCTCCCCTCCAGCAAAAAAAAACGTGGTTCGTTCCTTAAAAAAAAACAGCATTTTATTTTCGGGATTTACGACGCGAACACTCACACAGTATCCGACCGTCCATAAATAGTACATAATATAATTATAATACACCAAAAAGTTAAGAGCGACTGTCGCGTTCATCGTTGAGTTCAACTCGGCGACAACAAACGAACCAACGTCATCGGTCATGAAATGAAAAGAAGGGAGCAGAGGAAAATTTTTTTCATTGAAACAGCCAATATATTATTTTTTAAGAAGGAAAAAAAATAAAGTGGTTTTTAGAAAATGGAATACCGGTGCGTTCTGCTGTGTGATGGTTGGAGTTTTTAAAAAGATAGGAACGAGGTCGAAGTCCTCAGGGTTGCCCTGATTTTCAACCCGTACGTACCCTTCGAATTTCGTATTTTTTTGATTTGGTGCGACAACCGATACTTGAACGGTCACTTGTCCATCCCCAGGAGTAAGATTGATACCGAATTGCGGTGTAAATGACCACGTCCCCCAATCAAGAGATGAAACGTTGATTGTCCAGTTCAACAATGAATCAGGACCTCCGATGTTTAGTACCTGAAAACTCCCAT
>Ga0315294_10004777_pt1 | contig 14836 bp, 15 predicted proteins | sample YL17G13_40_MG_FD_203626 | JGI IMG/M metagenome (GOLD analysis project Ga0315294, IMG submission 203626) | Sediment microbial communities from Yellowstone Lake, YNP, Wyoming, USA - YL17G13_40 | ecosystem: Environmental > Aquatic > Freshwater > Lake > Sediment | place: USA: Wyoming | collected... | reverse complement strand
GATGGAGTTGGGTCGTGCCTTCCGAACGTAGCTTCTCGTATCCCAAGGCACATCACCATCCATAGACCAAGCAAAACCAGAAGCACAAGCCACCTCGCAAACGAATTCAGGAACACGCATGCGCGCTGCTGCTTTAGCGTGTTGATAGCACTATCTACGTCTTCAATTTCCCTTTTTTCTCTAAAGACTTCAAGGCATTCTTTATGGAGGCGGAATCAACGCCCAACTCTAACGCACAGTCAGTTATCTGAATTTGATTATTGTGCGCCCTAATGTATTCAAACACTCTATTCTCCAAGTCGCTTAACGGCGCACTGTCAGAAGAAGCAGTCCTTATGGTGCCTCTTCTCTGGTAAACGTATCCTCCAAGGAAACCAACAGCTGGAAAACCTATATAGCTGATAGCAATGGATGGGAGGACTTGAGATGCAAACCACGAGTATTGCATATACTGCAGCCAATCAAAGGGAATGCCTCCGAACAGAAAAGACCCGAGAACCTCTTGCACTAAGACCGTGAGAACACCTGAAATCAGGCCTGGAACAAGGCTGCCTATAAATTTGTAGCTGACTAATCCCACAGCAATTAAGAAAACCAAGGGTACCAAATACTCATACGGATAAATTCTTACGAGATATATAACCACGCTTAAGATCACACCAAGAACAACCCCGCAAACTAATCCTCGTCCAATGTCTGAATTCAAACCGCTTTTTTCTTCATCCATTCAAATCAACTCATATTCCTTTTGCACATAATAGCTGAAGCATTTACTGGTTCAGCTCACCCTCCTTATTTTTTAGAGACAGGCTAACCATTCTTTGGCGTTCCGTTAGTTTCACAATTCTTTCGTTGACCTGCCCAATACTTAGGCCGATTTGACCAATTTTTTCTGCATGAATTTTGTCCTTGGTCTTGTATTCCTTTTTAGCTATTTGTTTTATTCGAAATCGAGCTTCAAGTTCCTCTTTCTGTTTTAGGTATGAACTTTTTTCTGACTCCAGAGCAGCCAATCGATCCTTTGATTTGACAATCTCATTCTCGATATCCAAAGACTCCCGCTTGAGATCTTCGGATTCTTCTTTTGATTTTTCAGCCAAATCTTTGTCGATAATATACAGCTCTTTTTCCAGCTCTTCCTGTAGCTTTTTGCTTGTTCCTTCAGCGATTTTACCTTTTGATGTTTCTTTTTTCAGGTTCTCCAATTGCCGGTATGTTTGTTTTTTGCGAACCAAGAACTCTTGTCTGTCGACAATTATTGCACGTCTTGGATAGGAATTCGCCTCGGGTTCAGATGGTTGTTCAGGAAGGACTTCGACTTTAACGGGGGTTGGTTTTTTTACGTTTTCATACTGATAATACTCAGGGCGTTGCCCACTGCTCCTGAATTTCGCTCTGGTTGATTTCTTTCCTAAACCAAGTGTTCTGGTTGACACTATTCTTCCTCCAATGAAGACTGCAATCCCTGTGGAGAATAGAGACGCAACAACCGCTCCGAATGTAGTGCCGGAAGAAAACGCACTATAGGGCGAGCCTGCCGCGAGGGAGCCCCAAAAACCAAGCGCAGAAAGTACGAATCCTTCTAAGATGCATGTAAGTGCACCCAGAGCGGCGATTACTCCAGTGACACCAAGACCTACGATAAATATGAGCGCAGTTGAACCCAAATTTCCTGTGATAGAATGGACAACATAAGTTGCTATGAGTGTTAAGATGAACCCAAAAATAAAGTTTATAATAACAGCAACCTTCCAAAGGAACGCGATCACCATACCGCCGAGGATCAAAATTACCCCAATGCTTTGAATTGTTTGTGATAGTATGCCAATAATGTCCATGCGTCCTATTCATCCCAAAATAACTACTCTGTATTGTAACTATATAAGATTAGTTTGCAAGAAGAAAAAGCGCACAGAATGCGCGCGCGCACTCTATCAGATGGTATACAATAGACATTGACATACGCAATCTTTCTGATTATCTCAGTTTGAAGGCTCAGGGAGTGCAGGGCTTGGCTTCTGATTTGCATTGGCTCTACAGCTACTTCAACTCCTCAACGGTCAGGAACATGCAGCCGAAGTATTTCATAATCATAAGCAAAACAGGAGCCTTAGGACTGCGAGAATTTCCTTACCCAGAATGGCACAAGAAAGAAAAAGAAAACATACTATCAAACGTGGGCATTAAAACAGAATGCGGAGAGCCAATTTTTGAAGGAGAATATAGAGGAACATTCAGGACAGTTAGTGACAAGGAGCATGCAGAGATTATAGGACTGTACATTGAAGAAGGATTGGGCATCAACAAGATTGCCGAAATACTTGGACGCTCAAGCCGAACTCCATTGGTGCAGATTAAGAGACACAACAAGGCTGTGGATAGAAGTGGGTTTTGTCCAACCTGCAGAAGAGTCAGAGGTAATTATCAAAGCCAACTTATCCAGAAAAAAGTGAGCGCCTAGGCACTAATGCGTGTGTTTCTTAGAAAGAAAACTGCGTTGTTCAGAAGAATTATAAATACTTTGCATAGAATGCTTATTGGTGAGTGTTTGCCTCCTTTCTGGAGAAAAGAAAAGAAAGAATCGCCTAAGATCCAATTGGGCGACATTAACCTATTCGAGATTTTGATTAAGGCTGCTCCTACTATATTCAAGAATGACGAGATCCCATGTTTTGGACATGCAATCGATCAAATCGAACCTGTACTAGTTGACAGAATGCGACCATTAATCAAGGAAGCATATCGTAAAGGTTTATTGCATTTATTCCCGCTTGAAATAGGGTCAATGGATAGAATCAAGGTTATGACTGTGACTAAACTAGTTGATAATAACAAGTTCAAAGTGGAGAAATTCGCAGAACCATCCATAGGATTGCTATTTGAATTGAAAAATGAGGAATACAGAGAAAATGTATCAAAACAGGAGCGAGTTGTTGATAGATTCAACATATGGAATGAAATATCAGGAATTGATCCGGTATTTTCTGACGAAGGCCCTCTTCAACTAAAAGAGAGCCTAAGATTCACTATCAACACGACATACGTGGAGTCGTTGTTATATAGAGTGATGGAATTTGAGAACGAGGGCAAAACGATAGAATACTTTGACATGACTGAGAATTTGCTGAGAGGGACAATTCTTTTCAATGTTACAGAAGCTGCAGTCAAAAGAAACATCTCCATGGGTTTGGATACGAATGAAGCTCGTAAGCGTGTGGCAACTGAAGAGAAATTCCTGAATCAAGCTGTTGCAAGTTTAGTTAACCGTAGTTCTGTAGAAGGAGTGGAGATTATAATTCACAAGACTATTTCGGAAGTGGTATCCTTGTCGAATACTTTCCAATATCTCGTGTGGTGGATGCATAGAAATAGAGTGTTCAGCTTGATTACTGGTGGAGAAAGAGAAGATTATGGTGTTTTCAAACATCTTTTCAAGATTTTCCGTCTAAACCAAAAACACTTAGAGGTTAGTTGACGCTCCATAGGCCCTACTAAGTACTGCGCCAAGCGCGCGCGAAATCCTGTAAGCTTTAAGAGAAACTGGATTGGATATTCAAAATGACTGCCGTGAACAAAAACGATAGTGATTTAAAAGCGATTTTTGACTTAACACTCAAAAAACTACGAGAGATCTCGATTAACGACAACGTTACTAAAGAAATAGACGAAAGAAGAAACAGGTTTTTTGACAGAAACAAGCCAGATTCATACTTTTACGAAATCCTAGTGAGAGATATTCACAATGCTGGGATGAAGGCGACTGTAGTAACGAGTAAATTGCCATTTATTAGAGAAGCATCTTCGGATTTTGAGATCAATAAGGTTGCTAACTACGGTGAGAGAGACTTTGAAAAGCTCATGACGAACCCAAAGATAATAAGGCATGAAAGGAAACTGCGAGCCTGCATTTGCAATGCGAGAACAATGAGTGCCTTATCTCAGGAGTAGCGCGCGCCCCTAAGGAGGCTAAGGTAATAACATACAGGGCAATGGCAAGTAGCAGGACTAGATACCTTACAGCATAGGGAAGGTCAAAACCCATAAAACCCAGCGCGCGCATGGAAGTTTTCTACATAAAACCTAAATTGTCTGAAGAGTATACTTTATGGTTGTGCAGGAGAAGGGAGAATACTGCTTATGGAGAAGAAGACAGCTTCATCAATAATGCTCACATTACTGTTGACGAGCATGTTGTCGTTGGCGTTTAACGTTCAACCAGCCGAGGCAAGCGGAACCATTTACATCAGGGCTGACGGAAGCATAGACCCGCCAACAGCACCAATACAGAGAAACGGAGATATCTACACCTTCACGGGCGACGTTTATGACAATGTCATCATCGAAAGAGACAGTATTGTGGTTGATGGAGCGGGTTATACTGTTCAGGGTGCAGGATTCGGGAGCGGGATAGGGATACACCTGAACGGCGGATACAACATAACGCTAAAAGACTTAAAAGTCACAAAGTTTGACTATGGAATTAGGCTCGACTACTCTACCTTTAGTTTTCTTTTCAACATTGCAGTCTCATACAATAGTTGGGTTGGTATTTATCTTGTTGACTCAGATAACAACATTGTTTTTAGGAACTCAGCGTCAAATAATGGGTATCAAGGCATTGAACTGGATAATTCTTTCAACAACAATGTTTCCCTTAATGGAGCTTCTGAAAACCAAGATTGCGGGATATTACTCTCATATTCCAATGACAATATTCTTCATGGCAATGGAGGACTGGTTCACAATGAATGCGGAATTTGGCTTGAAAAATCCCAAAATAACTCGATCTTTGATAACATTGTATGGGGAATCATATCCCCTTCGTATGGTATAAGAGTTCATTACTTCAGTGAAGATAACATGATTTCTGGAAACGAAATTTCAGGTTGTCAATACGGAGTATGGCTTGAGGATTCCAGCAACAATACTCTTGCTCAGAATACCGTTTGCGACAATCAGCTTGAAATTGTGCTCGACCGTTCGCACAATTGTAAGCTTTTTGATAATGATGTTAGGGGGAAGAATGACCCAAATGTAGGAGATACTGGAATATGCATCAAAGAGGAGTCGGACAAGAATGAAATCTGTCGCAATAAGGTTGAGTACAACGGGGCGGCAGGGATACTTTTAGCTGATTTTAGTCACTACAACAAGGTTTCAGATAACACAGTCCAATACAACTTGGGAGTTGGAATATATGTAGGTAGTTCTAACAATTCTATACACAAAAACGTAGTCTACCTCAATGAGCACGACGGAATTAGTCTTGGATCAAACTACAATGACATCTGTGAAAACAGCATAACAGCAAACAGTTGGTATGGTATCTCACTCTATGAATGTGCAAATAATAGTATTGTTGGAAATAACATAACAGCAAACAGTTGGGGTGGTACCCATGTTCAATCTTCAAACGACAACAAGTTTTATCATAACAACTTCATCAGCAACACTTATCAGATTCATAATTACCAATCAAACAATACTTGGGGTAATGGTTATCCTTCTGGCGGCAACTATTGGAGCGACTACAATGGCACAGATTTGTATCACGGTCCCTATCAGAATATTACTGGAAGCGATGGAATAGGAGATACTCCTTACATCATTGACGAGGACAATCGGGACAACTATCCCATTATGAAACCTTATCCTTGGGCTGCACATGACACTGGAATAACAAGCGTTACAACTTCCAAAAACATTGTGGGACAAGGATACACCGCGTCTATCAATGCAATGATATTTAACTATGGCAATGACACAGAAACCTTCAACGTCACAATCTATGCAAATCAAACCATAATCGGTGAGATATGCAACATTAACTTGACAGGCAGAAACTCTACAACCCTAACCCTCACTTGGAACACTGCTGCCTTTGCCTTGGGCAACTACACTATAATCGCTCGAACCGAGCCTCTTCCAGAAGAGGTAAACACTGAAGACAATAACTACACTGGTGGAACGGTCTATGTTGGCATTCCTGGCGATGTTGATGGTGACTTTGAGAATGGACATTACGATGTGGACCTGTTTGACGCAGTGAAACTTCTTGTCATTTACGGCGCAAAGCCAGGCGATTCGAACTTTGATCCTAACTGTGACATAGACAACAGCGGCCAAGTATTCCTTTTCGATGCAGTGATATTGCTTAGTCACTACAATGAAATAGTATATCCATAACGTATGCGCCGCGCTTTTGGAATTGTGCAGAGCGATATGATTGATTCTAACTGTGTGGTAAATGCCACAAATCTCACTACTTGCTTCTGTTATGAATGTTCTTTGTGAATCACCTGCGGCTTCCGCTGTTCTTTTATTTGTAGACCAAGCTAGTTACTGAAAAGTGAGGAGTTCATTTGGCTGAGATTCTTGGTTACGGTGAGGATTCTCTTACCATGTGGATGTTGAAGCATCACATTTCAAAGATTCTTGACGAGGATGATAAAACACATGTGTCAAACTGCCTTGTGTTCTATCGTCCCAGTTTTGGCAGGAGTGGTGGGAGTGACAGCCCAGAGTTTGGAGAGTTTGATGCTATTGTTGCTTCATTCAAGAAAGTCTACCTGATAGAAAGCAAGTGGGACAACCTTTCAGGCAGCAACAGGAACAGAGAGCCCCTGAAGCACGTTCAAAGACTCAGACACAGAGTCTTTTCTTGGTATTTGACAAATTGGAACAAGGGCTACCTCAACGATTGGCAGAGGTTTCTTAATGAAAAGCGAAGAGACTTTGAAAAGAGTTTCAAAGATGAAAAAGTGATTGCTGAGAAGGGACTGCTAATAGAGAATCTTCAACTGGTTCTGAGCATGCTGTTAGGTCACTGCCGAGAATTCAATGGGGAGCAGAGTATCCGTAATGCTCTTCTGTTTTTCTACCACAAGTCAAGCCCTCTCTCAATGAAGAGTAAAGGTTTCAAGATGGTGAACTTTCCCTATAGCCCATTTGCTGGAGCTTTCATCAAAATATAAGTCAATCCCATCTTGTTAATTGGAGGATTGAACATGTCAGAAGCTGGAAAAAAAGCTGTTGAAACTAAGAAACGCAAGAAGACTGGAAAGCGAGTTGCAGAGCATAGAAGGAAACTGATGAATGAGACAAAACACCTACTGCTGAAGTGGAAAGAGAGCACTCATGGCAAAGAAGCCTGTGTGGTCTGTGGAGACAGTGTTCCTCCAACGATTCTTCAGAGACACCATGTCAACCCATTTGATAAGTCAGAAGGCAAGGTAATGTTGTGTGCTTCATGTCACAACATATACAACAAGGCAAAGGAGTCGACTAATGTTGAGGATGTTGTTCGAGACTTTAACATAAGACACAGAAAATTCAGCACTAATCTCGATAGTTAAGCAAGAAACCGAATAGAGAGTTGGAGCTCTCTGAATTCCCTTCAGAGACTTCATCAGACATTCATGGCCTTGCGACACTGTGTGGGAAATGGCACAAGTCATAAGAGCTCAGGCAGAATAGACAGCAGATGAAAAGGTATGTGCAGGAAACTTTTCTTGATTCTTCTCCTAGCCTTTTGCATCTCAAGCGTTGCTACTCTTTTCAACCGTTCAACTGCGAGAGAATCAATATTGAGTGAAAAGGATGCAATAGAAGAAACAGCTTGGGCGAATGGAAACGTCAAGATTGGCATTTACTATTACACTTGGTACACTGGAAATTGGAGTAGAGACCACACTAATTGCCCGGACACACCTCTGCTCGGTCAATATGATTCTCAGAATGTTTCAATTATCAGGAAGCATCTTTGTTGGCTTGAGGAGCTTGGGATAGATTTCCTGATTGTTTCTTGGTGGGGAGAAGGTTCTGAGAATGCAACAAAAGTTCTATTCGATACTGTCAAATCTGAAAACGCAAAGGTTCAAATAACGTTACAAGTGGAACCATTTAACGATTCTAGTGGGTTTTATGATATTGCAGCAATACTTAACCACATAAATGACACGTACATTCAACGATATGATGATGTATACATGAGGTTGAATGGAAAACCTTTGGTCCTGTTCTATAATGACAAGAATGTGACGGGTACTGACTTAAAAAGAGCAGCTATTCATGCCGATAACGGATTTGAAGTTAGAATAACAGGGCATGAAAACTATGCTGATTGGCTCTATTGGCATATACCTGGAGACCCATGGTCTGAAGGCGTTGAACCACTGTGCAGAGATGGTGAAATCAACGTCATACCAAGGTACGATGATTCACATTTCAGACCAGTAAACAAAACGTATGATGCGAACTATTCTGGAGATTTGTATGACAAGCAATGGAATCGGGCTATTGACCTATCAAGGCAAAACAAAGTCAGAATTGTTACCATAACAAGTTGGAATGAGTTTGCAGAAAGGACACTAATAGAGCCACATTACGATACAAGCGCTTACGATCCTGACCCATATTTTCTATATAACAAGACCCAGAAATACATCAGAATACTGAGAGGTTCTTTTGTTGATTTTGTCGAAGAAATATTCCAAGATGTTAGTGGTCTGGGTGAGAATCAATGTTGCTATGACGCAGTGGATTCTTGCAATTGTCGACTAGATGCTATGAAGATAATTGAGAACCCATACGGAGGTTATCTTGGTGTTTATCACAGTGACACTGAGGGGATTTATCAAGTACGGTTAGCCAATTCAACGGACTTGTTACACTGGGAGTTCATAGGAACTATTGAACAAAATGCTTCTCAACCGACTATTGCAGAGGCCCCAAACGGAGCATTTATTGTTGCCTTTGAAAAGCACATAGACGGAAATCACAGCTTGGGTTTTCACTACTATCCTAATTTGACATCTCTGCTTGAATTCACCTCCGAACTGAATTTCACTGTACCCTGTACTCTAGGCAGTAGCTCAGGACTTGAAGGAACGCCGAATCTCTATAACATCACTATCACAGAACCAGAACTGCTGAGAGCATGTGTAGGTTTCCACTTCAATAACAGCACAGAGGATAGTTTTGGCTTGGATAGAGTTGCAGTAGGCTCTTTGAATATTGGTTTGAACCCGCCAAGGTACCAGGGTTGGGAAGTGAAAACGATTGAACAATATGACGAGAAACTAGAGCAGATGGATGTCAAAGGGCATATTGGAGATAGGGATTATGAGCGAGTTTTTGGAAGAGACTTTACATTGCAGGAAGCTAGTCTTTTACCACCTAATGAGTCCCTTCACTGGGCTTCTTGGAGAATATTCCTGTACGATCATTCTTGGGGAAGCTTCAGAATGCTGAAAATAGCGACCCACTTCAATGCTACGTCTTTCGGCAATCCCACATTTACATTTCTGGAAAAGTCGCCAAACAACAAACCGTGTGTTGTATGTACATATTTCCTTTTCAGAGAAGGCTTAGCCAGCGAGTACCAAAACAAATCTGGGGAACTGATTTTCTACAAGGAGTTTGAAACTGAACAATTCCCTACAAATGCATCACATTTCATAGATGTGACTACCAACTCTACGATTTCAAGCTTTAGCTTCAATGAAACTGAAAAGAGCATAAGCTTTAACGTTACAGGTCCAAACGATTCCAAAGGCTTTTGTATTGCGGCAATTCCAAGAGATGTTGCAGAGGATTTATGGCAAAGCAACCTTACTGTTTTCTTTGATGGTGAGCAATGGACCAGTTTTGAAAGCTGGACCTGTGCAGAGAATACCTACATATACATCAACTACATTCATTCAGAACATCAAATACTGATAATCCCAGAGTTCCCATCATCCCGCATCTTGCCACTTTTCATGGTAGCAACCCTGCTGGCAGTCATCGTCTACCGGAAGAAACACAGCGTGAAGGCAATCTCGAGATAGCTGGTTGTAGATAGAGACTATTTCCATACACCTACACATACATGTACAGACACAATAATATACTCCGATAATCCTGTCTTCTGAAGAAATCCTCTGGGTTCTTTCAGTTTCGAATTCACAAATACTCTGCGATTGAGAATAGGAAGGAAATGATTTATTCCCTGACTCACAGAACTTCTGGTTGAGATGTATGGAAATCAGAAAAGTGGTTCTGACAGTCTTTATATTCCTCCTATTTAGCTCAGCCTTTTTTGCTCTCATCAAAGTTGGCGAGCTGAGACTTGTATTGGAGCTTAACAAAGGGCAGTATCTAGAGATAATGAGAACCGTAGACCAGACTAGAAATGAAACAAAAACAATGTTTGAGAGAAGCTACAGCTACTTAGAGCTTTTGGAATGGGAACATGAAAGGTTGAATTATACAAGTGAGTCCAACATCATGAGGTATACAGATCCACTCCAAATAGTGAACTATGGCAAAGGAAGATGCCAAGAATTCTCTATCTTGTATGTTGCATTGTGTTTGGCTAATGGCTATGAAAGTAGGTTCGTAATTGACTTACTGGGAGATCATACATGGGCAGAAATCAAGCTGCAAGGTATCTGGACTCATGTTGATCCCACTGAAAAAAGAGTGGATGATCCATACATGTACGAGAGAGATTGGCACAAGAACATTGAACTGGCTTATGCCTTTGAAGATGGTTTCTGTGAGGATGTAACAAACAACTACAGAATATTCACAGGAACTTACTCATTGATATTTTGAAGAAATCTTCTATAGACAAGCATTATATTGGCTTTGGAATGAAACATAAACTTTGAGAACAAGTGAGCTGAAACAATGCTGGACCAGAAGGTAACAGTTTCTGAGTTAAAGGAAAAGGTGGACAGATTCATCTCGGAAAGAGAATGGAACAAATATCACAAACCAAAAGACTTGTCAATCTCGATTGTCTTGGAAAGTTCTGAGCTTCTGGAGCATTTCCAGTGGCTTACAGATGATGAAATAGAGACAATGCTCAAAGATTCCCAGAAACTTCAGCGGATCGAATCAGAACTAGCAGACATAGTGATCTACTGCCTTAGTCTATCAAATGCTCTTCATGTTGACCTGTCTGATATTGTTCTCAGGAAGTTGAGAGAAGATGAAGCAAAATATCCAATAGAGAAGAGCAAGGGATTCTACAGAAAGTACACTGACCTTGATGAATGAAAAACCATCTGGCGTGCGCTGAAAAGCTAAGGGGATTCAAACATGGCAAAAAATAGAGGAATCCAATTAAAGCGGTCAGAAATACGGGTTGGATACAACTCGCAGGGTGCTTGGTCGACCCTCGCGGAAATAAGATGTGAAGAAGTTGAGCGTGGCAACTACTTTCCCAAACTAGATTACCCACCAGACACACTTGCAATGTGGATCTGCTTAACCCCCAGAAAGGCACTACGCTACGTTGCTCTCGCTGAAAGATGGGATCACCTAAACGACGAAACCCAGCCGTTAACATGCGAAGAAGAAGAAATGCTTGAATGCGTTGCGGAGATCCCGTTGGAACCAACTGACATAATAGTGCACGATGATGGAGACGAAGGATACATTGTTTTGAGACCCAACAAAGCGCGCGCGCTAATGTAGGGAGAGCGGCGTAAACAAGGTTCAAGCAATTGCGGGGAGTTTTGAAAACCCTTAATGTGATACTAGCGCGCGCACACGTACTCAAAAAAGGTTATCTCTTAGGTTTACTCTAAGAAGTATAGGAAGAAGATTGTTCAAAAGAATATTCCCCAGCATTATACTAATCTCTTTTCTGCTGTTCTCCTCAATATTAAGCGCTAGATCTGGATTTGTTGTTGGACCAGTTACGTCAGGCCTCACGAGTTGCTATTTGTCCGTGCCATTTTACTATCAAGATACCGGTTACTATTGCGGTCCTGCTTCGCTCGAAATGGTCTTCAACTTTTGCGGCCCAGACATACCTCAATTTGAAATAGCCGATGCAGCCAACACTAACCAATATGGCACTACCTGTTACGATATGGTGCGAGCAGCTCATTTCAGCAATCTCAGCACGTCTGTAGGCAGTGAATTGCCATGGAACATAACGGGCTATTCAGCGCGAAAGTTGGGTTACGCTGCATTCCAGAGGCAAGGCATGTCCTTGGAGGAGCTTAAGTCCTTGATAGTAGCTGGCTACCCAATTATAGTGTGCATGCAGTATTCTAGGGAATGGACCAACGGTCATTTCAGGGTGGTGGTGGGCTACAATGAGACCCACGTAACGGTCAATGATCCATGGTTTTATTCCCCTTATTGGGGGCCAAACGTGAACATGAGTAGCTCCGAGTTCCTTTACCTGTGGCAATTCTCCGACTATTGCGGGCTCTTGGTCAGCCCGTGGAACGTGAGCATATCCGTCCCTGAAAATGTAGAGAAAAATGGTATCTTTCGTGTAACAGCCACGATCATGTATCCATGCCCTCCTCCGTTTCCAACTTCTGAATATTCAGCCTCTCCAGCGTATGCAACGATAACGTTGCCTGAGGGACTGGAACTGCTCCCAAACGAAACCCTCAAGAAACCTATTGGACAAGATCGCTTTTACCCAGGAGACTCTGCAACGACAAGCTGGACTGTCAAAGCCGACATGACAGGCATGTACGCAGTCTCCGTGGAAAGTGAAGGGACGATCACTGGCCTTATTCCCTACAGCTACGAAGACAAAATCGGAGGATCCAGCAACATAACGATCCAAGTGAAAGAAGCGTCAACTGCAATTCCAGGCGATTTGAACCATGATGGGACAGTTGATATTCTAGATATAGTGACCATGGCGTCCATCTACGGCTGCAGAGAAGGTGATTCAAGATTCAACCCTGAAGCAGATCTAGCTCCACCGTATGGAATAATAGATATATTCGACGTAGTGACGTGCGCAAGCCACTATAAAGAAAAAGCGCGCGCATCAGAACATACGTTCTTGTGAGTTCTATAAGTCTGTCATAAGAAAGCTAACGAATTATTCAACTGTCTAACTACTTACAGTGAGCCTTTTATATCTCCACTAGTCAAGGGGAAGATTGAAGGAGATGTTTCCAGATGGGGAAAAAGGAGAAATTGGCCATTGCGATTATTGGGTTGTTAGCGGCTGCTATTGGAGCTTGGAAGGCTTTTGATTACTTCATACAGAATGGGGTGGGCCCTGATTTTGCTGCAGGATACGCTGTTGTAATCTTTGCGTTGGTTCTTGGAGCCTTTGGACTTATCGCTGTGAGAGTGGATCTATAGTGCCCTCAGAGAATTTCCGTAAGAAACTGGATGAACTAAACAAAGCAGGAGAAGCATTAGCGCGCGCTATAAGACTTTTTGCGATGGCATATGGGGTCAAAAAAGTTCAAGAAATTGTTAGATGAGATCAATAACCACCAATCTGATACAGTGATCTTAGCGCGCGAGGCATTGAAAGACGTATTGCACAGAGAGACCATACCTATCGAGTACGTTCATCGTGCAGAAAGTCGAAGACTCGCAAAGGAAGAGCAAGCAGACGAGATTTGGTCTGGATAGCGTCGTCATTCTACATGCGCGTCAGTAGCTGAGTCGCTCTTCTCGTGTGTAATCTTCGATCTCTTCGAGAAACTCGCTCCTCGATGGTTCCCATGTATAGATAATCAAATCCTCTCTAGCCCGAGTCATCGCAACATAGAATAGCCTTCTCTCTTCCTCTTTTGGATCCTGTTCAGGGTAGTTTTCTCTTGCCGGAGCATAGATTGAGCTATCTTCAATCTCGCATGGAAAACCGTAAGCATCTTTGATGACATTAAGGACGAAGACTACTCTTGCCTCAAGTCCTTTGCTCTTGTGGACTGTAAGCACTCTTATCTTGCTCTCGTCACGTGCGTCATCGCAGATCAACTCTATACCCATTTCATGTGCTCTTTCCATCAGGATTCTGATGATGTGGTGGAATTTGTAAGCTCGGTGCGCTTTGGTGCGCATAAACCTGCTGAGGACAAGAATGTCCTGAGGCAGGAAGCCTTTCTTAACGTATTCAGTGATACGAGCTAAACAATCCTCAGCGCTTTGCTCATAGTAGCGCATTCTGTAATTCTCTTTGTGTGGAGATCTAAGAACGCTAATAGCTTTTTCTTCATCCCGACTTGAAAATGTATTTTTCGAAATCTGACAACTACTGTTCTTCTTTATCAGTTGAGCTCCCGCGTCAACGATTGTTTTTATGCTTCTGTAGTTAGTTGATATCTTGGTTATTGCAGGTTTTTCAAAGTACTTCTCGAAATTGACGAAGAAATCAAGGTTTGACCCTGAGAAAGCCATTATGCTCTGCCAGTCATCGCCTACACAGAATAGTTTGCAGTTGGGATTATGTTCAAGCAGTTTCCTGATTAGCCTGTATCTTTGAGCGCTTATGTCCTGGTACTCGTCGATTAGTATGTGATCATAGACGCCTGAACAAAGATTTCGGTCTTTCTCTAGCTCAGTAACAGCTTCGTTGATCATGTCTTCGAAATCAATCTTCTTCGTTTCAACCAAATAGTCTCTGTAGTCAGCGAAGATCTTGACTGCTAGATTCCCAAAGGCTACTTGCTTTTTCGACCATTTGCCGTCTCGAAGCTTCTCGTGGATTCTCTCGGGTGAAATGCCATACGTTTTCGCGTTTGTGATGAAATTGACTATCTCATCAACCGGATCTTTGTAAGGACCCCAAGCAACTTCAACAAGCTCATCATAAGAGAGAGGCGTAAGCTCAAATGTTGTACCCTCGTTTTGCGCCTTTAGCTTCTCGATAACTCTGCTTTTCAATAACTCGATAAACCTATCTGTACTGGTTTCATCATACTCATGAGCGAATGTTTCAACAAGAGTTTTGTTGTTCTCAGCAAACCACCTTTTCTTGAAGTCCATTTTCTCTTTGTAGTCTTCTGTTGTTTGGTCGAACCATCCTGGCACTTCTCCTTTCTCATTGAGTGCCCAGTGTTCAATGAAAAGG
>Ga0315294_10004775_pt1 | contig 14839 bp, 24 predicted proteins | sample YL17G13_40_MG_FD_203626 | JGI IMG/M metagenome (GOLD analysis project Ga0315294, IMG submission 203626) | Sediment microbial communities from Yellowstone Lake, YNP, Wyoming, USA - YL17G13_40 | ecosystem: Environmental > Aquatic > Freshwater > Lake > Sediment | place: USA: Wyoming | collected... | reverse complement strand
ACCGCAGGGGTGCCACGCCTATATTCTCCCTGCGGCAGATTCTTGACGATTCGATTCGGCACGGGCGGTAGCGGCATCGTTGATTCTTTTCTCGGCCATAGCACAATATTCTGGATTTAGCTCTATCAAGATTGCGTCTCTTCCGTGCTGATCGGCGACCAAGCCTGTCGTGCCTGCACCGCCGAATGGATCGAGAACCGTGCCGCCCGCATGGGTGCCCGCAAGGATACACGGCTCTACGAGCGCAGGCGGAAAAACAGCGAAATGGGCACCCTTAAATGGCTTTGTGTTGATTGTCCATACGGATCGGCGATTGCGAGTTTCCCCCTTATTCTCTGAGTTCAATCCCTTACCGCTTTGTCCGTATACTGAGCCCTGAAGTTCTTTCGTTCCTATTGTCGAAAAGTCCTTCCTTTTCCTTCTTGCTGATGACACCGGGTTGGAACTTGATTGCTCTTTCACAGCCTCGGCATCATAGAAATACTTTTCGCTCTTCGCCAGCAGGAAAACATACTCGTGAGCCTTTGTGCATCTATCCGTTACACTTTCCGGCATCACATTCGGCTTGTGCCAAATAACATCCTGCCGCAGATACCAGCCATCAGCCTGTAATGCCAGTGCCGTGCGCCACGGGATACCGATCAAGTCTTTGGGTTTGAGGCCATCAGGAACCCCTTTTTCTCGTCGCGTGCAAGTCACATTGTCAATGTAGGCTTGTCCCGTAGAGTGAAACGCATCCGAATGTGATGTTCCCTGTCGGCCTTGGTGAGTCGCTGAATAACTGTCCCCAAGATTCAGCCAGCATGTGCCGTCGTTTCTCAACACCCTTCGTACCGCTCGGAAAACGGCAACCATCCTGCACACATAGCACATGCCGCATTCGGCAGGCTCAAAGCATTCAGAAATATCCGCAGGCACCCGCTCGGGCCGACACATCGTGTCCAACCCTGCGCTCCGCAACTGATACATTGCGTAAAGCAGCCAGTCCTGCTCCAGATCAGTTCTCAGCTTAACAAGCCCGTGGCGTCCGCAGTCGGGATTCTGCTCCAAGCCGAATTGGCCTTCGATTTTGTAATCTCGCAACCCAAAATACGGCGGCGAAGTCACACAACAATGTACGGACTCGGGCGGTAAGGTTTTTAGAACCTCCAAACAATCACCCTGATATATCTGAACGCTCATTGATTATTCCTTAATTCTTTTCCTTGGCGTCCGCATCAATCGTCGGATTCCACTCCATTGTGGATGGGCTGAGCCGCACGATGTCCCCCTTTCCTTTCTCGCTCGCCTTGACCCGCAGGTGAACAAAACCCGTGCCGAAGAAGTGTGACATCATATCACGCTCCGCTGGCAGTGTGGCCGTCAGCCGCAGTTCGCCCGCTATGAACTCAGCTTTCACTTCGGCCCCTTCTTGTCAACTGGTGCGGGCTTGGGCCACGGACAGCCATGCACCTCCCTATTCCCACAGAGCCAGCCAATCTTGCCATAGGCGTCAGTGCGCGTTCGGTAGCCGACACCTTGCGTGAACGAGCCGGGGTCTGGACGACACCAGTAGCACGGGCGGCGTGGGCAATCTTTGTCGCACACGTCAACCAGTTCTTTGATATTCCTGACTTTGATTTTCAGTAGATCATCTCCGATACAAGGGTTCTCGTGCCGCCGTCTTCCTTTATCTGTTTGCACCGTACGGCCCGCTCATAGGCTTCAGCGCGAGTCAGGAACTCGCCAGCCTCAGTGACGAAGCCCTGCTGGCTGCTCGATACGCGCTTGCATCCGTCCTTTATCATTTGCAGGATGATGTCTCCGTGCCGCTTGCCAGTCCACACCCTGTCACCTTCCTTGCAGGCGGCTATCTTGATCGGGCAGGGCAGCACAGGCTTTAGAGCGGCCAAGCGTGCTACAGCGTCAGGTAGGGCCGCGCAATCGGCACACAGCGGCGTGTGCGGGTCTACCCACGTCCTTGTGGGCTTCCTACACAGCACGCAGCTTTCCGCAGGATAGCTGGCCAAATCGGACGGCTCTTTATGAATATCGACTCCCATGAAGCGTTTCTCCTTCACAACGACATTGCAGGGAAGAGCTGAAAATCCAGAGATATTGCAGTTATTCTGGCTTCGGTGGCAAGTTGAAGCCACGCTCGGCACGGCTCTTTAGCAAGTTCTTTACCACTTCCTGTTGGTATTTCGGGGATTCGTAGGGTATCCCCGTCAACTCACAGTGGAGCTGCTCGGAAAGGTGCGCCATAACAACACTGTCCGCCTCGTTGTCATTCTCGACGCTCATCCCGAGTTTCCGATAAACTTCCCGCAAGATGAGATTCTTCTCACCAACACCCTTGCCTAGAATCCACTTCTTTAACGAAGTTGGGCTGACAACAATGAAGCTGATTCCCTTCTCATACATGGCAACCCGCACGATTGCGCCGAGCATGGCCAGCCTGATGCCAGAGCCCGCGTGCATGCCCGTGAAGAAGTCTTCAATGCACACAAGCTTCACATCGTTCGGCATCTTTGCCATAATGGTATTGCGAATGTGAATCATCCGAGCCAGATCGTTCTCAAAAGCGTCGGGTGTCGTCTTGATCGTCTCCACCATGATAACCGAACCGCGCTTCACTGCCACCCCTGTTCCAGTGAGTGAAGCGTCGATACCAACTGTCACTATGTCTTCAGGCATCATTTTTCTCCTTGGTTTTCAGGCTTCTCTGTAAAATTGTCCATGCAGCTCCTTAGCCTTGGCGATTCTCACATTGCGAGCGTCATCTATTGAAGAATACACTCCATAATCAACTCGCTTGCCAAAAGCTTGAATCCTAACCCTGTAACGCCCGCTAGGTAATTTAACGACCCCCTTTACACCTGTGGTGTTGTCTTTGTTTAGTTTACGATTTTGAAGATTCTCGTATCTACTGCATAATCGTAAATTACACCGCCGATTATCCGTAGTTATGCCATTGATGTGGTCAACAAAGACATCTTTCCGTGATACGCCCAATATGAAGCGATGCAACTTGGTGTTTCTACCGTTTATACAAGATTCGACATACCTATCGTATGAATGCCACACATATTTGTTTACTTCCTGATAATCGCCATCATCCATCACAACCGGAACGCCTTCTTTCGTGTATATTGTTTTCATAGAAACAGAGTCATATTTCATGTCCATTTTGTCAAGATCAGAATGGACATGGCTTTCTACTCCTGCGCGGGCGCAACCGCGCTCGTGGCGAGCGTTTCCCTCGCCGCCTGCATGTTTACATCGTAGTCGGCAGCGAATCCGTCCATAACCTTCGGCAACTGCTCGGTATCGCACTTGAACTGCTTGTTGCTCTCAGCCTGCAATTCCTGCATGCGCTTCCTGCCGCTGTCGAGCGCACCAGTCAGCCTGCTCTTGGTTTGGGCAACCTTATCAAGCTCGGCCCGCATCCCGTTCAGCTCTCTCATCCCTAGCTCAATGTCCAACCTTGCTACTACCTGTTGTTCGACATCCATACTCACTTTCCTTTCTTCTCAGGGGGATAGTCCCCATACATTGTTCCAGAAAACATCTTACTCAAAAACTTACCCGACACCGTTCGCAGTTCTCCCTTGCTGCCGCGCTTGCATTCCGAGCTACACTGCGGGCAAGGCGTCATAAACCGTTCCATGTCCTGTTGGCTGAACCCCGCACCCTCCTTGATGAACTGTACGCCCGGACAGTTGATCGCAGAGTTCTCACAGAACAGAACATGGAGCGGCACATAGTCGAACGGCTCAAAATCGGTGGGTGCGAACATGCCGATCTTGGCCTTCGGAATCCGCCATGTTTCGTGTTCACCTTTCACATAAGCGAAGATATTGTCTTCCTTGACGAGCATGCCCTTGGTGGCAATTCCCTCGACAATAAGCTTTAGTTCGTGGCCGATATATTCACGCATTTTGCAGCTCTCCTATTTTCACTTCTTTCTGTCTGATAAACTCAGCATTGTCTGGCAACAAAATCCAAAAGCTCTCAGGGATCGTGCCCTGATGCCAGAGATTGTGCGTCACCACTTCCTTTCCCGTGTTCTTAAACCGAATCTTGAATTCCCTGCCGCCGAAGCCCCGCATGGCATGCTGGCGATTGTCATCCCTCTCGATGACATAGTGCATCCTGTCAATGATAACAGCAGGATATTCCGCGTGATACCGCCCTATCAACTCGAACCAAAAGTTGCAATCGAAACACAGGTGTTCTTTCTGCAACTTGTTAGACAAATCATCCGTCCAGTTTCCCTCTTCAAAGTTCCCACAATGATGGCATATGTGGTTTACCTTCATGCCGTCTTCGCCTTCTCCAGACATTCCTGCGACACAGGCCCGAGCGTCAACGGGCACACCTGCACCTTCTTCAAACGCTCGTCTAGCCTGCTCCTTGCCTTGACCATATCGGCGTCGCACTTCTTGATCGCCTCTTCCGTGGCAGCAATATCCTTCCCGACACGCACCGATTCCGCACGCAGTTTGGCAGCGGCCCTATACTGCTCCAGTGCCACAGTCGCCTTGTCGAAGAATGCCGTAGGGTCTCCAATTTTCTCAAGCTGGGCGAGCTTATTTTCCAAGGATGCCAGTTCCGCTCTTACCTTCTGCGACTCCTCGTATAGATAGAGTGTGGCCCTGTACTTAGCAAGTTTCTCCTCTGCTACCGCCAAAAGTTTCTTGGCCTTGGCGGCGTCGGGCATCTGCGCCAGTTGCGCTTCGATGCTTTCCACTTCGCTCTTTGCCGCAGTGAACTTCTCATAGAGCGCGTCCGCCTTGGCATACTTGTCCAAATTGATCTTGGCCTTCTCCCAGAATGCCAGCACCGCGTCCACATCGGGCAGAGCCGCCAGCTCCGCTTCCGATTCGTTCACTTCAGCCACAACTGCGTTCCAGATATCAATGTGCTTGTTCGCGGCCTCAAGGACTGCGGAAATGCGCTCACACTCGGCAACCTGCGCCTCGGCTTTCGCCAAGATTTCACTTTCTCGTTCCAGTTCTTTTTCGTCATGCAGGCGGGCTCGGATCGTCTCCATGCTGTCTTCGGTGATTTTCACTTCCCTGCCGAAGCGGTGAATATCCAGTGAGACATCTTTGATTACGCCTTCAATGCCGCTCAATCCTGAAATCTCATCAACAACCTGCGCCCTGAGCGAACCCGTGGCATCCTGTCCGCCCATGCTCGCCAGCATGAAATGCGATTCAAGCTGGTTCATTATGTTTACGGGAATCTCAACATCTCCGAGCTTTATGATATTGAGCCCGATAATAGCGGCAGCTTCGGGCACTACGGCCTTGCCGACCTTCTCCAGATATTGAGTCGGCTGGCCGTTCGGCGTGATTTCCCATGTGTTGATTTTTGGGCCACGAGTCACTTTGACGGTGCCGCGCTCGGTAGTGACAATCACAGTGCATTTGTTTTTGCCGATACGGATGGAAGCAGGATCGAACTGGTTGAAACTGGCCAGTTTGAGTGCTCGCACAATTGAGCTTTTACCACTGTTTGACACCCCGACGATCATGGCCAGTGTTTCGGGCAAATCCTTGATTACCGTGTGTTCGTGACTCTCAAAATCTATGATTTCGATACTCTTTAGCATTGCTTCAATTCTCCCATTTCCCACACTATACGAAACAGGCTCGGATTCATGACAACAAAATTACATCACCTGTCGAATGTTTTCCAGCTCGGCGCAACGCTCGGACTTGGAGATGGATTGCAGACGGCTCCGTTTGACCGCACGAAGTTCGCCGAACCTGTCATACACGCTGATGTACTCGGGGTTGCCAAGATCATCCATTGACAAATACGGAATGCCCTCATCGTAGTAGTCTTCCATTCCGACGACATCTCTGAAAATCACTTCCCGCTCTTTTGGCACATCTTGAAGTATTCGCACAGCATCGGACTGAGACAGTTGGACATCCTTCGGAGCGAGCCATGCCCGCATCTGGCTAGGAAGAGACTCTATGGAGATTTCCCTGTATTCCCGCTTCGTTATCTTCTGCCGAATCCGCTCCGAACAAACACGCCATGCGTCCCCTGCGGCACAATCCACACTGGAGTAAGTCTCCAACAGCCTGCCATCGTAATCAAATTTGCGGCTCCTGACAACGGCGGTGCCGTCTGACAGGCATGTCGCGCTCACCAGATATATGTGCAGGGTTGTGGAATGTTGTGCTGCGAGATTCATGCCGATTCCTACTCCTTCACTTCGGGCGGCACCTGTCCTTCAGGCCGCCAGCAGTTCACTCCAACGTAGTCACGAAAAGAGTCCCACTTCAGTCCCAGCGAACCGTTCTTCTTGAAGTATCGAAGAATCACGGCTCCAACTCTTGGACGACACCACCGAATATTTGAGGGGAAGACATCCCCTTCCCGCACGACCTGAAGAACAGCCCTCTCTCCTGTCTGTCGCCACTCCTTACACTGTTTCCACGGCATGTCGATACGATTCCGCGTCCATCCAACCATAATCGTGCCTTCGGGATACGGAAGCTTTTCCAAAGACTCCTGAACGTCAATTCGCTGCATCTCGGACTGAAGAGATTTATACACTTCGTCGTATTCTGCCCGCACCCGGTTAAGATCGGCACCGAACTCGTCGTTGAGCTTTACCCGAACTTCTTCTTCAATCTCGCGCTTCCGCTCTGAGTAACGCAACTCGACAGCTTCTTTGGCGTCCTTTTTCTCACTGCCAATTTTCTGGAGTTCTTCAAGTGTCATAGTTTCAATCTCCTTCACCACTACATTGCGGCAGGCATCGGAAAATCCAGAGATAATTAACCATTTTCGTTCTTGTCTGGCGTCCACTGTATCCACAATCGCCCAAGGGTGAATCCCCACGATACTCTCTTCCACCGCGAAAATGAGCGTGGCACCCACATAATCAGCAGACGCCGAGCATCAGGACAGTCTGTCATATGCTTCAAACCACATGCCTTTCCGTATTTCGTGCCGAATACAAACATACTCTCTCCTTCCTACTTTGACACAAGACTGACAATCGGGTGCTCGTGGGCGCACCCGTGCGGCACCAGTCCCCAGAACACGCACCAGCCAGCCGTCTTCACGGCACTGGCAACCTTCTTCAATGACTTGGCTACTTTCTCTGTATCCGTCAATTACCCACGAATGAATTCGTGGGCTTGCGCCTAAGCAGCCTTGCTTGGCACAATAGGCTGATTGACGGCAGCCCTTCTTGCAATCACTTTGGCGGCATTGAAGTCGGCATTGTCAGTGTGTCCGCACTTCTTGCATTGAAACACAGCCTGCGACTTTCGATTTGCTTTCTCTATGTGCCAACACACGAAGCATTCCCTCGATGTGTTTTTGGGATTTACCACAATAATGAGTACACCATCTCTTTTTGCTTTATAGATGATGAACTGCATCAACTGGTAAAATGCCCACCCGGCATGTTTTGCCCGCTGAGATTTCCTTACCGTTGTTCTATTTCGTATGCCCTTCAAATCCTCAAGGACAATGGCGAAATGAGTGTCTTTGGCTTTCTCAACAAGCTTTTTCGATATGCGATGGTTTACATCCGCACGAAACTTAGACTCCTTTCTCCTGATCTTTTTCAAATGTCGCTTTGCCGATTTAGTACCTCTTTCCTGAAAAGATTGCCTCAGTTTGAAGTACCGTTGCCGAACTTGCTCTGTCTTCTGCCCTGTAAAAACCTCACCAGTGCTGTCGGTAGCCAAGTTGACAATTCCCATGTCAACTCCGAGATAGTCGAGTGGTTTTTCAGTTGGCGGTTCTGGTGTTTCAACAGTGGCAAGCAGGTAGAAAACATTGTCGATCAAAACCAAGTCGGCTTGTCCTTTGATATGCCTCATACGGCTTGTTTGATAACCACCGAGAATCATCGGTATCAGTTGCCTTCCACTGGTTGTCCACAGACTAACTGCCTGAAGCTTCTTGAAGGACATGATTCGTTCATCGTAGATGACGGCCCCCAACGGCCTGAAAGAAATCAACTTAGCTCTGTCTCTCTTGTATGCGTCAATCACCTTGCCGATGGCTCTTATGGCCATCTGTGCGGTGAGATTGAACTTTTCCCTGATATTCTTGTAAGACATTGCCTGTATCTTGAACTTGGAATAGCACTTTTCGCGGTAAACGATTTCAGAGATGTAATTGCAGGTTTCGTTGAAACACATCATCGTGTTCTTGAGAACGATGTGTTGCTCCCGCGATGGACACAATTTGATTTTGAGAGTTGTCTTCATTTGCTTTGTGTATCAATCTATCACAAAGAACTAAATCCCGTCAACAGTTGTTTTATAGTGCTCGGCAATTCCTCCCACGGTTAAAACCGTGGGCTTCCTTGCCGGGAAGATCGTGAGCGGCGGCTTCGGTGGCTCAGGCGGTTCCGGGTCAGTGTATTTTATCCACCACTCCTTGAACCTTGCCCACCATGACTTCGCTGCCGCCTTGCACCCATCGCACCAGACATGGTGGCAATCGTCGCACGGTTGGCCATTTACATCAGGAGCCACGCAATCGAAATCAGTGCCGCCACCGGAAGTACACGGTATCTTCCGCAGATACCCGCAGTCCTGTCTTGGCCGCTTTCCGCATTTGGGACATGGACTGTTTGTCATTGTTCCTCCAAACTGTTGCGGACTTTCCATCCCTTGGAGCGCAGCTCCTTCGTGCGCCGCTCTACCTCATCGGCACATCGCAGGATACTCCTCGCCATTCTTCGAGCAACCTTTGGAGGAACCGGGCCGAAGGCACCCCAGTTCACGGCCACGGTCGCGTGCTTCCCCTCAATCACGTATCTATTCCGAACGTCCCATATCTCTGCTGCTATTTTCATCACCTCTCTTTGCCTCCGCTGGTTGCCCGTTTCACAAGGGTTGTCCCGCCGTCCACAACAACCAGCCAGTACCACTTCTGAGCTTCCTTGATATGGAAGTCCAGTCCGTCCTGTTCTGGGTTCTGCATGTAGGAAAGAATGCCATACTTCACGCCAGCCTCAAAGCCCGCCTTGAACTGTGGGTCAACAGACTCGGATTGTCCCACTGGTTGCTTATCAATAAATCCCGTTTCCTCAGCGGCATAAACACCCAGAAGCCCCAAGCCAATCATTGCCGTGTATATTCCAACAAGTATCAGTACGTCTTTCATTTTTGTCCCATCCTTTCTTCTTTTCTCACGAGTAGACAGCCCTCTGGCATCAATTCAACCGGCCCATTCCGAATGCCACTATCCGTAGTACAAGGCCCGTGGTAGTGTTGCCACGCACCTTTGAATCCCGATGGCAGGCATAGGCTGCCACAATGTTTGCAATATCGCCCTTTCACAATGGTATCGCCTCCGTGAACTCAAAGAACTCGATTTTGATTTCACAAACAGCCTACCAGCGTTTTCAGCTTTGTAGGCCGTCTTGTTATGAAAACTGTTCCATGCGGCATCATTGATGGATCGGTGGATTGCCGTGGCATCTTTCACGATACCATTCACTATGCTTGACCCTACCGGCTGGCACAGTCGCTTTTTCCATCAATGCCTTGCAGGCCAGTGCATCTTCTTTCTTCTCCCACACGAATTCACGAACTGCACTCACCTCCCGCTTGGCTGATTCTCGCCACTGGAACGCTAATCTCAGTTTGTATTTTGGTTCTGCCATATTACGCCACCTTTCTCTTCCGCGTGGGACAGTTTGAGCACCACAGTCGCGGGCAGGCACCGCAGAGCCACCTGTCCCATACGGCCTTGCTTCGCCACTTACCGCGATAATGCTGCGCACCGCACGCATTACATGATATATGTCAACAAGTATCACACCGTTGAAATACTATACGCTGACGGGGGGCGGAATGTTGTACTTTATTTAAGTGAGTGCTGCCGCATTTACCGCAGGTTGTGATTACGTCATCCATTCTTGTCCACCTTGATTTTCAAAACGACAGCGTTGTTAGATGTGGGTTTCCTAACACCTTCGATATCTGCCAGAGTCAAATCGGTATACATGATCTTGGTTAATCTTCCTTCTGGCGAGAACCGATCTACCTTGGGATTAACAAGCTCATTTTTAACCAGCCTGACATACTGAGGCGTTTCGTAAAACAGATGAGTAAATTCACTCAAGTCACAAGGCCGAAGTTCTTTGCCACTTTTCTTTCTGCCATTGAACTGCTTGCTCATGGCGAAATAGGCGTCACATATCGCCGAACCCATAGAAGATCGCCAGCAGGAATCGTGATCACAAATCATGTCCCACACAAGCTCGCGGTGATACTTCGGATTTATGTCAAGTCCCTTACTGCTCTTCGGCGATTCCCAGAAGTAAACCTTCGTGTAGTTGGATGGCCGAATGAACATGAAATGCAGGTATTTGCCGACATTCTTCCAGAACTCGTTCCACTCGGGGTTATTGCACGGAGAGATATTCTTGCGCGGCTTCACCTTGTAGTCGCAGTCCTTACTGTCACAGTCGTTCAAGTCCAGTTCGCCACCGAAGAACTTAACCAGCCCCCTGCCGACGGCCTGCCAGAACGGCGTGCTGGGCGGACTCATCGACCGCCATTTGCCATTGTGGTCGCCTTCGTAGAAAAACAGGACAGAGTGGTCTTCTTTGCCGTCCACCATTTTCCCCTTCAGCTCAATCTCTGGAGTCTCGGGGGAACATCCCGGCCTCGGCTTGGCACCGTCAACGATGATATATCCGTTGTACCACTGTTTCGGCAGTCCTGCCAGTATGCCCATGACAACTGCCACATCGCGCAACCGCACGTTCGGCGGCAGTCTTATCTCTGTGTCTACTCCCATGATCGCTACTCCTTGTTTTGTTGTTATACCAACTGATTCCGATAGTGTTTTCTGCACTCCCGCTCTTTCTCGAAGGCATATACCTTACTCGGCCAATACTTAGCCTGCCACTTGCTGCCCTTTTCGCAACCAGACAGCAGCATGTAAATGACAAAATGTTTCTGTCCCCACTTCCATGCCCTGAGAACTTTGCCTATGTATAGTTCCTCTTTCCGCCATAGCCCAATGTACTTCCCTACCAGTCCATCGCCGGGCGGCACGTCAACACGCTTGAAATTTTCAGTCTTCTTTTTCATTGCTCTTCCTTCGCTATATTATTCCCACTACGCACACCTGTAATCTTTGAATATCCATGTTCGTTTCTTGAGATCAAACTCTCCACCAAACATTTCCGCTCTGAACGAATTGCCGGTGTGGCAAATCCAGTCGGCAGATATCTGCACCCCGACATAAGGCGTCCCGTCGTTATGCTTCCAGATGCGGCCCCATCCCGCCATCTTGAACGACTTGAAAATAGATCGTCCAGCCCCTCCCATGCGGCTTGCAATATTGTCAGACGAAATCCGAACTTCGGTTGTCGTCTCGGCCCCGACTGTCAACTTTCTGACATTGTTTACAATCTTAACCTTCAGGTTCGGCAGTTTTCCAAATCTGCAATTGATTTCCCTGATGAGCCTCGGAGAATCGAACTTCTTCCGCAGTTCCTTCGGCCCCGCTGTTATCTTCTCGTCACGACTATACTGTTCTCCTGCCTGATATTTCCGATCAACGAACGTCCACCTTCTTTTCCCAAAGTCATACTTTGCAGTGAACATATCCGCTCCATTGAAAGCACCGCTGTTGCATCTCCAGCCGACACTCACAATAATCTCAGTACGCAGGCTTCCATTCTTTTGTACCCAGACATCCCCGCGCCCGTTCAGCCGAAGCGAATCAATAACATTTCGCCCAACCGTTCCCAGTCCGTGAGCAAGATTGCCCGATGAGAGTCCTATCCAGAGATACTTCCTTGTCACGCCCCCAGTCAAGAATCGTTGCGGGAACTCCTCATTGACTTCAATGCGTAATTCCGAAACCTTGCCGAACCTGCGGTTGATTTCCCTGAAAAGCCCAATGGGGTTGAACTTCTTCTCGACATTCTCCCTCGTCAGTATTCTGTTTTCTCTTTCCACACGCTTCTGTTCCTCGCGTAAATGCTCTTCCATCACAGGACTGCATCCGCAAGGGAACCTGCAAGGACTCCAGTTGAGACGATTTGTCGTGCGCCACAACGGCCCACAACATTGACAATTTGTATCCTTCTCGTTCATTTTTTACCCCACATTTTGCAACGGTAGTTCACCCTGCACTGCTTCAAATTCGGCCTGCGGAATCCTGAACAATCCCTTTGGCCCCTTGGCATACTTGCCGCCGAAGTAACGCCTCAGCAGTTTGAATAAGGCTTGCTTCTGAACCCTTGGCACATAATTGGCATTATCGCAGAACCTCCTGCCGGGTATCTCGCGCCATGCCTTTACGAAGGCTTTCTTGGCACCCCTGCGAAACGGCGTTTCAACACGGTAATCGCCACCATCAATTGAAATCACTATCTCCGAATACCGAGAGGCATTCCTGAATCGCTTGGCAACCTTGTCGGCGACGATGAAAAAGCCCAAGTCTCGCAACTGCTCGGCATACGCCAGCACCGTAGCTATCTCGCCATTCTGTGCTGACACTGCGGCTTTGTGGATCAGCTCGTTGGCCTGAGCCCTGTATTCGTCGCAGACGGCCTTGGAATCCACTGCCACACGGGATCGGCATTCTGGGCCAATCGCCCGCTCCACGGAAACAGCATCAACAAGCGGACGGCCACAGCAGATACACTGGCTATTAAGCATCTTTGTCGCTGGCGCATTGAGATATTCGCTATCGTTCATTGGTTAAATCCTCGGCTTCTGCCTTCGCGCTCGCGGCAACCTCCGTCAAAATAGCAACACAGCAAAGTTTTTCCAGTTTCGCCGCCTTCCCCGACTTATACCGCAATTGCAAGTAATGGCGAATACGTTTTGCGTGCTCATCTGTAAAAGCAATTTCGATCTTCGTCATTTCGTTCTCCTTCGCTACTACATTGCAGCAGGGCTTAGGAAATCCAGAGATATTGCGCCTTTTTCGCTTCCTGCTCCAGAAGGGCCTGCACTCGCTGAATCTCGGCATCAGTGTGCGGGGTGCCGCCAGTGTTCATTTCCAGATAGTTGAAAGCTTCATAGAAATTTCTCCCTACACCACTTTCTTGTTTTCAAGCCTTGGGGACTGTAGACTCCCAAGAGTTACCAAGGTTTTAGCGAGAATATTCAGTGCTCCGATGTAATCGGCATCACCTTTGTAGCCACAGGCGATACACTGAAATTTCTCTCCCTTTCTGTTTTCCCTAGACACCTTTCCACAAGGTGGACAAGTTCGGCTGGTATCGGCAGGATCGTTTTTCGCAGGCCGAACACGGTTCTCCTGCGCCTTGCACTCTATCCTGCCAGCTACCCTGCGAACTATCCAAGGTGCCATAGCTTTTCTGAAATTCTTACCACGATTTTTCTGCTTGCCTGTTTTGATGCCAGTTAAGTCTTCAAAGCCGACTACTTTCAAGTCTTGCCACGGAAGTTGGTTTACAATGCGACAGATATAGTTTTCACGCTCTTTGAGCGCACGGTATTTGGCACTGGAACACGGCTTTTTCCTGCGAATTTTGTCACGGATGGCTTTGAAGTCTTTGCCGTAGTGATTGCCATCGGAATCGGAAATGAGTTTGTTTACACCGAGGTCAATACCGATGACTCTACCCTGAGTTTTCAGTGGTTGTTCGGGAATATTTACCCAGAGAGTAATACCAGTTTCAGACAGGGCGCAGCCTTGGATAAACTTTGCATTCGGCTTGGAAAGCCATTTCCTTGTCATGGCGGTGTGTTTTGTCGGCAGTGTGATTCGGTGGCCTTTATGCAATGCGGAAAGCTTCAGAACGAGATCGAAGCTACCGTGGCCATCTTCGATGGAGATATGCCGCTGATCGAGGATTATTTTGCCGTGGAAAACTGGAATAGAACAAGGCTTGCCAAGTGCCTTAGCCGATTTCTTGGTTGCTATCACAATATCAAAAGCCTGTTTCAGTGCGGCCTGCTTATATCGCTCGGAAAGCCTTGAGTTTTGAAGCACGGCTAATGATTCTGCGTTTCGTTTGCCTTGGTTGTGCCAAAAGTATTTGATGTAGAAATTGACAGCAGATCGGTAAGACTGAAGCAAAGCAGTGAGTTGCCTCTGCTTTTTCGCAGTGATGTGCTTCAGTGTTACTTTACAGGCTCGTTGCATTTGTTATTCTTTTTGGGCCAACGGTTTTTCTTTGCTTCTTCAAAACGCAACCTGCGCTTTTCCCGTTCTTCTGCCGAGTAGTTCTTTGGAACACCCTTTGCTAGTTTCCCTAAAGCTGATGCGTGTTTATTCATGGCAACACTTTCTCAAATAAGCCGATGTTTGTCAACGAATTTTATTTCGCTGCTCACGCTTCCTTCTTTTCCAGTGCAGCCCATGCCTCCTCTTCGATGTTGCCGAATTGCTTTTTGAATTTGTCAGTGTGAACATCCCACACCAGCCGCATCATCTTGGCGAAGCCGTCGTTGTCTTCGCTATCATCAAATACAAATGAGAACCAATTGCCAGAATCTTCTGTATACGGGTCTTCTTCGCAGCGCGTCGCGCCGTAGTGCTTCATCAACATCTCCACGCGCTCTTTGCCATAAAAGAACGGCGCGTAAATCCAGTGAAATGACGGCTTTGGGCCGAATGCCATCAGACAGGCTTTTGCAGTGTTGGAAATACCGAGTTTGTTGTAATCTGGCATATTGTAGGTTTCCAAGAAGCACGCCTGTCCCTCAAAATCGAACACTTCCCGCACATTGCCTGCATGGCGGTTTCCGATGAAGTGCATATCGCGCCGTTCGACGAAGCCCATACGCTCACAAAACTGTTCAAAAGTTTCATTCATGATAGTCCCCCGTCGTTCTCCTTAGCCCAGCGGTGCAAACCCGCGACA
>Ga0315294_10004773_pt1 | contig 14841 bp, 6 predicted proteins | sample YL17G13_40_MG_FD_203626 | JGI IMG/M metagenome (GOLD analysis project Ga0315294, IMG submission 203626) | Sediment microbial communities from Yellowstone Lake, YNP, Wyoming, USA - YL17G13_40 | ecosystem: Environmental > Aquatic > Freshwater > Lake > Sediment | place: USA: Wyoming | collected... | reverse complement strand
GAGTTCATGGGCGGTTTTCGCGTTACCATGCCCTTAGAGCTCTCCAACTTCCCCAAGGGCAAGAATCCTATTGAGAATACCACCGCGGATATCTCCTATCTGGGCAACCGCCTCTTTGACCGGGTCATCCGCGATCTTGATATCCAGAGCTCTGCGGCTAGCATAGCCGAAATTGTCAAGGGCTTTGGCGATATGATCTACGTTAACAACGCCAACCTCTCCGGAGTAGAAAACGGAACATTAGCTCATCCCTACAGCATCCTGGCTGATGCCTTCCTGGATGACCGCTATGATGAAGGCGCCTGCATCTACGTCTTTGCCGGCGACGGAACCGCCACCAACTACACTGATAACTACATCCTTGATGATGAGGTAAAGCTCTGGGGCAGCGCTTATGACGGAGGATTCGAAGACCTGCCGACCACCGATATTGTCCCTATCATTGACGGTAATGGCGCAGGCAGTGTCATCACCTTAGCCAACGGCAACCTCATCCAGGGCCTGCAGATACAGAACGGTACAGATGGTATCGTTGGTACGGATATCAGCGGCGCCAATATCAGGGCTAACATTATCACCGGCAATGCCAGAAACGGTATCATGCTCATCAATGACTCCGGCGCTGCGCTCTCGGGCTTTAATATCTCGGGCAACACCATCAGTCTTAACGGCAACAATGGTATTACCGTGTATAACTATTGGCCTGGCTCAGCTATGTCGGACTTTAACATCACCGGCAATACCATCACCGGCAACGGCGTTGACGGTATTTACGTCGAAAATTACGACAACTCCACTTTATCCGACTTTAACATTACCGGCAATACCATTACAGATAACGGGGACAACGGTATTTACTTGTGGGCGGGTTATTATTCCGATGTTTCCGGCTTTAACATCACCGGCAATACCATCACCGGCAACGGCGGCAACGGTATTTACCTATATAATGGGGATTATTACGGCTATATGGCCGATTTCAACATCTCGGACAATATTATTGAAGATAACGATGGGGATGGTATTTATATTGATAATTATGATTATGCTATGGCTACCGGCTTTAACATCTCCGGCAATACCATTTCAGATAATGGTGGGGCCGGTATTGACTTATATAACGGCGACTATGTCTATGTGACTGATTTTGCCATCTCCGGCAACACCATCACCGGCAATGATGGCGACGGTATTGATATTGAGAATGGTTACTATTGGGGTTATGGCTATATGGATAACTTCGCCATCACCGGCAACACCATCACCGGCAATGATGGCGACGGTATTTTTATTGGGAATGGCAGCTATAATGAACGTTCCTATATGGATAACTTTACCATCTCCGGCAATACCATTACCGACAATAATGGCGATGGTATCGATATCTATAACTCCTATGGCGATGTCTCAAGCTTTAACATCACTAGCAATACCATTACCGGCAACGGCAATAATGGTATTGCCGTATATAATTGGGGCGACGGCTCAGCCATGTCCGGCTTTAATATCTCCGGCAACACCATTACCGGCAATGCCGACAACGGTATTTACATATACAATGACGATGCCTACATGACTGATTTCACCATCTCCGGCAACACCATCTCTGGCAACGGTTACGCGGGCAGCAATGGTATTTACATCTACAACTACGATTATGGTTTTATGTCTGACTTTAACATCACCGGCAATACCATCACCGACAATGAAAGCAGCGGTATTTTTATCAAGAACTATTGGGTTAGCGACATGTATGGCTTTAACATCTCCGGCAACACCATTACCGGCAACGGCGAAGATGGTATAGGTATATGGAATTATGATTATTCTACTCTGGGTGATTTTACCATCTCTGACAACGACGCCATCTCCGATAACGGCATAGATGGTATATATGTATACAATGACAATGAATCATCTATATCTGACTTTACTATCTCCGGCAACACCATTACCGGCAACGGCGATGACGGTATAGACATGGATAATTATGATTACTCAACCTTATCTTACTTTGCCATCACCGGCAACACCATCAGCGGTAACAATGATAACGGTATAACCATATATAGTTCTGGTGATACAGATATGGGTTACTTCTATATCGCCGGCAACACCATCACCGATAACGGCGGGGATGGCATATACATCGGTAACGGTTTTGGCTCCGATATGTATTATTTTGGAGTCTATGACAATACCATCACCGGCAACGGCGATGATGGTATAGGTGTCTGGAACGGATTCGGCTCAGGTATCTATGGTTTTGATGTCTCCGGCAACACCATCAGCGATAACGGGGACAACGGGATAGCTATATATAATGTTCCTTACGACGCGTACATGCGTTACGTTTATCTGGATGATAACATCATCACCGACAACGAAGGTACCGGCATCTTAATCTATAATGATGAAGACAGCTGGATGGAGGACTTTGATATCTCCGATAACATCATCACCGATAATATGGGCAGCGGTATTTCTGTTATAAGTGATGATGACTCAGAGGCGCATGATTTCACCATATCCGGAAATACGATTACCGGCAATGGCGATAGCGGTATTTACCTGTATGGCGATAATTATTCCACTATGGCTGACTTTACCATCTCCGGTAACACCATTAGCGATAACGGGGGGGATGGTATAAGCATCTATAATTACGATTATTCTTCTATGGTTGATTTCACCATCTCTGGAAATACGATTACCGGCAATGGCGATAGCGGTATTGATATATATAACGCCTACGATGGCTATATGACTTATTTTGCTATCACCGGCAATACCATCACCGGAAACGATGACGAAGGCATCTATATAGGAAATGGCAGTTACTGGGGTGGTTACGCTTACATGTCCGACTTTGAGATCTCCGGCAACACCATCACCGGCAACGATGATGGCGGCATATACATATATAATTATAGTGATGCCTATATGGGCAACTTCTCCATCACCGGCAACACCATCACCGACAACGTGGGTAGCTATATCGGTCCTTATGCCACCTATTACTGGGGTGATGGTATCTACATCTATAACAGCGATTATGCCGAGATCAACAATTTCGATATCTCCGGCAACACCATTACCGGAAACGGCGAGGATGGCATATCCATAGTCAACGACGATGATGGGTATATGTATAACGTTTATATCACCGACAACATCATTACCGATAACATGGGCACCGGCATCTCCATTATCAATAGGTACGGCAGCGATATGGGCAATGACTTTGGCATCACCGGTAATACCATCAGCGATAACGGTGAAGAGGGTATTTACATCTATAATCATGATTATTCAACCATGGGTTACTTTGATATCTCCGATAACATCATCACGGATAATCAGGGCACCGGTATCTACATCTATAACAGGGACAATAATAGCGATATGGGTTACTTTGATATCACCGGTAACACCATTACCGGTAACGGCAGGGATGGTATCTACCTATATAATGATAATTATGGGAGCATGGGTTATTTCTATATCGCTGACAACGTCATTACCGGCAATGCCGATACCGGCTTAGGGATATTGAATGAGGATGATTCTGTTATGGGTTATTTTGATATCCAAGGCAATACCATAAGTGATAATGGCGCGGCAGGCAGTGGGGGTATAGAAATAGTTAGCGTGTTTGATTCGATATTGTACGACTTTGACATTTCAGACAATACCATTACCGATAATCAGGGCACCGGTATTGAAATTGTTGCCGTGCTTGGCTCAGATGCGATTGCTTTTGATATCTCCGGCAACACCATCACTGGAAATACAGGTGACGGCCTGGGTATCTTTACCTATTACGCTGACATCTACGACTTCAGCGCCTCGGGTAACACCATCGCCGACAACGTCGGCTTTGGAGTTTACTTGGATAACTATGATACCGACTATGCTTTTCAGCTTGATATGGGCGGCGGCCCGGCTCTTCCCGGCGGAGGCCTTAACTCCATCTACGATAATACCGCGGGTGATGTATACAACGCCTCCGGTTATGAATTGATGGCCGAAGACAACTACTGGGGCGGCGGCGACTTAGTGCATTCTGGCCCGGATAACGTTGACCACGACCCGTATTTAGACACCGATCCCAACGCACCATAAGCGATAAAGTAAAGCAGCGCAAAAGGGGACACTTCCCCCAGGAGGGAAGCGTCCCCTTTTTATTCGCGTCCCCTTTTTATTCGGGGGGCGTTTCCCTTGCAAAGGTAACGTCCCCTTTTTTGTTAGGGCAAGATAAAAATAACCTGACATTTTTAATTTGCGTTCACAGGCAAGATAAAAATAACTTGACAGATAGGGGGTCTTAACTATATTATATTTAAACTAGTTAGATGTCAGAGCTAACTTCTAAAAAAGGGAGGGGTAGATGGTCAATAGAATAATGAAGTATAAGGTAGCGTTATTTTTACTCTTTGCAAGTGTGATTATTGTCTCTGTTGCTTTTGCCCAACAAGCTTCTAGCACGAAAAGCACTGCTACTAAAGGCGCCCCCACCTCCTCGGCAACCACCAGAAGAAGAGCGGTCCGTCCCTCGCTGACCATTGAAGAGTTAAAAAAAGAGCTTAATCTTACCTCTGAGCAGGAGGCGCGTGTTCTTGATATCCGCAATAAGGCCCGCATTCAGGCTACCGGTATTATGCAGGAAGCCAGGACGAAAGTCAGGGGCGTAGTCGCCAAAGCCACCGATGAGATTAAATCCATTCTCACTGAGCAGCAGCAGAAGAAATATGAAGAGCTGCGTGCTAAGTATGGAATTCATTTAAATGTTAAGGGAGATGCCGATAAGGCAGCTGCCGAAGATTCTAAAAAGTCTTCCACCAAAAGCACATCCACAGCTAAATAAGGCCTTTAGCTAAGCCGCGCAATGATATGGCAAGAGCAGTAAGGAGGATTCTTCAAAGTCCTTTTGGATGGTTGATCCTCATTATCCTGATCCTGGAAGCTTTTGCCGCAATTAAAGTTCCTTACGCCCGTCAGCCAAAAGCAAGTACTGTCTATAGAAATCCGACTCCGCATCGCGGTTGGCCCGAGTATATCAAAGGGCAAAAAGGCCCGCATAGAAAGTTAGTGATTATTATCAGCAACTCGCAAGGCATAGGGTGGGAAAGCGCCAGGCCAGAGAGTTTATACACCGCAGAGTTAGAAAAAGAATTCGCCCTGCTCAATATTCCGGTTGAGATAGAGAATTGGTCAAACGGCGGCATTACTACTCCTGATATTGAATTATTGAGCTTCAAGGCCATTCAAAGAAAGCCTGACCTGCTCCTCTTCATACTTGGCTATAATAACTTTGATTTTCCCCCGCAGTTGTACCTGGATTATTCTCCTTCCGATATAAACCTTTTGGCAGGCGAACCCTCGTTTTGGCCCTATCTTAAAGACACCACTTTCTTTAAAAATACTACCTTTGATGATATTATGAGGAGGTTTCTGCTTATACACAGCGCCCTGGCGCGCAGCCGTATCGCGCTATACGACGCACTTGCCGAACATATCCCGCTTGAATACCACAAATACATCTTTGGGCATTCACGCGAGCCCCTCATCCGCCTGGATGAGGCATTAGAACGCCGCCCAAGAAGCCGGCCTTTGCCGCCTCCAAAGCATATTCTGGAACTTGCGAACCTCGCTCTTCCGGCCCTGCCGGTAGAAAATATGCGCCAGCGTTTAGAGACGTTTAATATATTCTATCCTATGCTCAACAAGCGCCTTAGCAAAAATCATATCCCTTTCATTTGGGTTTGGATGCCGGTTGCCTCCGAAGTTTTTCCTCGGGAAAGTAAACGGGTAATGCGTGTTTTTGAGATAGAGACGGGAAAGTTAATACATAATTCAACTGCCAAGTATATTGACCTGACATACGCACTGCCGGGGAAATATTTTTACATGCTCAACCACCTGGATGAAGACGGGCATAAGGCATTAAGTAAGATATTATTACCTATAATCAAAGATGGGCTTCAATAGCTATTCTTACATTATTTTATTGCTTATCGCGCTGCTCTTGCACCATGCTTTACCCTGGCGGCATGGGCGCTGGGCGCTGCTTATCGCATCCTATATTTTTTACGGCGCGGCCAAGCCCTGGTATTGTTTTCTGCTTCTTTTTACTACCCTGGTTAATTATCTCGCCGCCATTGGGATACACAAGAACAAAGAGCAATATCTTAAGAAGCTCATGCTGTTCTTATGTGTCTTTGCCAACATCGGTATTTTAATCATTTTTAAGTATTCCAATTTTATTATCGTTAATATTAATGCCGTCCTAAGTGTGGCTCACCGGGAACCTTTGGGCTTCTTTAATATAATCCTGCCTGTCGGGATCTCTTTCTATACCTTTCAAAGCCTTTCCTATACGATCGATGTGTACCGCAATAAGCTTTCTCCTATAAAAGACTTTATGCACTTGGCTTTATACGTCGCTTATTTTCCGCAGTTAGTAGCCGGACCTATTGAGCGCGCCGGGCATTTGTTGCCGCAATTATCTGCTAAACAAAGAGTTACAATCCAGGATATAGAAGAGGGATTCCAGCGCGTACTTATCGGACTAGTTAAAAAACTGGTTTTAGCCGATCGTCTCGCCCTTATGGTAAATGACGTCTATACTAAGCCGGCCGGAGAAAGCGGATTAGTTTTAGCTGTGGCAACCTTTGCTTTTGCCTTTCAGATTTACCTGGATTTCAGCGGCTATACCGATATTGCGCTGGGAAGCGCACGCCTAATGGGCGTGCATTTGAGCCCTAATTTCAACTGGCCGTATCTTATCAAAAATCCGGTTGAATTCTGGTCGCGCTGGCATATGACCTTGACCAGCTGGTTCAGGGATTATGTATATCGGCCGCTTGGCGGAACGATGCGCTCTCGGCCCTGGAGGACCTTTTTAAATCAGATGGTGCTCATGGTATTGATCGGGTTATGGCATGGTGCCAGTTGGAATTTTGTGGTCTTCGGCCTTATTAACGGTATCTATATCGCGCTCTACCATCGCTGGCGGCTGGCAGTGGGCAGAAATTATCCCCGGTTATCCAAGAAATACAAATGGTTAGGCCCGTTTTTGCTGATTGCCGGCTTTCTTCACATAAACTTTATTATGATATTTTTCCGCTCCGCAAATCTCGGTGTTGCCTGGCAGGTGATAAGCGGGATTTTCCGTAATGGCTGGATTTGGCCGGCCAAATACAGTTTGCAGTTGTATATTGTCCTAGCCTTGATATTCGTGCATATTTTCAAGGAGAAGTTTGCGGCCTTATTCAAAAAAATTAAAAGTCCGGCCGTAGTGCGCGCTGCTTTTTGGGCATTCCTCATTCTATGTATAGTGTACGGGGCAGTGGAATATACCGAGAAATTTATTTATTTCCAGTTTTAGTATGGCTGCAACTCTATTTATACCGAGCAGCTTTTATGGTATAATACTTAAAATAAAGAGCGGCATTCGTTGAGCTTTGCAAAGAAAAATATTTACAGCGTTTATAAGGAGGGAGTAATGGCCAATACGACATCCAAGACTACTCTGGGTTTAGACGAAAATATTGAATCGGTCCTTTGTTATGCTGGGATCTGGGTATCAGGATTTCTATTTTTGATCATTGAGAAGGATAACAGGAACGTGCGTTTTCATGCCATGCAGTCTTTGGTGACGTTCTTAGGGTTATCCTTAGTGAGTTTTGTTTTGGGCCGGATGCTTTTTTTCTTTTGGCATCTGCTTGGGATATTGTCGGTATGCCTTTGGGTCCTCTTGATCATAAAGGCATATAACGGCGAGAGATTCAAACTTCCCATAGCAGGAGACATAGCAGAGAATTTTATAGGAAAGCTGCCCAGCCCTATTGTAGCCGAGGCTAAAGAGCAGGCTTCTGCGCAGCCTTCTTCTCAAGAGGCGAAAGAAGCACCGCTTACAGAGGCCGTTGTGTCCCCTGCCGAGGTTTCTTCTAAACCCCCGAGAAGCAGCAAGGAAGAGGTTTTAAAGGAGGTAGAACGGATTTTATTAGATCATCCCCAGTTGTCGGTAGTGCGTAGTAAAGGTACCGATATTGAGATTAAGAGCTTAATGTATGAACCGGACCCGACAGGAAGTAATAAGAAGGTTGAGTATAATGCCTGTCTGCTTAGCCGGGAATCCGATAGAGTAGTTCTTTTTTGGGAGATGCGCAAAAGAAGTAGTTCAGATTTTGATAAGCCGGGCGGTTTTCAAACACAGGTCGATAGTTTTAATTCGCATAACGGCGCGGCGGCCCTGAAAAAAGAATCCTGGGATTCCAGTCAATTACGCAGCGCCATTGAACAAGCCGTCAAGACGAAGGGTTGGGATTTTAAGGTCGTTTTGACAAAAAGCAAGGCGATGTATTAAAAAGTCCGACTTCATAATGGACTTAACCAACCAGATCCTCAATAACCGCTATTTAGTCCAATCCCTGTTAGCAGAGGGCGTCCTCGCCGCTGTCTATAGAGCCTCAGATACCTACCTTAAAAAAGACGTAGTAGTCAAGGTTCTTAAATACAACGCTACTTTTAATACTCAGGAAGACCTCATCCGTTTTAAGAGGCAACTGGTCCAGGTTATCGCCCTGCCTCATCTTCATATCGTTCCCGTCTTTGAAAGAGGAGAATACCAGGGTTTACACTTTTTGGTAATGGAGTTGGTAGAAGGTTTTTCTCTCCTTGAGTTATTCCAGCAAAACCGAAGATTTACTATTCAGGAATCAGTGGGACTTATCTATCAAATCACCCTTGGCCTGGAATGCGCCCACAGCCAAAACCTTATTCATCGCGATATCAGGCCCTCCAATATTATCATTGATAAAAACACTCAAGCCGCCCGTATCCTGGATTTTGGTTTAGCTGAATTTATCGAATATACCCAGATCACCAATCCCAGAGATATCCAGAGCGTTTTCAGCTATATCTCTCCCGAGCAATCCGGAATAATGAAGCACTCTCCCGATGAACGCTCTGATCTTTATTCCTTAGGTATCATCTTCTATCAGCTTCTAACCGGCGAGCTGCCTTTTAAGGGTGATGATGTAGGAAGCCTCCTGCATCAGCATATGGCCAGGCTTCCTTTAGCGCCCCGCCGTCTTAACCCTGAAATTCCCGAGGTCTTAGAGCAGATGGTTTTAAAACTTATCTCTAAGGAGCCGGAAAGCCGTTACCAAACTGCCAAAGGCTTACTTGTCGACCTTGAGATATTCAAGAGCGGCAATCAGTCTTTTATTATCGCTAAACATGACCGCCTCAAAAAAATCCTCTTTCGGACCCGCCTCATTGGAAGGGAGGAGGAGCTTCTTAAACTAAGGGTAAGCTTTGAAAAGGTAAAGTCTGGCAGCGGCCAGGTATGCCTGGTCAAAGGCGAAGCCGGCAAGGGTAAAAGCCGTCTGGTGGATGAGATGCGCTCTTACGTCTATGAAAACAAGGGGGCCTTTATCTCAGGCAAATGCTTTGCTCAGGAGAATAAGATCCCCTATCAGCCCTTTAGGGATATCTTAAACGAATACATAGATCGGCTTAAGAAAACAGATAATCTTAAAAGAGAACAGACCCTCGTCCGCCTTAAAAGTGTTTTAGGCCAGTTAGGAGAGATCGTTCTCATGATTAATCCTCTCATGGAAGAAGTCCTTGGCAAGCAGCCACCCCTGGTAGCCTTGGACCCCGAAAGAGAGCATCAGCGCTTCCTGATGGTGGCATCGCGCTTCTTTCTTAACCTGGGCACCAAAGAAGAGCCTTTTGTATTCTTCATCGATGACCTGCAGTGGTCTGATGAAGGTTCACTCTCGCTTTTAGCTGAAATCACCGTCGATATTGAGGATTATCCTATTTTAATAATGGGTGCCTACCGCGATAACGAGGTAAGCCCGCAGCACTCACTCTACAAATTCATTCAGGAGGCCGCGCTTAAAAACTATCCCCTCACGGAAATCCCTTTGAGCCTTTTTGACCATAGCCGCTTAAACAGGCTCCTCGCTGAACTGCTGCTGGAAGAAGAGGAGAGGATCTTTGAGTTATCCGAGTACATCTTAAAGAAATCCAAAGGTAATCCATTCTTCTCACTTGAAATAACCCGCCAACTGGTAGAAGAGAAGGCTTTAATCTATGGCGAAGAGCAGAAGCACTGGCAGATAGATTGGAACAAGATAAATAGAATAACTATTCCATCTAATATCGTAGACATAGTCCTGCGCAGGATCGATACCTTAGAGCAGGATAAGCTTAAGCTTCTCTCTTACGCCGCGGTAATCGGCAGGGAATTCCCCATAAATCTACTTTTCCCCCTCACTCAATTCCCCGTAGAGACGGTCATCTCCCTCGTTGATGAATCCATCGCCCTGCAGCTCCTGGAGAAGAGCCTTGAGAAAGGAAAGCTCCTTTTTGTCCATGACCGCATCCGGGATGCCTTCTACTACCGCATTCCTTCCAACGAACTTAAAAAACTCCACCTTGAGGTAGCCCAGACCATTGAAGAGCTTAATAAGGATAATATAGGTTCTGTTCTCTTTGATCTAGCCCATCATTACTCTCAAGGCGAGAATAAGGATAAATCCCTGCAATACTCTCTGCCTGCTGCCCATAAGGCCAAGCAAAACTACGCCAATGAAGAGGCAATCAAGTATTACCTTCTTACCATAAGCATCCTGGAATCTAAGGGCCAAAAAGAGAGTCCCCGCTGGATAGAGGCCAAGGAAGGCTTAACCGAGGTGTACCTTACCGTCGGCAGAAATGACGAAACGATAGAGTTATCCCGGGAAATCCTTCCTCTAAAGGGCACGCCCTTGGAAAAGGCAAGGGTGTATCGCCGGATCGGTGCCGCCTACTCCAAGAAAGGTGCCTGGCAGGAATGTGAGGATAATCTAGCAGAGGGTTTAGCGCTTTTGGGAGAAAAGATCCCTCGAACAAAGACTCAGGTAATATTTTCTACAGCCAAGGAATTCTTTACTCATATCCTGCATAGTCTTTTTCCGAAACTTTTCCTGTATAAAAAGGGCAGGCCTGTAAAACCTGAATATATAGAGATAATCTGGTTTTATCTTCCCTTAAGCTGGGTGTATGTTTTGAGTAACATGCAAAAATGGGTCCGTTTAATATTGAGAGTATTAAATTTTGCTGAAGCAAACATCGCTAGATCCACCGAATTAGCAATGGGCTTAGGTGGCTATGCCTGTCTATGTATGGCTCTGCCGTTATTTAAAAGAGCAATAAGATATCACCAGAAGGCAATGGATTTAAGAAAGGAAGTGAAAAATGAGTGGGGAGTTGCCCAGTCTTTGCAATGGATGGGTTATTGCTATTCCTGGAAAGGAGAATACAAAAAGGGTATAGAGTGTTTCCAGGAGAGCGCGGATATCTTTAAGAAAATAGGAGATTTATGGGAATTAGGAATGGTCAATAATGGTTTGGGGTATGCTTATTATTTTATTGGAGATTATGCTAGACAAATAGACGCTTTTAATGAATATTTGAGAATAAGTGAACGAATAGGAGATAATTATGGCATTAGTGTATCTCAGACCGATATCTCCCTGGCTCTTACCGAAAAAGGGGAGTTTGATGAAGCAGAGAGTTGGGGCAAGAAGAGCTTAGCTTTAAGTGAAGAAAAAAAGATTTGGTATCCAAATTGTTTTGCCAATATTCATTACGGATATCTTCAAATTGAAAAAGGAAATTATATAAAAGCAATAGAGTACCTTGAGAGGGCTAAGCAATTATACGAGACAAACACCTTTCTAAAGGATTACACAGTATACCTTTACTCTCATTTAGCTGATGCATATATCTCTAGACTAAAAACAGCAGATCTTAGAGGGCAGGTAAAGAGAAGGGAATTAAAGAAGATAAAAAAGACCTGCCAGGATGCCCTAAGGCAAACGAAATCCTGGGTAAACCACTATGGCGGCGCTCTAAGGGTCACTGCCAAATATTACGCCTTAATAGGCGATAGGAGAAGAGCCGAAAGTTTCTTCTTTAAGGCCATCCAGCAGACTAGGTCCCCGGGTAGGAAGTATGAGCTGGCTATTTCGCTTTACGAATACGGCCTCTTCTTAGATTCCCTCGGTAAGAAAGAACCAGCTAAGCCGCACTGGCAGGAAGCCTTTAATATCTTTAAGGAAATCGGCGCTCAGCTTTATCTAAATAAGACCGCCAAGTTATTGGGTATTACCCTGGAAGAAGAAAAAGAAAAGGAAATCACCCCCAAGGAGCGGCTCACCGAATCCAGGAGGCTCGATACCCTCATAGAGGTAAGCCAGCACTTAAGCTCCATCCTTAACCTGGATGAACTCTTAGGTAGAATCGTTGACTCTGCTATTGAGGTCTGCGGCGCAGAGAGAGGATTTTTAATCCTGAAAAGTAAGGGAACCCTAACTTTTGATATGACCATTGCCCGGGGAACCGAGTCAGGTACGGAACTGACCAAAGACATCGATTATAAGAAATACAGGCTTAGCAGGGCAATCGTATCTGATGTTGAGACCAAGGGTGAATCTATTTTATTCAGCCCTGCCTTAAGTCCGCAGCTTGCTCAGGATGAAGACCTACGGGCGCACCAGATAAAATCCGTTATCTGCGTGCCTTTAAAGATCCACAATGAGATCCTAGGGTTGCTTTATCTTGATAACCGCTTAGTGGAAGCCGCTTTTGACCGGCAGGACCTAAGCCTGATCAATTCCCTGGCCGTGCAGGCTGGCATTTCTCTGCAGAATGCTTCTTTTGTGAGAGAGATGCTGGAAAAAGATATCGCCTTGAAGCAAAAGGCCGATGAGTTAAGCGGGGCTTTAAAGGTGGTCCAGACGAGGGCCGAGCAGCTTTCCAGTATCTCGGAGATATGCCGCGCTATTGCCTTGTCATTGGATATCAACACCGTTCTGCAGGGCCTCGTCACCCAGGTCGCCCACGTCTTGGGCGCCGAGCGTATCTCCGTTATGCTCTTGGATGAACAGAATAATCTTACCATAAGAGCTTCTTTAGGTATTCCCATTGAGATCGTCAAAGGCACTTCCATTAAGAGTGGGCAGTTCATCTCCGGCTGGGTCGTCGGTAACCAGCAGCCTCTCCTGGTGGACAATATAGAGGATGATAAACGCTTCATGCCTCGCGACCATGAGACCTACTACACCAAGAGCCTCATCAGCTGTCCTTTAGTGGTCAAGAACAAAAGCATAGGCGTAGTCAATATCAACAATAAAAAGGACCGCCAGCCTTTCAATGCTTATGAATTAGAGATGGTCAAGGCCATCTGCGCCGATATCGCGGTCGCCGTTGAAAATGCCAGGCTCTATACCGAGCTGAAGCAGTCCTATATCAATACCGTTGAATCCCTGGCTTTAGCCGTAGACGCCAAAGACCATTACACTCAGGGTCACTTGCGGCGTGTCTGCGAAGTTGCGCTCGCTATCGGAAAAGAAATGAACCTTAGCCCCGCGCAGCTGGAGAATGTGCGTAATGCCGCGCTCCTGCACGATATCGGCAAGATCGGCATCAGCGATAGCATACTTCTTAAGCCGGGTAAGCTTTCCGATGAGGAGTGGGTGATTATGAAGAATCACTCACAGGTAAGCGAGAAGATCGTGCGCCCCTTAGGCCTCCCCGAAGCTGTTTATGAGATCGTGCGCCATCACCATGAGCGCTACGATGGTAAAGGCTATCCTGATGCAAAAAAAGGCGATGAGATCTCCGTAGAGGCCTATATCTTAAGCCTAGCTGATTCCTTTGATGCCATGACCAGCGAGCGGCCTTATCATAAGGCCATGGCCAAGGAAGAAGTGATCGAAGAGCTCAAGCGCTGCAGGTCCGGTCAATTCCATCCTGTGGTAACGGATGCCTTTTTGCGGTTGCTCTATAGCCAAGACTGGAAAGCAGGGGTTAACTAAATCTTTTATTTTTGGATTTTCATGATATAATTAACACAAAATAAGAAAGGGAGGCTGCAGGATGAAACGCATGTTATTTTTTGCACTTTTTTTGTTTTTTGCATCTGCTCTTTGCGTTCATGCAGAAAGCCTGCTTATAGATGATTTTGAGGGTGAAATTACCGGCGGAACTACCGGCACGGTTGATTTTGGCTCGGGCAACGGCTCATGCGTTAACGTTTCAGCTTCAAGCGATATTAAAAATAGTGGTAACCAGTCTTTAGGGGTGGTATTTGATGCTAAGCCCGGCGGATATATATGGGTAGCACGCGGCTATGGCCTGGATGTGAAGACCGCCGCATGCTGGCTGGTTAATCCTGAAGATATAGACTGGGCTAAGTATAAGGCGATATCTTTTTACATGTACGGCCAGAATTTATTCACTAAGATAGCCTTCGACGTCAAGGATGCCGGCGGGGAGATGTGGCGTTCTATAATCGAAGATAACTCAACCGGCTGGAAGCAGATGGTGTGTCCTTTTGATTTCTTATTCGCCCGTTCCGACTGGCAGCCTAATACTGCCGATGTCAACGGAACACTGGATTTTCCTTTAAAGAGTTTTCAGTTTGAGCCTTTGGCAGAATCCAAAGGAGTTCTATATTTTGATACCGTTGAGCTTATAAGCAAATGATTATAGGAGAGTTTTTTTCTTGACAAGCAAGCACAGACAGGCTATAAATATCTAAAGCAGCATTAAAAGGAGGCTAAAAGATGTTGGCTTTAAGTTTGATATTGGCAGGCATATTGTTAAGATTCGCGCCGCACGCTCCCAATTTTACTCCCGTGGCAGCGATAGCATTATTCAGCGGAGCATGCTTAAATAAAAAGCACGCTTTAATCGTGCCGTTACTCCTTATGGTTATCAGTGACCTTATGATAGGGATGCATAATGTCGTGGCTTTTACCTGGGGAAGTTTTGTTT
>Ga0315294_10004770_pt1 | contig 14843 bp, 11 predicted proteins | sample YL17G13_40_MG_FD_203626 | JGI IMG/M metagenome (GOLD analysis project Ga0315294, IMG submission 203626) | Sediment microbial communities from Yellowstone Lake, YNP, Wyoming, USA - YL17G13_40 | ecosystem: Environmental > Aquatic > Freshwater > Lake > Sediment | place: USA: Wyoming | collected... | reverse complement strand
GTGACCTGCATCTGGGTGTGCTTGAACAACTGGTTGAGGACCACCTGGGCGACGGCATCCCGCTTGAGGTCGACGACGATCCGCATCCCTTCCCGGTCCGATTCATCCCGCAAGTCGGCGATGCCCTCGATTCTTTTATCCTGCACGAGCTCGGCGATCTTCTCCAGAAGCTTGGCCTTATTCACCTGGTAGGGAATCTCCGTGACCACAATGGATTCTCGGTCCGTCCTCTTCTGGCGTTCGATCAGCGCCCGGGCCCGGAGCTGGATCATTCCCTTCCCGCTCAGATAGGCCTCCCGGATCCCGGTCCGCCCCAGAATAAATCCGGCCGTGGGGAAATCCGGGCCGGGGATGACTTCGAGCAGTCCCTCCAAGGAGGTCTCGGGGTTGTTAATGACCGCGATCACGCCATCGATCACTTCCCGCAGGTTATGCGGGGGGATGTTGGTCGCCATCCCAACGGCAATCCCCGAGGACCCATTGACCAGGAGATTGGGAAAACGCGCCGGCAGGATCGCTGGCTCCGCCAGAGAACCATCGTAGTTCGGGACGAAATCAACGGTTGCCTTCTCGATGTCCGCCAAGAGCTCCCCGGCCAGTCGCGCCATGCGCACTTCGGTATAACGCATGGCCGCCGGCGGGTCCCCATCGACCGAGCCGAAGTTTCCCTGCCCATCAATCAGCGGGTAACGCAGGGAGAAATCCTGAGCCATGCGTACCAGGGCATCATAAACGGCTATGTCCCCGTGGGGATGATATTTACCGATGACGTCCCCGACGATTCTGGCGGATTTCTTGTAGGGCTTGTTCCAGTCGTTGGAGAGGTCGTACATGGCGTACAGGACCCGCCGGTGGACGGGCTTCAGCCCATCGCGGACATCCGGCAAGGCCCGGCCGACAATAACCGACATGGCATAGTCCATGTAGGACTTCTGCATTTCCTCTTCTAGATTGACGGGGATGCGATTGGGTAAGATCGGTTGCGGCATAGAATGTCCCCTGAAAATTCAGCTGGCAGTTTCAAAAGTCCAAAATACACTTTGGGGATTTTGTCCCGCCCGGGTGGGATTTGGATTTTGGATACCTTAGATGTCCAGGTTCGTCACGCTCAAGGCATTGCGCTGGATGAAATCTCGCCGCGGTTCCACCTGATCCCCCATGAGGACGGTGAAGATCTCGTCGGCCTTGATGGCGTCGGCCACGCGAACCTGCAACAGGATGCGGGTCTCCGGGTTCATGGTCGTCTGCCAGAGTTGTTCCGGGTTCATCTCTCCCAGGCCTTTGTAACGCTGGACCTCCACGCCCTTTTTGCCAAAGGTGAAGATCTCTTGCACCAGCTGGGAGAAACCCGGGACTTCCTGTGAGGCTTCCCCGGCTTTTAAAATAAAGGGCGGTGGGCCCAGGGGTTTGAGCTGCTGGGATATCTTGCGCAATTCTTCGAACTGGGCCGAGCTGATCAATTCCAGGTCCAGGACCGTTTCCAGGCGGGCGCCGTTGCTGCGGGAAAGACACCGCAGGTTATAACTGCCGTGTTCCGGGTCCTTCTCCACCTGAAACTCCATCCCGGCCGCCTCCCTCTGACCCTTCTTCAGGGAGCTCTTCACTTCCTCGACGAACCGTCTTACTTCTTTCTCAGACTTGAGCGCGGTTTTGTTGAACGCCTCCAACTGAGCGAAGGCCAGCAGGATGTCCGGGTCCATCTGCCGCTTGGCCACGCGGTCCAGTATTTTCTGCTGGCGGATGGCCTTCTTGACCATTTCCAGCAAGCCTTTGCCACTGAGGGGTGCTTTGTTTCCGGGAAGGATCAGCCGCAGGTCCTCGATCCCTTTTTCCAGCAGATAATCTTCCAAGATCTCCTCACTGCGGAGGTATTGCGCACCTTCCTTGCCTTTTTTCACACGGTATAAAGGGGGCTGGGCGATGTACAGGTACCCGCGGTCGATCAGGGGGAACATTTGTCGGTAGAAAAGGGTCAGCAGGAGTGTCCGGATGTGCGAACCGTCCACGTCGGCATCCGTCATGATGATCACGCGATGATAGCGCAGCTTTTCCAGGTTGTAATTCTCTTCCCCCACGCCCGTGCCCAGCGCGGTAATCAGGGTCTTGATTTCCTGATTCGATAACATCTGGTCAAACCGCGCTTTTTCCACGTTGAGGATTTTCCCCCGAAGGGGTAAGATGGCCTGGTTTCGCCGGTCCCTTCCCTGTTTTGCCGAACCTCCCGCCGAATCCCCTTCGACGATGAAAATCTCGCTTTCCCGCGGGTCTCTTTCCTGGCAATCCGCCAATTTGCCCGGAAGGGAATCGCTCTCCAGCAAACCTTTCCTCCGGGTCAAGTCTCTGGCTCTGCGGGCGGCCTCTCGGGCGCGGGCCGAATCCACCACTTTTTCTATGATGCGCCGGGCCACGGAGGGGTTTTCTTCGAAGTACGTGGCCAATTTTTCATTCCCCAGGGCCTCGACCCACCCTTTTACATCGCTGTTGCCGAGTTTCGCTTTGGTCTGCCCTTCAAACTGGGGATTGGAGAGTTTGATGCTGATGACCCCGGTGAGTCCCTCCCGCGTGTCGTCACCCGATAGGCTGACTTTCAGGTTCTTCAGGAGATTGCTGCTGGAGGCATAACTATTGATCGTTCGCGTCAGGGCCGATTTAAAGCCCACGAGATGGGTGCCGCCATCATGGGTGTTGATGTTGTTGGCGAAGGAGAAGATGTTTTCCGCGTATCCGTCATTGTACTGCAGGGCAATGTCAATATAAATTCCTTCTTTCTCTCCTTCCAGGTGGATCGGTTTGGGATGGATGACCGTCTTATTCTTGTTCATATATTCGACAAAAGAAACGATTCCTCCCTGATACTGGAACTCCTGCTTTTTTTCGGAACGTTCATCCTGCACCGTAATTTTCAGGCCACTGTTCAGGAAAGATAGTTCCCGCAGGCGCTGGGAGAGGATATCGAAACTGAAATCGATGGCTTCGAATATCTCTCCATCCGGACGAAACCAGATCTTCGTTCCCCGGCGTTTCGTGTTTCCGGTGATCTCGAAGGGGGATACCGGTTGCCCCCTTTCATACCTCTGAAAATAAACTTTTCCGTCCCGCCAGATTTCCAGTTCTAAAAATTCGGATAACGCGTTCACCACGGAGACGCCGACTCCATGGAGGCCCCCGGAAAATTGATAGCTGTCGCTATCAAATTTGCCGCCCGAGTGCAGGGTGGTCATAACGACCTCGGCGGCCGGCCGCCCCTCTTCTTTGTGAAGATCCACGGGGATACCCCGGCCGTTGTCTTCGACCGTTACGCTGTTGTCCTCGTGGATGGTTACGTCGATTTTGTTGCAGAAGCCCACGAGCGCTTCATCGATGGAATTGTCTACGACCTCGTAGACCAGGTGGTGCAGCCCGGAAGTCCCCGTGCTGCCGATATACATCGCCGGTCGTTTGCGCACCGCCTCCAGGCCCTGAAGAACTTTGATATTCTCGGCGGTATAATCCTGAGCTCCCGCTTTCCGGGCCGGCTCATTTTCTGTCTTCTTGGTCAACTCGCTCACCTTTCCTTAAATGCGCATGGGCATGATGACACAGGTATGTTTTTCGTCGTCGGAGGGACGAATGACGGCCGGGCTCTTTCCATCTTCGAGTTCGATGATGATCTCGTCGCTCTTCAAGATGTTCAGCACCTCCAAGAAAAAGCGAGAGTTGAATCCCACGATTAAGTCTTCCCCTTTGTAATCTACGGGGAATTCTTCTTTGGCTTCCCCCAATTCCGGGTTATGGGTGGAGAGCTCCAGAAGATCCTGGCTGAAATGGAATTTAACTCCTTTCGTTTTTTCGCTGGAAAGAATGGATACTCTTCGTAAAGATTCTAAAATTTGACTCCTTTTCATCTGAAAGTGTCTCTTGCTTTTCTGAGGAATGACCTGCCGATAATCTGGAAATTCGGCGTCCAACAGGCGCATGATTAAAACCACGTTTTCTTTCTTGACGATGAAATTGTTATTGACTAATTTCATCCAGACCTTTTCGCCCCCTTCGTCCAGCAAGCGAATGAATTCCAAAAGCCCCTTTTTGGGAAGCAATATCCCGCTCTCCAGCCCTTGCCCCTCTATTTTTAGCGGGCGATCGATCATCGATAGACGGTATCCATCGGTGGCGACCATACGGATATTCTTCCCTTCTTCATCTCCCGCCTTGGTGAAAAATACTCCCGTCAAATTGTACCGGGACTCATCCGAAGAAACGGCAAAAATCGTCTTCTCGATCATTTCTTTTAAAGCGTCTACTTCCGCAGAAAAGAAACCGTTTTCTTCATACGTGGGAAGGGAAGGAAAAGTTTCCGGTGAAAGACCCATGATGTTGAAGATGGACTTCCCGCTAGAAATCTCCAGCCACTGGTTTTCTTTCAAACGGAGGGAAACATTTTTTTCAGGAAGCTCCTTAACTACTTCATAGAGCTTCTTGGCTAAAAGCGTCGCTTTTCCCTCTTTAATGATCTCTGCCGGATGAAACCCTTTCAGGGCGATTTCTAGGTCCGTGGCCATGATGGAAATCCCATCCTTCTGCGCTTCGATTAAAACATTCAAGAGAATGGCCATCGTTCCTTTTTTTTCCACAACATTTTGCACCCGGTATAATCCTTTGACGAATTCGTCCCGATCAATCCTACATTCCATTCTACTTCTCCGGTTATTTTATTTAAAAGAAAGATATTAATTAGTAGTAATAATAGAACCTGTGCATAAATCCATTATATCTAAAAAATTTTTAAGTTTCAATTAGTTTAATCCCTTCTCCGAGGAGGATTAAAAGAAAAAAAGGTGTGGCCTCTTTTGAGCTGAAACCGGCATTCTTAATCCGGCGCAACCCATCCACATTTCTTCCACAGCAACATCATTACTTTTGTAACTCATTAATCAAGGTCTCTATGGACTTCTTCATTTCTCGATCGTCGGTCATCTTCTTCTCGATCTGCCGAAAGGCATGAATCACCGTAGAGTGGTCCTTGCCGCCGAATTTTGCCCCGATTTCGGGGAAGGAAGATTTGGTTAACGTCCGGGAAAGATACATGCAGATTTGTCTCGGCAGGGCGTAGATTTTAAACTTTCGGGAAGACTTCAGATCGGAGACTTTAATGTTATAATGATTGGCCACAGCCTTCTGAATTTCATCTATGCTGATTGTTTTCTGCCGGTCGGTGAGGATATCTTCGAGAGTTTCTTTGGTCATGGCAAGGGTGATGTCGCTTCCGGTCAGGGAAGCAAAGGCTCGAAGACGCGTCAGAGCTCCCTCGAGTTCTCGAATATTCGCTCCCAGGTGAGAAGCCAGGAAAAGGCCCACGTCATTCGTAAGGGCAATGTTATACATCTCCGCCTTCTTGCAGAGGATGGCTGCTTTGGTCTCGATGTCCGGGGGTTGAATATCAGCGATGAGCCCCCAGCTGATCCGTGACCGCAGGCGTTCTTCCAACCCGGGAATTTCTTTCGGAAGTTTGTCGCTGGAAATGATGATCTGCTTGTGGGAATCGTAGAGGGTGTTGAAGGTGTGGAAAAATTCTTCCTGGGTTCTCTCCTTGCCCCCCAAAAACTGGATATCGTCGACCAGCAGAACATCCTTATTGCGGTACTTATTGCGAAAATCGGTCATTTTTTCATACCGCAAGCAGTTGATCAATTCATTGGTAAATTTTTCTGAGGAGAGATAGCAGACGCTCGCCGTCAGGTCATTCCGGACAATGTGATTGCCGATCGCGTTGAGGAGGTGGGTCTTTCCCAAGCCGACGCCCCCGTAAATGAACAGTGGGTTATAGTTTTTAGCCGGGAGATTCGCTACCGCCAGGGAGGCCGCGTGGGCAAATTGATTGGAGGAGCCGACGACAAAAGCATCAAAAGTGTAAGCCGGGTTGAGACCATCTTCCTTCGGAGCCTGTTTGGTGACGTGGGAAAGAGGGCTTTGCAGCCCGGCCTTCGGTTTCACCTCCTTCTCCTCGGATTTCTCCTTCATGTGGAAGTGAACGGAGTATTGATTCTTCGTTATTTGGTACAGGATGTCTTTAATCAGGGGTTCGTAATTCTCCGAGATCCAGTCTTTGAAAAATTTATTGGGCACTTCCAGGTCTATCGTGTTGTCGGTTATCTTGAGGAGCTTCAGAGGCTTCAGCCACATATCAAAGGACTGTTGACTGACCTTATCCCCAACAGCCGCTAGGCACTGATTCCATATTTCTTTTGCCGGCATTCTTGCAGAGCCTCCGTTCCTTGGAACAAGACCTTATTCACAAGGTTATTAACACCTGTGAATAAATTAAAAACACAACAAAATAAACAAGTTACTTCCTTTAGGGTTCCTCTGAAAGGGAGGAAAGATTTTCAAAGCAGGTATATTTATCCAAAAAAGCCAGTTCAAATTTGTCGGTTGGTCCATTCCTCTGTTTGCCGATGATAATCTCCGCCTTTCCTTTCTTGTCCTCGGACTTATTGTATACCTCCTCCCGGTAGAGGAAAATAATCACGTCGGCATCTTGCTCAATGGCTCCGGATTCGCGCAAATCAGCCAATTGAGGATGTTTATCACCCCGCTCTTCCACTCGCCGATTGAGTTGGGACAGGGCCACAACGGGGACGTTTAACTCCTTGGCCAAGGCCTTCAAAGAGCGGGAGATGTCCGAGATCTCCTGCTCTCTTGTATCCGAATCCGCTCGCCCGCGCATCAGCTGGAGGTAGTCCACGATAATCAGACCCAGGTTCCGTTCCGCCCTGAGGCGGCGCGATTTTGCGCGCATCTCCAGGGCCGTCAGGCCTGGGGTATCATCGATGAAAATGGGGGCTTCGGAAAGGTTTCCGGCGGCCCGAGTGAGCTTGGGCCAGTCGGACTCGCTGAGAAAGCCACCGCGCAGGCGGTGGGCATCCACTTTGGCCTCGGAGCAGAGCATGCGCAACGCCAGTTGTTCCTTGGCCATTTCCAGGGAGAAGACCGCTGCGGGCACATGGGCCTCGATGGCGGCATGTTGCGCGATATTTAAAGCAAAAGCGGTCTTGCCCATGGAGGGGCGGCCGGCAATGATGATCAGTTCAGAAGGTTGCAGTCCGGAAGTTAATTCATCCAACCGGGTGAAACCGGTCGGCACGCCGGTAATCAACTGGTGTTTCTCGTAGAGTTTTTCGATGGTCTTAAAACTGGCTTTGATGATGTCTTTGATCGGGTAGAAAGAGGGGCGGACCCGGTCCTCGGAGATCTCGAAGATCGAGTGTTCGGCCCGATCCAGAAAGTCATCCACATTCCCCGCATCTCCATAGCCCTGGCTGACGATTTCGGTGGCTCGATTGATCAGCTTGCGGAGGATGGATTTCTCCTTGATGATTTTGGCATAGTAAGAGATGTTGGCGGCCGTGGGTACGCTGTTGACCAGTGAATTGAGATATTCGATGCCCCCGACTTCCTCGAAAGCGGCCCGCTTTTTGAGGACCTCGGAAAGGGTGATCAGGTCGGCGGGCTCGCTGCGCTCAAAAAGTTCGAGGATGGCGGAAAAGATCTTCCGATGAGATTCTCTGTAGAAATCGCCCTCGCGGATCACCTCGAGGACGCGGCTAAGGGCCTCGTTTTCCAGGAGGATTCCGCCCAGAACAGACACCTCAGCTTCGAGGCTCTGGGGAGGAAGGCGTTGAGCCAGAAGGTCCATAGTCTTTATTTTCTCCCAAAAGGTGAGTGAAAGACGCTTACGTCTTCTTTTCCGCAGTGGCCGGAACGACGTCGACCTTTAGTTGAGCGGTAACATTCGGGTGCAGTTTCACCGGTATGGTAAAGCTACCCAAGGCTTTGATTGGGTTGGGCAAAAAGATCTTCCGCCGGTCCAGGGAGATCCCTTGCCCGGTAAAAAATTCTTGAATGTCCATCGAGGTCACCGACCCGAAAAGCTTCTCATTCTCTCCGGCTTGGCGCGTGACCGTGCAAGATAGGGTCTCGATCTTACCGGCCAGTTCAGCCGCCTTTTCCTTTTCGCTAGCCGCTGTCTTCAGGAAGGATTCCTGCTGTCGCTTCAGAACGTTGATATTGGCGGAGCTTGCTTCGAGCGCCAATTTCTTGGGAATCAAGAAGTTGCGGCCATACCCGGTGGCCACCTGAACCACATCTCCTGCCTTCCCTAAAGAAGGAACATTTTCTATCAAAATAACTTTCATGCGCGCCTCCATAAAGTCACGACGCCGGGCGGCAACCCACAGGATTTCTTCCAACCCATCCAGAAACCCTTCGGGACTTCGGGAAAACGGGTTTCGCCAGCCAGCCAGAACAACCCCGGCCGCCAAGGATTTCTTCGCCGGGGCAAAGGGATCACGAGCTTAGGATGGTAAAGGGCATCAGAGCAATATTGCGAGCCCGCTTAATGGCGATCGTAATTTTCCTCTGATGCTTGGCGCAGTTTCCGGAGATCCGGCGGGGAAGGATCTTGCCCCGTTCCGTGACAAAATGGCTCAGGGTCTTAACGTCCTTGTAATCGATCTTCATTCCGCTATCCGCGCAAAAGACACAAACCTTTCGTCTCTGGAAAGACCTTTTCTTCCGTACTGGAGGTTTCATTTTCCTTCTCCTCCTTCCGTCTTCGCCTTCTCGCGCTCTTCCGTCCTTGATCCCTCGGGGGGGATGGGGGGTTCGCTGATCTTGGCGATCTTTTCGGCTGGGGGCGCTTCTTTCGAATTTTTGGGGGCGTCGGAGGGAGTCCGTTCGTCGACCTTGACCGTCTGAAATTTTAGGACCCGGTCATTCAAGCGAAGATTCCTTTCGAGCTCGCGCACCAAATCCGCAGCGGCCAGGTAGGTCAGCAAGAAATAGCGGCCCCGGCTATTCTTATGGATTTCATAGCCCAGCTTCTTCACCCCCCAGTCTTCCAGCTTGATAATGTCTCCCTTCCCCGTCGCGACGGTGGAGCGCAATTTCTTTTCTAATTCGGCATGGTCTTCTTCGGACAGCTCTGGGTGGGTAATAAAGATAGTTTCGTAGCGCTTCACGTTCTTTTCCTCCTTTTGGGTTCGATAGCCCTCTCAACCGTTGTGAAAGAGCAAGGAGCTTTTATTTCTTATACCGCAAGGCAGCCAATAGATCAATGGTTTTTTTTACCCATTGTCCGATGGGGTGAGGTAGGAAGGAAAAGGAGTATTGGAAAAGGTCGGGTCCAGAAGGATCACCGCGACCTCCTGGCCGGCCCGGGCCAGAGTGGCCTCCTGGGGAAGAACGATTAAGCCCTGAGCCTTGACCATCGAGGAGAGAATCCCCGAACCTTGTTCGCCGGTGGTTGCGGCATAAATCTTCTCGCCCTCACGAACCAAACGGCAGCGGATAAAATGAAGGAGGCCAGCCTTCTTCTCGATGTTTTCCGTAAGAAGAGCCTTTAATGTGGGCCGGAATAGCTGGCGATGGCCGGCCATTTTTAGGATCGATGGCCGGACGAACTGCTCAAAGGAAACCATGGAAGAAACGGGGTTTCCGGGAAGGCCGAAGAGGGGTTTCCCAAAAACCATCCCGAAGGCCAAGGGCTGCCCGGGCCTCATGGCGACTTTCCAGAAATTCATCTTTCCCAGCTCTTCGAGCATACCCTTGACCAGATCGTAGTCCCCTACGGAGACGCCACCAGAGGTCACCAGAATATCCGCCACCAGGCCTTGCTGAATTTTTGCCGCCAGGTCCCCGGGCCGATCCCGAGCGATCCCCAATTGTAGGGGCAGCGCGCCGCACTCCAGAGCCTGGGCCGTCAAGGAATAGCTATTGCTGTTGACGATCTTACCTTCTTCCCAGGGCTCATCAATTTCTAAGAGCTCGTCACCGGTGGAAAGAATAGCCACACGGGGGACTTCATAGACGGAGACGATCGAGCGCTGCAGGGAAGCCAAAAGGCCAATATGCGCCGGGCGCAGGACCGTTCCTTCTTCCAAAACCCGCTCCCCGGCCTTCACATCCTCGCCGGCCCGACGAATGTTCTTCCCCTTTTCCGGACGGGCAAAGATTCGTACCGTATCGTCAAATTTTTTGGTTTCCTCGACTTGGACCACCGTATCGGCGCCCCGTGGCAGGGGGGCACCGGTCATGATTCTTACAGCCTCCCCCGGGCCAACCTCACCCGTAAAGACTCGTCCGGCAGGGAGGTCTGCCAGGACCGTGAGGACAACCCCTTTCTTTAACGAAGCTTTCTGAATATCCTGCCACCGGACCGCATATCCATCCATGGCCGAGTTATCCCAGGGAGGAATATGGCGACGGGCAATGATATCTTCTCCCAGAACCCGGCCCAAAGATTGGAGGATATTCAGACGCTCCCTGCCCAGGGGATGAATTTGATCGAGGATGAGATGAATGGCTTCTTCGACAGCGATCATGAATGAGAAATCATGGGTTTAGGGTTATTGCGAGCTGACCTACCGGGGGACAGAAAGGATCAACCCTGGCTTGATTCGAGCCTGGGGCGAGAGGCCATTTACCTGACAGAGGTCTTGAAGATGTACCCGGTGCTTCTTGGCAATGGAGGAGAGAGTCTCTCCCCGACGAACGGAGTGTTTCCCGCCCCTGGAGGCGACTTTTTGGCTGAGCAGGGGGAATTTCTTTTCGAAGATTTCCTTTTTTCCGGGCGGCAGCTTAATCTCGAATTGGGAGCAGTTGGGAGGAGCTTTTTCCATCTTGAGGGCCGGGTTAAGGGCCTTAATCTCGGAAAGATCTGTTTCCGCAGCCTTGGCGATCAGGTCCAGCCGAGTCCCCGGGGGAACCATCACTTTCTCGTAAAGCAGGGGGGGATGGTAGTCGATATTGGAGAAGCCGTATTTTTGCGGCTCGCTGGCGATGATTACGGCTGCCAAGAACATGGGGACGTACTCTTTCGTCTCCTTACGGAGATACCGATACTGCGAGATTTCCCAGAAATCTTGACTTTTCGCCCTTTTCATGGCCTTCCGAACTTTCCCCTCCCCCGCATTATAGCTGGCGGCGGCCAGGTCCCAGTTGTTGAACATCCCGTAGAGACTTTTTAGATACGCAGCGGCGGCGTAGGTGGATTTTTCAGGGTCACGGCGTTCATCGATCCATTTATCCACTTTGAGTCCAAACCGTTTGGCCGTCTTGGTTACGAACTGCCATATGCCACTGGCTTTGGCCCGTGAAAAGGCGTGGGGGTTGTATCCGCTTTCGATTAAGGCCAAGTAAAAGAGCTCTTCCGGAAGGTTCTTCTCCCGAAGGATTTTTTTCATCATATCTTCGTAGGCCTGGGAACGCCCCAGGGCTCTGGAGAAAAAACCATCGGCCCTTGTCTGGAAAAAGCCTATGGTCTCTTCAACTTTCTGGTGGGAGAGCGATGGGAATATGGCCGAGATGATGGCAGAAGGTTTATGGCTCCGCCCCGTTCCCTGGAGGCCCAGATATTCCCATGCGAAAATATCAAGAGAGGCCTCTTCCAAGGGGGCGAAGCCCTCCTTCATGGGGCTGCTTACTTCGCAGAGGTTCAAAGGAGAGGGAGGATCCTTGGCCCCGTCATGATTTCCATTAGTGGAGATTTCAGAACCCTTACTTGCAGGAGATTCTGGTGGGGTATTCGTTCTGGGGGTTAGGTTAAAAGCCTGCGATCTTTTGCTCGACGCGGTGGCCTCCCTATCCTCTGCCAAAGGAAGAGAGTTATCCCCCGTGCTCGTTCCTTTTGGGGGCGAATTAAGATGTATTTCAGAAACCTGGCATTGGCACCGGATTATTTCCTCATACAGGAAGATGGGGAGGGAAGAGAGTACTTCCCGAGGAGCCGCGTCAAGAAGATCAACACAGGAATCTTCTAATTCTTGGGCTTTCGTTAGAAAGTCGGCCTCGGCAGGGGGGAAAAGGGATTCTAGCTTATTGCTTTCAGGTTTCGCGCGCAGGGGCTCCGGTGAAATGGGCAAGAGCTGGGAAAAGGAAAAGGGGGATACGGGTTCACTTACCCTCATGGAAAACCCGCCGCAGCCGAAAAGAAGTATAGAAGCGCTTATAAGGAAGAAAACTTTCTTCAGAAAAGACCCCTTCCCTCCGCTATTGTCAAAACGGAGTTCATACTATCCGAAATCAATAAATCTGTCAACTATAATATCAATTTTTTTATTTTCCCCGGAAGTGAGGGTCCCGCTTTTCGAGAAAGGCGTTGACAGCTTCCCGGTGATCTTCACTTTCCAGGCAGGCCTTTTGGCTTTGAACTTCAAAATTTAAAGCAGAATCAAGATTTTCTGAGAGGTTGCGCCACATGGCTTCCTTCGCCAGGCCGATGGCCAGGGAAGGTCCTCTAGCCAGCTTATCGGCCAATTCTTGAGCGGACTTTATAAGGTCTTGAGTGGGGACGACGCGGTTGATCAGGCCGATACGCTCAGCCTCTGATGGTTCTATGGCTTCCCCCGTGAAGATCATCTCGGCAGCTTTCGCTAGACCTACCAGGCGGGGGAGGAGGAAAGTTCCCCCTCCATCCGGCATCAGGCCCATGGAGACGAAAGCTTCGCCGAGTTTGGCCCGTTCAGCGGCCATTCTGAGATCGCAGGCCAGGGCTAAGTCGAGACCCAGGCCGGTAGCAAAACCGTTGAGGGCGGCAATCGTCGGCTTGGGCATGCCCGTCAGAAGGCGGATAATCTTTTGAAATTTCAAAAGCATGTTCCAAGCTAAGTCCTGACCGGGTTGCTCATGGGCCTGGCGGAATTCGGAAATGTCGGCGCCGAAACAAAAAGCCCGCCCCGCGCCCGTGAGGAGCAAAACTTTGACTTCCGGGTCTTCCCCGGCTTGCCCCACAGCGTGCAAAAGCTCATCGATCATTTCCGCATTAAGGGCGTTCAATGCCCTGGGTCGGTTCAGGATGATTGTGGCCACGGCCTGCTCTTTTTTATAGATGATCGAATGATAATCCATGGCGGCCTTCCTCCCTCCAAACGACCGCAATTATACCATTTTTACCTTGACGAGGAGGGGATTTTATTATAATTTAAAATCTCTATTGGAGGATCGTCTAGGGGCAGGACGGCAGATTCTGGGTCTGTCTACCTAAGGTTTGAATCCTAGTCCCCCGGTCTGGCCAAACGATACGAACGCAAACCGCAGGAACGGTCCCATCGTCTAGCGGCCTAGGACGTCGGCCTCTCACGCCGAAAACACGGGTTCGATTCCCGTTGGGACCACCAGCCCCCCTTTTCCTTGACTTAATTTCCTGCATTTGTCTGATCATCGGCCGGACTTTTTCAGGAGGTCCAGGTATTGCTGGGCCAGGCGGGCACTGTCACTCCGGGGGGCGAGGCGCAAGACCTCTTCAAAGGCTTTTCTGGCTTGGTCGCGTATCCCGGCGTTGAAGGAAAGTATGCCCAGCTGAAGGTGGGCATCCAAAAGGTTTGGAACACGGGCAACGGCGGAGCGCATAGCCGCAATGGCTTCCTCGGTCTGCTTGTTATCCTTATAGGCCAGGCCCAAGTTATAGTAGGCCAGTCCGAAATCCGGCTTCATAGTGAGGGCCTTCCTGTAATGTTCGATGGCCCTGGGAATATTTCCCTTCTTGTAATAAGCCCACCCGAGGTTGTTTTCCACGTAGAACGGGGTCAGGTAGAGAAGATCCTTCAGGGCGATCTCAAATTCCCTGATGGCGTCATCCCATTGGCCCAGCTCCAAGTAAGTCGATCCCATGGCGTTGTGGGCCTCGGCGAATTTCGGATCGATTTCCAAAGCTTTTCGATAGTGCTGTAATCCCTCCTGGAAGCGGCCTTTGGCATTCAAAGCGGAGCCTAAGCCGAACTGGACCGAGGCATCATCTGGGTCAAACTTTTCAGCTTCCAAGAATTCCCGCAGGGCGGAAGTAGCTTCTCCGCGCTGGAGATATTCGGAGCCCAGGCGGAAGTGAATACTAGCCTTTTGCTTGGCCTGTTCGCTGGTCGCACAGCCCGCCAAAAAAGCCAGGCTGACCGCCAAAAGAAGGAAGGATCTGAATCGATTCATGACTGGACACTCCTCTAAATTTCATTGAAAAATGAAAGCGGCAAGATGAAAAATACAAAGGCAAGAAAGGCCTGTAATTTTGAAATTCACCATTTAAGTTTTACCTTTTGTCCCGCTGAGGCGGGAAAGTTTATCCAATTTTTCCAAAAAAGCCCGGGTTGAGGTTATTTTACTTCCAGAGGACCAGGCCCTTCCCGACCAGCCTTCCGCAAGAGGTGCTGGAAAATGGCTCCCAGGCAATCTTCTACAGAACCCTCCGTTCGTAGAGTCAGGTGAAAAGCGGGGCTCATTTCCTCCACCCTATCGAAATCTTCTCTCTGAGCGGCGAAGAGCCCCCACCGGCCATCGGAGGGTTCGTCTGGATCGGATACCCGGCGGGCCAGCCTTTTCTGGACTTCGCCCTCAGGGATCTGGCATTCGATCAGGAGAAAATCCGCCCCGGCTTGATGGGCCAAGGCCCAGGCCCCCCGGCGATCCAGCTGCTTCTTGAAGGAGGCGTCGATGATCAAGGAAATTCCCGTATCCAGAATATTCCGGGCCCGTTCGAGGAGGCCCTCATAGGTCTTGCGGGAAAAATCCGGGGAATAAAAGCCCTGGTGAAAATTTTCATAGCGATGTTCCCGCGGAGAGAGGTTGGCCAGCTCCTTGCGCAAAGCATCCGAGCTCAACCGCGGCCATCCGAGGGCCTCCGAGAGGGCTCGGGCGATCGTGGATTTTCCCGTGCCCATCAACCCGCAGGTGATGAAAAGAATGGGCCGGTTCAGCCTCCTGGCATAGTGATGGGCCCACCGGAAGTAGCCCCGCGCTTCTTCTAAAGCGGAACCCTTTTCCGCCTCGGCAATCGCCGGGTCATCGAAACGAAAACTGATCACTTTGCCGCGGACATAGGC
>Ga0315294_10004769_pt1 | contig 14844 bp, 14 predicted proteins | sample YL17G13_40_MG_FD_203626 | JGI IMG/M metagenome (GOLD analysis project Ga0315294, IMG submission 203626) | Sediment microbial communities from Yellowstone Lake, YNP, Wyoming, USA - YL17G13_40 | ecosystem: Environmental > Aquatic > Freshwater > Lake > Sediment | place: USA: Wyoming | collected... | reverse complement strand
AAGGAGGCGCAGTTTAAGAGCGCCGCAGAGAAACTCAATGCGCTTAATCCTTTAAATATATTATCCCGCGGCTATAGTATTACTTTTAAGATGCCCGAAGGAGTGGCGGTCAAGGATGCCGGCGCTTTGCGCGCGGGGGATGAGATAAAGACAAGGCTGATGAAAGGCGAAGTCATCAGCGAAGTCAAATAGGGACACATCCTATTTATTTTGCGTCATACGCCTGATCGATATGCCGGGAATAAACAAATAGGATGCACCCCTGATAAAATTGTGGCACCTTGGGGAACGTCCCCGAAAGGATATGAGATGGCGGAAATGAAATTTGAAGAGGCGTTAAAGAAACTGGAAAAGATCGTCCAGGAGTTGGAAGGCGGAGATATCAGCCTTGACGAGGCGCTAAAGAAATATCAGCAGGGCATTGAACTTGCGCGCCTTTTGAATCAGAGGCTGGCAAGCGCCAAGAAAAAGATCGATGTGCTGGTAAAGAATAAAAAAGGAGAGTTCAGCTTGGAAGCCTTTGACTCTTCAGCAGCGCAGGAAAAAGCCGAAGAATAATATGCTTCTAGATAATATTAATAATCCCGCGGACATAAGAAAACTCTCTATTGAGCAGCTTACTACTCTTGCCGGAGAGATAAGGCAAAGGATGGTAGAGGTTGTTTCCAAGACCGGAGGCCATCTCGCCTCAAGCCTGGGAGCCGTAGAGTTGATAATCACCTTGCATTATTGCCTGGATACGCCGCGCGATAAGATAATCTTTGATGTCGGGCATCAAACCTATGCCCACAAAATTTTGACCGGGCGCAATAAAGATTTTGACACCTTAAGGCAGTATGGAGGAATAAGCGGTTTTCCTTCCCACATTGAATCCGAATACGATTGTTTCACGACCGGCCATAGCTCAACTGCGATATCGCTGGCCTTAGGCCTTGCCTGTGCCCGCGACCTAAAAAGCCCAGAAGAACGCTTTAAAGTCGTTGCAGTGGTCGGCGACGGTTCTCTAAGCGGCGGACTGGCCTTTGAAGGATTGAATAATACCGGCCATCTTAATAAGGATATTCTAGTCATCCTCAATACTAATGAATTAAGCATCGCCCCTAATGTCGGAGCATTAAGCGTGTATTTGAACAAAATCATTTCCCTGCCTGTCTATAATCGTTTCCATACCTCATTGGAAAATTTTGTAAAATCCCGCGTTCCCAAAGGCTCGCGCCTGCTTAAGCTTGCCAGTAAATTTGAGGAGGGCTTAAAGGGTTTATTTATACCGGGAATGTTATTCGAGGAGTTGGGATTCCGTTATTTCGGGCCTCTTGACGGACACAATCTTGCGCTTTTGACCCACACCCTAAAGAATATTCTGCAGATTCCCGGGCCGCGTCTGTTGCATATTGTCACTAAGAAGGGGCAGGGTTATGAGCATGCAGAAAATGAGCCGGTGCGGTTTCACGGCACCCCTCCCTTTGAAATTGAGACAGGGGCTCCTAAATCAAGGCCTGGCGTAGATACAGCGCTTACCTATACCGCTATTTTCGGCAAGAAATTGATTGAATTGGCCCAAAATGATAAGCGTATTGTTGCGATTACCGCGGCAATGCCCGAAGGAACGGGCCTGGATAAATTCGCCGCCGCCTACCCGGACAGGCTTTTTGACGTTGGTATCGCCGAAGAGCATGCCGTATGTTTTGCGGCGGGCCTGGCTAAAGATGGCCTGAAGCCCATAGTCGCTGTTTATTCCACGTTTCTACAGAGGGCGTACGATGAGATCATGGAGTGCGTGGCACTGCAAAAATTACCGGTTATTTTTGCCATTGACCGGGCCGGGATAGTGGGTGAGGACGGCGTAACACACCAAGGTGTTTTTGATATAGCTTATTTGCGCAGCATACCGAATTTAGTGATGATGGCTCCCAAGGATGGAGTTGAGCTTGAGAAGATGCTGGAGTTTGCGATGAGCGCCGATATGCCGGCGGCTATTCGGTATCCCAAAGAGAAAGTGCAGAGTATAGAGTACCCGGGACAGAGTAAAAAAATAGAACTCGGCAAAGCGGAGGTGCTTAAAACAGGTAAAGATATCGCTATAGTTGCCCTGGGCTGTATGGTTTTACCCAGCTTGGGTGCTGCCGAAATATTGGAGAAAGAGGGTATTTCGGTGACCGTTGTCAATGCCCGCTTTGTAAGGCCGTTAGATATAGATTTATTGAGAACCTTAAAAGCCAAATTTATTTTCACCGTAGAAGATGGGGTCGCAGAAGGAGGCTTTGGTAGTGCCGTCCAGGAAGCCTTAGGCGAACATATCCATCGCCTGGGCCTGCCCCTTCAATTTATCGCGCATGGAAAAAGAGATATCCTGTTGGAAAAATATGGACTCACTTCGCAGGGTATCGCTAAAAGCATAAAAGATGCCTAAGATAACCATTAAGACTGATAAATGTAAGGGTTGCTTACTTTGTATCGCATTTTGCCCCAAAGGCGCAATTAAGGTGGATGATAAATTAAATCTCCGAGGGGTCAAGGCCGTTAAAACTAATGAGGATGCGGAGTGCGTCGGCTGCGCCATGTGCGCGGTTATTTGTCCTGACTGCTGTATTGAGGTTTATAAATAATCGCTGTAGATTAAGACGCAATTCGACATACGCAATACGAGTTATCTATGACGAAACTATTAATGAGCGGAAATGAAGCGATGGCAGAGGGCGCCATACGCGCAGGCTGCCGTTTATATGCGGGCTATCCTATTACTCCCCAGAATGAGTTTCCCGCATACATGGCAAGACATATGCCAGCAGCAGGCGGTGTGTTTATCCAGGCGGAGTCGGAGTTAGCCGCCATAAATATGGTTTTTGGTGCTGCGCTGACCGGTGAGCGGGCAATGACTTCTTCCTCAAGTCCGGGCATCAGCCTTAAGCAGGAAGGCATATCTTACCTTGCCGGAGCAGAATTGCCGGCGGTCATAGTCAACGTAATGCGCGGAGGACCGGGGTTAGGCAATATCTCTCCCGCCCAGTCCGATTATTTTCAGGCTACCAAAGGCGGCGGGCACGGCGATTATCATTGCCTTGTCCTTGCTCCTGCTACCGTTCAAGAATCATTCAGTTTTATGAGCGAGGCATTTAACCTGTCCGACAAATATAGAAATCCTGTATTAGTGCTTACAGACGGTTTGCTCGGCCAGATGATGGAGCCGCTCGATACGCGATACGCAATGCGCACGACGCAATACGAAAAAAAATGGGCGTTGACGGGGTGCGCCGGGCGCAGGCCTAATATTATCAGGTCGCTTTATTTGGGAGAAGGCGCCCTGGAGAGAGTAAATCTCAATATACAGAAAAAATATAAGGTAATTCTGGATAAAGAACAACGGTGGGAAGAGTTTTTAACAAAGGATGCGCATATAATCTTAGTTGCTTACGGTACAATGGCGCGTATTGCCAAGAGCGCTGTAAAGCAGCTAAGGGCCAAGGGTAAAAAGATCGGCCTTATCCGCCCCATAACCTTATGGCCTTTCCCGGTTAAGGCATTTAAGCGCAATACGCAAAGTGCGCAACGACGCAATACGTATTTAACAATAGAAATGTCCTGCGGCCAGATGGTGGAAGATGTATGCTTGGCAGTTAACGGCAAGGCAAAGGTCGAATTTCTGGGCCGCTCAGGCGGCGGTATTCCGAGCGAAGAAGAAATTATCAGCAAGGTAAAGCGTTTAGTCCGTTGAACGAAATTAGCGGTAATAACATTATGGATAAGATATTTAGCCACCCCAAGTCATTACGCGACGTATCGACCCATTATTGCCCCGGATGCGGCCACGGCATTGCGCATCGCCTTATAGCCGAGGTTATCGATGAGCTTGGCATAAGAGAAGGTATTATCGCTATTGCGCCGGTGGGCTGTGCCGTTATCGCCTATGATTACTGGGATTTTGACTGTTGCGAAGCGGCGCACGGAAGGGCTCTGGCAGTAGCCACCGCTATAAAAAGGCTAAGGCCGGGCAACATCGTCTTTACCTATCAGGGCGACGGAGATCTGGCGGCGATCGGGACAGGTGAGACGATGCACGCGGCGAATCGCGGAGAAAACCTCACCGTTATATTTATCAATAATGCTGTTTACGGCATGACCGGAGGGCAGATGGCTCCTACGACGCTCTTGGGGCAGAAGACCGCCACTACCCCCGACGGCAGGCAGGCGCATTTGCAAGGGTATCCTTTGAAGATTTCCGAGCTGCTGGCGCCATTATCCGGGGTAAAGTATGTAGAGCGGGTATCGCTGCATTCTCCGCAGGAAGTCCTGAAAGCTAAAAAAGCGGTAAAACAGGCTTTCAAAAATCAGATAGATAATATCGGTTTTTCGCTGGTAGAAATACTTTCTCCCTGTCCGACGTATTGGGGCTTGCCGCCGAAAGCGGCGTTAGATTGGATCAAGGATGTTATGGCCAAGGAATTTCCGTTAGGGAGGATTAAATAGCCGTTTAATTTACGCAATATGCACGCACGCAATACGCACAACGCAATACGAATATGACAGAGAGAATTATAATAGCGGGCGCAGGAGGCCAGGGCATTATGCTTTTTGGCAAGGTCTTGGCTGAAAGTGCGATGCGCGAGAATAAATATGTGACCTGGCTTCCGGCTTACGGGGCTGAGGTGCGCGGCGGGGCCGCTTACTGCATGGTGATCATATCAAACGAGGAGATCGGCTCCCCCTTCATTGATAGGGCGGATACCTTGATTATTATGAATGAACCTTCGCTCAGGGCCTTCCAGCAGAGAATCACCAAAAAGGGCATTTTGCTGGCCAATAGCTCATTAATCCGCCAAGAAGCTAATAAGAAGGCCGGGCAATTAAGCCGGCCTTTTACGGATATTGCCGTCAAAATCGGTAATATTAAAGTCGCCAATATGATAGCCTTAGGGTGTTACATTTCCATAAAAAATATTGTCAAGAAAGAAACCGTCCTACAGGTGATGCGTGATATGGCTCCGGCAGATAAACAGGAATTGATCGAGATCAATAAAAAAGCGTTGGAAGAAGGGATGGCTTTAAGATGAACAGGGTCCGTTTCGCGCCTTCGCCTACGGGGAATCTGCACATCGGCGGCGCTCGCACCGCCTTATTTAACTGGCTTTTTGCCAAAAGTACGGGCGGGCAATTTATTTTGCGGATAGAAGATACCGACGCCAAGCGTTCTAAAGAGGAATATTTAAACGAAATTCTATACAGCCTGACCTGGCTCGGATTTCTGTGGGATGAGGTTTATTATCAGAGTAAGCGTTTTGACATCTACCGCGAATATGCCGAGAGGTTAGTGAAAGAGGGCAAGGCATATTACGATACCGGCTCTGCCAACGTAGAATCCGATGATGAAGCAGCAGACGGTGAGCCTAAAGCCAAGATCCAGGATGCGATTATTTTTAAAGTCCAACCCCAGAAGATCAAGATGCAGGATATTATCCGGGGTGAGATTGAGTTTGACGCGGCGGTAATCAAGGACCAGGTGCTCATAAAGTCCGACGGCACCCCTACCTACAACTTTGCCTGCGTGGTAGACGACGCCGCCATGAATATGACTCATATTATAAGAGGCGATGACCATATTTCTAATACTCCAAAGCAGGTGCTTTTGTACCAGGCTTTGGGTTTTCCGATACCGCATTTCGCGCACCTGCCTCTTATATTAGGTAAGGACGGAGGCAGGCTCTCTAAAAGGACAGGTGCGACCGCGATATCCGATTATCATAAAATGGGCTATCTGCCGCAGGCGTTGGTGAATTATCTGCTCTTGCTAGGGTGGAGCCCCGGCGGCAACCGCGAGTTTATTGACATAAAAGAGGCGATTAGATTATTTAAGCTTAAAAATGTCAACAAGACAGCCGCGATTTTTGATATCGAGAAGCTTAACTGGATAAATAATCAGTATATCAAGAAAGAAGACCCTCATAAGCTGGCCGATGAAATAATCCCCCTATTGCTGGAAAAGGGGCTTATTGAAAAGGATGGTTTCGATCAAGGTTATGTGGAGACTATAATCAGGCTTTATCAATCGCGCCTGGTCAGGCTTACGGACCTACCCGGATGGGCGGACTATTTCTTTTTAAAAGAGCCTATCGTTGATCCCGAGGCTAAGGAGCAGTATCTTTCCCGGGATTACTCGCGCGAATTCCGCCTTTATATCGAAAGATTGGATGCTTTGGAGAAATTTGAGATACCCGAGATCGAGAGGGTATTCCGGGATATGGTAAAGGAATTGCACATGGAGGCCAAAATTCTCGTCCATCCCATCAGGGTAGCGCTTACCGGAAAGACCGTAGGCCTGGGGCTTTTTGAGATTATATGTTATTTAGGTAAAGAGCGCACCATTGAGAGGCTGCGCCGCTGGATAAAATAAAGGGTGAGATATGGAAGACAACGCTAAGAATAATATCAAAGAAAAACTGCTTGGGCAGCTCAGGGACAAGGCTGAGGAGTATTCGCTGGATTTTGCTAAGCTTGACGAGGCGCATTTTCAAAGGAGGATAGAGGCGCTATTTAAATCCGTGCTGCGGGAAAACAGGGATCTGCAGCTTACCCGCGGCGAGCAGGAAGAGATAATGAGCGAAATAGCATCCGAGATCCTCGGGCTCGGCCCTATTGATAAGCTGATGAAAGACCCCTCGGTATCCGAGATCATGGTAAACGGCTCGCAGCAGGTCTACATTGAGAAAAACGGGAGGCTGGAGCTTACCAACATCACTTTTAAAGATGAGCAGCATTTGCTTTATTTTATAGAAAAGATCATCTCGCCGGTCGGCAGGCGCGTGACGGAATATGAGCCTTATATAGATGCGCGTTTCAAAGACGGCTCACGGGTAAATGTCGTAAAGCATCCGGTTTCCACGATAGGAGCGGTATTGACGATCAGAAAGTTCTCTCACCGCATCTTGACCACCGATGACCTTATAAGTTTTAAAACGATGGACCAATTCGCGGCGGAGTTCTTGAAATCCTGTGTCATATCCAGGCGCAATATTTTAATATCCGGAGGAGCCGGCTCCGGCAAGACTACTTTATTGAATATATTGGGCAGTTATATTCCCGAGGAGGAGCGCGTTATCACCATTGAAGATACCCGTGAACTGCGCCTTTCGCGCAAGCACACCGTTCCTTTGGAGACTCGCCCTCCCAGTATTGAAGGCAAGGGTGAGATCACCATAAGAGAGCTGGTGAGGAATTCCCTGCATATGCGCCCTGACCGCATCATTATCGGAGAGGTCAGGGGTGGTGAGGTCTTAGATATGATACAGGCGATGAATACCGGGCATGAGGGTTCCATGACCACCCTGCACGCCAATTCCGCCATACAGGCTTTGGATCGCCTTGAGGTTCTGGCGCTCATGGGCAGCGCCAATATGGCCAGCGAATTAGCCAAGAGACAGATAATTAGCGCTATTGATTTGATTATCCATATGGCGCGCTTGCCGGATGGGGTGCGCAAGATCGTGCAGATCAGCGAGATATTAAAAGGCAAGGAGTACAACTTGCAGGATACCTTTGCTTTTGATCATCGGGCAGGCACGGTTAAGTTTACGGGCAAAGTTCCGGCATTCGCCCCGGACCTTGCTGTAAAAGCCGGTTATTCCCCTGCGGAGTTCTCCGTTCGTCCATAAAGGCGAAATAGCAGGGCCAAAACCCCTTGATTTTGTTTTTTGAGCAGGCTATACTGAATGGCGTTAAATTTTGCCCTCTAGTGCAATGGTAGCACGACTGACTCTGGATCAGTTAATTGTGGTTCGAATCCACAGGGGGCAACTTAGATTTAAGCCTGTGGGAGAAGATCCTCTTGCCAAAAAAGCTGGTAAGAGGACTCATTCGCAGACACCTTTTGTAAAGGCTGCACTTTACATCTTTTGCTCCGCAAAGTGTCTGCTCATGAGATCCACAGGGGGCAACTTAAATTCATTCCTGTGGGAGAAGATCCCCGCAAAAGCAGCGGGGATTAATTCGGCCAGACAACTTACGTTCACTCGCGTTGCTCGTTCCGTAAGTTGTGGCCTCATTAAATCCACAGGGGGCAACCAAAATTTACCTTGCCAAATATCTTTAAGGAGGGTCGAAATATGGATGAGAAACAAGTAATCGTCGAGCTTAAAAGAGGGAGCCATCTCTGCAGCATCTACCGGGATAAAGACGAGCAGCTTTCTGTTATTATTCCATTTTTGAAAGGCGGATTACGAAGGAATGAGCGGTGTATTTATATCGTTGATGAGAATACAAAGGAAGATATTAGCAGGATTCTTCAGGGCGGAGGGTATGATCTTGAAAAAGGGCTTGCGCGCACGGGGCAGCTGCAATTTTTCACAAAGGAAGATAGCTATTTAAAAGACGGCAATTTTGACCCGGATAAAGTGATAAATTTACTTAAACTCGCCCAAGAAGACGCACTCGAAAATGGATATGATGGGCTAAGAGTTACAGGGGAAATGACTTGGGTTTTGACAAGGCTGCCCGGAACAGAGAAGTTGATAGAGTACGAATCGAAACTCAATTATTTCTTACCAAGCAGTTCGACGTCGGCTCTCTGTCAATATAACGAGAAAAAACATTCAGAGGCTATCTTGGCTGGCGTGCTGTTAACTCACCCTAAAGTAGTTTTATACGGGAAAGTTTACGATAACCCTTATTATTCCCACCCGGATGTATTTTTAGCAAAGAAAGACGCTAAGGTAGAGCAGACATACCGGTCGTTAAAAGAGAAAATACTGCTTGGTGGGTAGCATCTGCGAAAAAAATACCAAGAAAAAAACAAAAACCTATCTCCTCTAGGCCGATTTTCTTGATATTGGGCTATTGGTTATATAATTAACAAGTACGCTATAGAGAGATGTATTTGTAACGTCTACCAATACGCGCAATTTAGATTTATGCCTGTGGGAGAAGATCCCCGCAAAAGCAGCGGGGATTAATTCGGCCAGACAACTTACGTTCACTCGCGTTGCTCGTTCCGTAAGTTGTGGCCTCATTAAGTCCACAGGGGGCAACCAATGTTTCTTACCCATTTTTCAAATAATCCAGCGAGCCCATGGAAGACTCCAAAGCAAACACTAATTTTATAAGGGAAATCATCGACGGTGACATCGCCAAAGGCAAAAATGGCGGTCGCGTGCACACCCGTTTTCCCCCTGAGCCTAACGGGTACCTCCATATCGGCCATGCCAAGAGTATCTGCCTGAACTTCGGCATCGCGCGCGATTATAAGGGACTTTGCAACCTGCGCTTCGACGATACCAACCCCGAGACCGAAGAGACTGAATATGTCAATTCTATTCAAGAGGATGTGCGCTGGCTGGGGTTTGATTGGGGCGAGCGCCTCTATTATGCCTCGGATTACTTTGAGAAGCTCTATGGATATGCACTTGAGCTTATCAAGAAGGGCAAGGCCTTTGTATGCGATCAGTCGCTTGAAGAGATGAGGCGCGACCGCGGCACGATCACCGAGCCCGGAAAGATGAGCCCCTACCGTAATCGCAGCGTGGAAGAGAATTTGGATTTATTCGCACGCATGCGCGCAGGCGAATTTGATGAGGGCTCCAAGGTGCTGCGGGGTAAGATCGACATGAGCCATCCCAATCTATTGATGCGCGATCCGGTATTTTACCGTATCAGAAAAGAGGCGCACCACAGGACCGGCGATAAGTGGTGTATTTACCCCACCTATGATTTTACGCACGGTATCTGTGATTCCATCGAAAGCATAACCCATTCTATCTGTACTCTGGAGTTTGAGGTGCATCGCCCCCTATACGATTGGATTTTAGATGGACTCGGCATTCATCATCCCCAGCAGATCGAGTTTGCCCGTCTTAATCTAAGCCATACTATTCTTAGCAAGCGCAAGCTGCTTGAGCTGGTAGAGAAAAAATACGTCAGCGGCTGGGATGACCCGCGCATGCCTACTTTATCGGGCTTAAGGCGACGGGGCTATACCCCGCAGTCCATAAGGAGGTTTTGCGATCAAATCGGTGTATCCAAAGCCGATAGCATCGTAGATATGGTCCTGCTGGAGAATGCCATTCGTGAAGAATTGAATAAGGTCGTCCCGCGCGTTATGGCGGTGCTGCGCCCGGTCAAGGTGATCATAGATAATTATCCCGAAGGGCAGGTTGAAGAGCTCGATGCCGTGAACAATCCGGAAGACTCCTCAATGGGGACACGTAAACTTCCCTTCTCGCGCGAATTATATATTGAAGAAGAGGATTTTCGCGAGGATCCGCCCAAGGAATTTTTCCGCTTATCGCCGGGAGGGCGGGAGGTAAGGCTGCGTTACGCTTATTTCATTAAATGTGTCAGCGTTACGAAAGATGAGAACGGTAAAATAAAAGAGCTGTACTGTACTTATGACCCCAAGACAAAAGGAGGGGATTCTCCGGACGGGCGCAAGGTAAAAGCCACTATTCACTGGGTTTCGGCCCCGCATGCCGTAGAGGGAAAGGTCAATTTATACGACACCCTTTTTACCAAAAGGGCCACCGGTGACGTACCCGAGGGGGTTGATTTTACCGTAAATTTCAATCCGCAATCTTTAGTGTCCTTATCATCCTGTAAAATGGAGCCGGGCCTTAAAGATACCGCCGTGGGAAATCGCTACCAGTTTGAGAGGCTGGGATATTTTGTGGTCGATAGCATTGATAAATCAAGCGGCGAGCCCGTTTTTAACCGCACGGTAACTTTACGCGATACTTGGGCAAAGATAGAGAGCAAGTTAAAATAGGCTGACTATGGATATTGTAAATTCAATAGGTTTATTATTCGGCAGCGGATGGGCCTCGGGAATGAACCTTTATATGACCGTGGCCATATTGGGCATAGCCCAGCGATTGCACTGGATCTCGCTGCCCGGCAACATGACAATAGTATCCAATCCCCTCATTATTCTTATTGCCGTATTAATGTATCTGGTAGAGTTCGTAGCGGATAAGATCCCTTATTTTGATTCCATCTGGGATTCTATTCATACTTTTATCCGCCCCGTAGGAGGCGCGGCCCTGGGGTTTATGGCTGCGGCTAATGCCGGGCCGGTATTGCAGACTGCCGCGACTTTACTCAGCGGCGCCCTAGCAGCGGATTCTCATCTGACTAAAGCGACTGTTCGCGTAGCGATTAACACCTCGCCTGAGCCGGTTACCAATTCCATTGCCAGCGTTACCGAGGATATATCCGTAGCAGGGATGTTGTATCTTGTCATCAAGCACCCTATTATCGCCACAATTGTTGTGGTGCTGTTTGTTTTTATTTCAATATGGCTGTTGCGCAAGTTATTCAGGTTTCTTAAAAAGGTGTTTAGTTTTCTTTTTCGCGGTAGCGGAGCCAAGAGCGCTAAAAGCGGCGTAAAAGGGAGTTAGCGTTTCAAAGATAGAGAAGTCCAGAGAGGCAAAGTAACTTAAAAAGGAGGAGTAAGCGATGAAAAGCAGAATTCTAATTGCGGTGTTGCTGGTCATGGCGTTGGCGAGCGCAGGATGCCAGAGCAATAAGACCAGGGTTGCTGAAGGCTCGATTATCGGAGGTATTTTAGGCGCTACGGCAGGCGGCATCATCGGCCATCAGAGCGGCCACGGCGGAGAGGGTGCGGCTATCGGGGCGGCAGCAGGCGTCTTGGGCGGAGCTGTTGTGGGTAGCCAGATAGAAAAACCCGGACAGGCCAGTTCAAGTAGCCAGACGCAAAGCACAAATCAGATGACTGTTCAGCAGATTGTGGACCTGACCAAGCAGGGGGTCAACGAAGCGGTTATTATTGATAGGATCCGCATGACCAATTCCAAGTTCACCTTGACCGCCAGCGACATCGACTCTTTAAAACAGCAGGGCGTCAGCCAGAATGTCATTAACGCCATGCAGGGGTTATAAGAGCGAAAGCGTGCGATTTAGGTCCATAAAAACCCAGTTAATAATATTTCTCGGTTTATTTGCGCTGTTTTTGACGATAAGTGAAAATGACTGGGTTTTTCTTTTGCGTTTGTCCCTTGCGGCAGGGGCGGCAGCCGCAATCGAAACCCTCATTGTTTTCCTTAAGCGCAGGGAATTTATCATAACTGAGAGCTCTGTGATCACCGGCTTGATTTTAGGGTATGTGCTTTCAAGCGATAATCCCTGGTGGGTGGCAGCGTTTGCTTCTTCAGTCGCCATTTGCTCAAAGCATTTTATACGCATTTCTCAAAGGCACATCTTTAATCCCGCGGCGTTCGGTATATTCGCGGCCATTCTTTTATTTGGGGCTAATACACAGTGGCACGGGACTTATCTTTGGTATATAATAGTCCCTGCCGGCTTGTATTTTTCTTACCGGATCAGGAGGATCGAACTGCTTGTAGGGTATTTTTTAGCGGCTCTTGTCCTGTTTAGCGCGCAGGCATTGATGCAAAAGGAGCCGCTAGGGAACATCTTCGGTTATTTTAGCTATTTTTTTATTTTTGTCATGCTGGTTGAGCCAAAAACGACGCCGTTTAAACCCGCCTGTAAAATAATATTCGGGATAGGCGTAGCCGTGATGATTTTTTTCCTAACCGAGGCCGGGGCAAGATTTGATACGGAATTGGCGGCTCTGCTGGCAGGTAATCTTTTTTTTGCGGTATCGGGGAAATACCCGGTCAAAAAGGAGGTTCAAGCATGAAAAGAGCAATAGCGATAGCGCTATTATTTACGGTAGTGCTATGCTCGGCGGCATTCGCTCATCCGCCAAAAGATATTAAAATAACCTTTAATTTGGAGTCTAAAGAAGTGACTGCGGTGATTATCCATCCCGTAAGCAATCCCGAAAAGCATTATATCAAGAAAGTCAATATCGCGATTAACGGTAAAGAGGTATTTGAGAATACGCTCACCAGGCAGGATAATAATAACGACCAGACAGTAATTTATGCTCTTGCCGATATGAAGGCAGGGGATATGATATCAGTAGAGGGTTATTGCAACCTTAGCGGTAAACTCCTGAAAGAGATCAAGGTAGAATAGCAGGGCGCCGGGTATGCCAGAATACCCTTGCTATTTTGTTTTGCCGTTATATAATATTATATTCCTTAAGGGCTAAATACGCGCGGGTGGTGGAATGGCAGACACGCTACTTTGAGGGGGTAGTGGGGCGACCCGTGAGAGTTCAACTCTCTCCCCGCGCACCAGATTTATATAGAGCCGAGGTGGTGGAATGGCATACACGCCGGTCTCAAAAACCGGTGTCTTTACGGACGTGAGGGTTCAACTCCCTCCCTCGGCATAAATATGATATAATAAACATTGTGGGGCTGTAGCTCAGCTGGGAGAGCGCTTGCATGGCATGCAATAGGTCGAGGGTTCAAATCCCTCCAGCTCCACCAAGAGTGATAGGGTGCCGCTTCAAGGACAGGACGAAAGGTACCTTCCGTCGAAAAATTGAGGTGGCGCTCTTTTAAAATACAGTTCGAACCAATCTTTTTCAGAAATTCTTTCTGGGATTCTAAATTTCCCTCATCTAAAGCATAACTTCCCTCATTCAAGGTAGTTACAAAGCGCCTGGCCTGTTCGAACCAATTATTACCCTCATCTGCAAAATCTCCCGCTTTCTCTTGCAAATCCTTCTTTAAGTTCACTAATTCATTCTTTTTCAGGTTGTATTCCTCAAGAGAGAGGGAGCCTTGCAGATAAAGGTCTATAAGCTTGCTTATCTTCGCGTCTATTTCGCTAATCCTTGCCTGGAGATTTTGCAGATGAGTAAGTGATGATTGGCTGAATTGTGCCTTGTCTTTATCTAACTCTCTTAAAATATTCTCCAGCCAATCATCATGTAAAGAAACTTTTTGAATGTAGTCTTGTTCCTGCTGCGCCAGCGCTTCTTCCCGGACAAACGGCTGGCTTTTCTCTTTGCACGGCGTAAGCTTCCTTGTGCAGTGGTAGTAATGATGGCCTTTTTGGAGTTCTGCAGTAATCGTTGCGCCACAAACACCGCACCGCATTAGACCCTTAAAAACAAAATATTTTGCATTCTTGCTCTGCGGCTTGCCGCGCTGGCGCATCACGAGTTGCACTTGGTCAAAAAGTTTCTTGGCAATAATGGGTTCATGCTTGCCTTCAAAGTGTTCTCCCCAATAGGAGAGAATTCCGTAGTAGAAGGGATTAGTGAGTATCTGCTGGCACTTACTTATCCGCAAGCGATTCCCTGTTTGGGTGGCAAAGCCGAGGGCGTTCATAGTTTCAGTCAAGCGCTCTAGGGTGTAGTTACCTGTGGCGTATAACTCAAACATTTTTCTAACCAAAGGAGCCTTATTTCTGTCAATAACAATAGTTCTTGTTTTGGTGTCATTGAGGTAGCCGACTGGCGCGGGGCCGCAAAAGATACCGTTTCGTATCTTCTGTCGTATGCCTCGCTTAATGTTCTCTGAGAGGTTATCCACATAGTATTTGCTCTGGCTAAAGGCAATAGAGAGCATAAACTTACCTTGGGCAGTGTTATCAAAGCGGTAGGTAGGGAATTTGAGGTCCTTTATTACTTCCTTATCAATTAAATAGATTATCTTGCCGCAATCCATAGAGTTCCGCGCCAGTCGGTCAGGATGCCAGGCAAGTATGCCCTCGGCTTTGCCACGCTCTAATAAAGACATCATTTCGTTGAAGATTGGCCGGCCAGGCGCTTTAGCAGTTCGGGATTCGATAAATTCCCGGACAATCTCTAATTTTTCTTTCTTAGCGTACTCTAGTACTTCGGTAATTTGAGCCTGAATAGAGAGGATCTGTCGGTCTTCTTCATCAGTGGACTTACGGGCATAGAGGAAGTATTTCATAATGGCCTCCTGGTGGAAATTTAGAATCCAGTCCCGTAATTTTGAGTCGTTATTACTCAAAATT